>Ga0209702_10001207_pt1 | contig 50730 bp, 50 predicted proteins | sample FRY01_FD_187210 | JGI IMG/M metagenome (GOLD analysis project Ga0209702, IMG submission 187210) | Freshwater microbial communities from Lake Fryxell liftoff mats and glacier meltwater in Antarctica - FRY-01 (SPAdes) (version 2) | ecosystem: Environmental > Aquatic > Freshwater > Ice > Glacier... | reverse complement strand
ACAAGAGTTACACGATGGAATCGCCCAGGACTTAGTTGTTCTGGGCTTTTCCATTGATGGAGTCATCGCAGCATCAGCAAATGAGAACATAAAATCAGAGCTACGAGTTATTAGATTCACAATCACCGAGCTGATCGAAAAAGTTCGGCTAGAAATTCACCAACTAAGATCTGGCACCGAGCCGATCAACTCCAATGCAACCAGTAATTTTTCCTACGAAATTCAACGCGTCTTAGCCGAAATAATTCGAAACATCGAACAACACTCGCAGGCAACGCAGCTGCAGATTTCCATTATCGACAACGGAATCGGCGGCGCCCAAGCGAAAACTGGCTCATTTGGAATTGCCGGCATACAAGAACGGATGGCAAATCTCAATGGGGAAACCCTGATTGAATCCAGCGAAAATGGGACAAAGATAGTCCTCCACATTCCATTGGACAAAAATGACAAAAGTATTGATAGTTGATGACCATGCCGTTGTACGTGAAGGTCTGGCTCATGCGCTTAAATCCGCCAACTATGAGGTCGTTGCAATGGCGGCCACCGTTGCCGAAGCGATTGCGCAAATAGCACGAACTAATCCAGATATTGTTGTAGTGGATCTAAGCCTGCCAGATGGCTCTGGTTTCGAAGTGGTGCTTTGGATTCGTTCTATCTCAAAGAAAATTGGTGTAGTAATTCTTACCCTGAATTCTGGTCCTGAGTTTCTGCACGCCGCCATCAAAGCTGGCGCCAATGGGTTTGTTTTAAAAAGTGCGCCGCTCCCGCAACTGATTGCCGCCATTGATCATTGCATTGCTTCCCCTAAAAGCTTTACCGCCGAAGGTCTCAATACGCTCCATCACCCAGCCACAAACCAATTAACGGCACGAGAGTTTGATGTCCTAACCAAAATGGCGATGGGTTTGAGCAACCAAGCGATTGCTGCCGAATTGTTTCTAAGTCAATCAACGGTAAAGTCACATATTTCAGCTATCTTTCGTAAATTAGCGGTAGCAAATCGGGTGAGTGCAATCAACTTCGCTCGGCAAAAAGGCTTACTGGTTAAGTAAATTCTCAAACTCTTTGGACCAAATCTCCCAGCTCCAGTTATCAATAATCCATTGCCGCCCAAAGATTCCCATTTCTCTCGCACTATCTGGATGATTGAGCAGCGATATCGCTGACTCTGCAATCTGCGCGCTATCTAAACCATTAACGACGATTCCGCTCTTACCCGCTACTACCGCATCCGGGGCACCACCTGATGAACCAGCGATAACCGGTAGCCCACAGGCACTGGCTTCTAAGTAAACAATTCCTAAACCTTCTACTTCTAGTCCCATTAACCGAGAACGCGAAGGCATTGCAAAGACAGCGCCAAGACAAATGTACTGTGGCAGCGCTTCATACTGTATGCGGCCAATGAAGGTTACATCGTTTTCTAATTTAAGCTTGCGCATGCCTTCAACTAAATCATCATAGTAAGGACCTTGACCAATCAAAAGTAAGTGAGCAGTTGGAACTGATTTCAAAATTTGTGGCATAGCTGCGATCAGCTGGTCTTGTCCTTTGCGATGAACAAGTCGACCCACTGAGATAATTACTTTTTTATCGCCCAAGCCAAGGGCTGCTCGCAAAGTACTGGCATCCTGTGGCGCAAAATGTTGTGCATCAATACCGGGGGCAATTTTTACCATTGCCGCTTTAGCACTGGGAGTTAGCGCCTTTGAAATAGCATTCTTTGTGAAATCTCCTAAGTAGGTGAGCACATCAACAGTTGTACCGATTCGCCGCAGTAGCAGCTTGAAAGGGAACAGTTTGGCCCACCACACCTCGTGTCCATGCGTTAAGGCAATGGTGCGCACTACCCCAGCCCTTTTCATTGCGGCAGATAACAGCCCAAGCGGTGCCGCCGCGCCAAAAGCTGCCGTCCTTATGCCTTCGGCTTTAATGATGGCGGCGAGTTTGTGGGCAACACGTGGCGTAGGTAGCAGGATTTTGGATCTATCTCGAATGATTTGAACTCCATGATCAGTAAGCCATTTTTGATCATAAGCCTGGGTGTCAGCTTGCGCCGATGTGTAGACAATGGTGGCGCCAAAGGGGCGACGTTCGATTAAGCCAATAATAAAAGTTTCGATACCACCGGCACGCGGACCAAAATCATTGGTTACAAATAACACTTTCTTAGTAACGGTGAGCTCCAACCATAGGCTTCGTGCTGATCACACCTGAAACGGACATGGACACAAGGCTAACTGCGCCGATAGCCAACACTCAACCGCAAAGAGCTAAAACCGGGCCGGAATTTGCTTCGGTGAGCAATAATTGCGATATGAGCGTAGTTGCCTCCCTGGTTGTTGGAATTGATGGATCAACTGTTAAAGATTCGGGTTCGGCCGGAGTTAGCTCCCTGGCGGATCGGAAACTGTTTCTGCAACGTCGTCGCAGTGTCGACTGCATCATCATCGGTGGCAACACCGCTAGGCGGGAGCCGTACAACAAAACCCCAGTGCCGTTGGTTGTTGTTTCTCGCACTTTAGTTAATCCAGTACAGGGTAATCACTTGGCACACTTTTGGAACTGTTCACCAGTGGAGGCGATCGAAAAGGCGCGCAAACTCTTTGGTGAAAATATTTTGATCGAGGGTGGTGTATCTATGATTAATAATCTGATTGAAAACGATGCGTTGGATCAGCTTGAACTTAGTGTTACACCAGCTACTGGCGGTGAAAACCAGATTGATTGGAAAGTGTTGCTTACGAAATTTAAAACCTCGATCATGCGCGAAGAAAATGGAACCAAATTTTATTCCGCAAGTAATTAAGCTATTAGGCAACTCACTAAAAAGCTGAAATTATCGAAACGCCACTTACTGCCAAGGCGATGCCAATATATTGAACTTTTTGCAAACGTTCGTGCAGAAATTTGAAGGCTAATAAGGCGGTTGCGATCGGGTACATAGATCCCAGTACCATCGCAATTGAAAGTAAACCCTTAGTAGTTGCAACGCCGAGCAAGAGATTGGCAAGAAAGTCGGCCGTGCCAATGAAAATCAGGACTGGCATATCTTTTTTTGAAAACTTACCAATACTTCTAAATTTTATGGCGATTGATATGGTCACAAAAAGTGATGCCACCCGCATCGAAACCATGGTTAGCAAAGCACTGGTTTCCGAACCAATTGCAATAAAGGTCAACGCTAAGCCGAATCCAGCCGCAGCGCCCAATGCCAATAGCAGTGGCTTCATTGGCAGGCCTTGTGATAGTTCCGGGCCACTTGCGCAAAAAACACCAACCAGGGCAATGACAATACCAATGGCTGCCATAGTGGAAAGCACATCGCCGGTCACCAGGGCGTAGGCAAGTGGTACCACCGCGCTCATGGAACTTATTGGTGAAACGACTCCCATTCGGCCGGTCGAAAGTCCTTCATATAGACAGGCCAGACCAACATAGCCAGCTAATCCAGCCAAGACTCCCGGAATCAAGAAACCGTCGAAGCCAAAGACCTTGCCCTGCCAGTCACCGGAAATTAGGACAATAGCTAAGCCAACAAATAAGCCAATAACTTGGGAAAGGCCCAAAACTGCGAAGGGGTGGTGTTTCTTACTTAACCGGCCGGCAAAAAAATCTGAGCTGCCCCACAATGCGCTAGACAAAAGCGCTAGAAGAGCTGCCATGGGTTCAGGGTAGTGCCCCGCCTCCCAAGAAAAGGTGCAACCCATCTTTATCCTTAGCCCGTGGATGCCAACGCCTTTGCTCGGTTAATTGATCAGCTACGCACCTTTACCCCGCGCGCTGAACTCATCCTGACCGAAGTTCCAGCACCCCAAAAACTTGCCACCTTTGCCTTTGCCTTCTCGGCCGATGTCTCCAATGGCTTATTGGGAGATGAAGAGGATGAAATCGCAAATGGACGTTTTGTGCTTTTGCATGAACCAGGAGGGCAGGCGACTTGGGATGGCGAATTTCGTTGCGTCACCTTTGTTAGCGCCGATTTAGATCCAATGATGCAAGCAGATCCGTTGCTGCCAGAGGTTGGTTGGAGCTGGTTTCTAGAATCTTTGGAAAGCAACAACTGCGCTTTTAACGCAGCTAGCGGAACGGTTACCAGAGTGACCAGTGCCTCTTTTGGAAAACTGTCGCCCCGAAAAGATGAAGCCGAGATTGAAATTCGTGCCTCGTGGTCGCCCGTTGTGGAAACGCCTCACCTGCTTATTAATCACATCGACAGTTGGTGCAACTTGATCTGTGAGTTAGCAGGTTTACCGCCAGTCCCCGAAGGTGTGTCCGTTATTTCAAATGCCCGCCGTAATTAAATATGAGTGAAGAAAAGATCGTAGTTCCGCTTTTACAGCCGGCCGCCGGAATGCCAGCAATAATCCAAACCGAGTCAGCCCTTTTGGCAGCGATTGAAGAACTTGCAGCTGGTAATGGACCATTTGCCGTTGATGCCGAACGGGCATCAGGTTTTCGCTACAGCGCCCGGGCTTATTTGATCCAAATAAAGCGAAATCAGGGCGGGTTACATCTGATCGATCCGATCGCTTTTGGGGTGGCTCATCCCTTGCTTGCAAAACTCAATATTTTAATGAATACCGATGAGGTTATTTTGCATGCAAGTACCCAGGATTTGCCATGTTTGCGCGAAATTGGCATTAATCCAATTAATTTATTTGATACCGAGCTAGCCGGGCGCATCGCTGGTTTGCCCCGGGTCGGCTTGGGTCCATTACTCGAGTCATTACTTGGGGTCTCACTAGCTAAGGAGCACAGCGCGGCAGATTGGTCGGTCCGGCCCTTGCCAAAAGAGTGGCTGAACTATGCCGCACTAGATGTAGAACTGCTAGGAGAACTTCGAGATCGGATGCACCAAATTTTACAAGATGCCAATAAGTTGCCTTGGGCGCTGCAAGAGTTTGCCGCAATTTTAACTGCGCCGCCTGCTCCCCCGCGCCAAGATCCTTGGCGGCGCACATCCGGAATGCATAAGATCAAGCGGCGCGATCAATTAGCAATCATCAGAACGCTCTGGATGGCACGCGATCAAGTTGCATCCGCGCAAGATATTGCCGCCGGCAAATTGCTCAATGACAGTGCCATAGTTGAGTTAGCGATGTCCGCACCCGTCAGTAAAAAAGAGTTTGAGAAAGCACTACGACCGATTGGTTTGCGAGCGCGCTGGTTAGAAAATTTGCCACTGTGGCTAGAAAGTATCGCGGTAGCAGTTGCCTTGCCGGAAGCGCAATGGCCGCAAACTCGAAGTACGGGCGATACTTTGCCGCCTATTAAATTGTGGCGCGATAAGTTTCCGGAAAAATTTGCTCCGCTTTCGCACGCACGTGCTGCCATTGAAATCATCGCCACCGAAAATAATATTCCGGTGGAAAATCTCATCACGCCAGAACATATACGTCGGGTGTGCTGGGCACCGCCCGCAGGTTCAACCACCGAACTATCAGTTGCCGAGGTTGCAACCGCTTTAAGTAATTTAGGTGCGCGCCCGTGGCAAATCGAGTTGGTGGCACCAGCCCTAGCCAAAGCCTTGTTGGAAAAAGAGCCAATCCCAGTCCCAGTTGAGGAAAATCCACCCGAAGCCACAAGTTCTACAAGTTAGCGGTCTGGTGCAGTTGCCTTTAGGTGAATATGTCATCAGCTCTGGACCAGCCGCCTTCAAAAACGCTAGTCAACGCGTAATTTTGCTACTGTCCTAAATCCTTACTGACGAGTAACCTTTGCTGCATACCGCTAGCAAAGGAAGTTCCATGACTCGCACCGTCGTTTTAGTTGATGCTGTCCGTACTCCATTTGGAAAGGCCGGCGGCATGTACGCCGGCACCCGGGCTGATGATTTGATGGTTCGTGCGATCCGTGGTTTGTTGGATCGAAATCCAAAAGTAGATCCAGCTGCAATTGAAGATGTGGCAATCGCAGCGGCAACCCAAACCGGTGATCAAGGAATGAACATTGGTCGAAGTGCGGCGTTGCTTTCTGGTTTGCCATATACGGTTCCTGGATATTCGGTGGATCGATGGTGTGCTGGCGCGCTGACTGCGGTTACAACAATTGCTGGTGCAATCGCGATGGGTACCAATGAGATTGCCATCGCTGGTGGTGTTGAACATATGGGCAACCATCCACTCGGTGAAGGCTTAGATCCTAATCCGCGCTATCTAGCCGAAAAAATTGTGGAACCAGATGCACTCGCAATGGGTGCAACCGCAGAACGCCTGCATGATCGCTTTCCGCAATTAACAAAAGAACGGGCCGACCGATTTGCGCTGAACTCACAATTAAAAACGGCAAAGGCTTATAGCGAAGGCAAGATGCAACGAGATTTGATTCCTACCGCTGCCAGAAACGCAGAACTTGGCTGGACCGTTGCCACAGTTGATGAACCACCGCGCCCGCAAACAACCATGGAAGGTTTAGCTGGACTTAAAACCCCATTTCGCCCAGCGGGGCGCGTTACGCCCGGCAACTCATCCGGTCTAAATGATGGCGCCACTGCAGCCTTGCTAGCTGATGAAGCAAAAGCGCTAGAACTTGGTTTAACCATCAAGGCTAGATTGGTGACCTTTGCCTTTGCCGGCGTCGAGCCAGAGATCATGGGCTATGGTCCGGTACCAGCAACACATAAAGCATTAAAGCAAGCCGGCTTAACCATTGCCGACATCGGTGCCTTTGAAATCAATGAAGCCTTCGCCGTTCAAGTTCTAGCCTTTCTTGATCACTTCGAAATCGCCGATGATGACCCTCGTGTTAATCCATATGGCGGCGCCATTGCCGTTGGCCACCCACTTGCCTCATCCGGTATTCGATTAATGCTCAATCTTGCCCGTACCTTTGAAGAAAAACCAGAAGTTCGTTATGGCATTACAACTATGTGTATTGGACTCGGCATGGGTGGCACTGTTATTTGGGAAAACCCATACTTCAAGGGAGCTAAGTAATCATGAATGTAGCCATCACACTTCCCACTGGTGCACCGGATGAAGTTGTCACCAATGCCCTAGTTCGAGATATCGATCTGTCCGCCTTTGGTGGCAAGGGTTCACTTGCGCTAATCACCCTCGATAACGGCCAAGACCACAACCGTCCCAACACCTTTGGCCCGCAATCGGTACAAGCACTAGATGCCGCCATTACCGATGCGATCGGTCGAAACCCAACCGCGATTGCGATTATCGGAAAGCCATTTATTTTCGCAGCCGGCGCCGACTTATCCGCGCTCTCATTTTTAACTGATCGCACCCAGTCACTTGCAATCGGAAAATTAGGACACGATGTTTTCCGTCGCTTCGGTGAGAGCACTATTCCAACCTTTGCATTTATCAACGGGCTAGCACTAGGTGGTGGCTTAGAAGTTGGTTTGCATTGTCACTACCGAACTCTTTCATCAACGGCATTTACCGCACTGCCAGAAGTTTTCTTAGGGCTAGTCCCCGGTTGGGGCGGGGCCACAATCTTGCCAAAACTAATTGGCCCAGAACGCGCCGTTCAAGTCATCATGCTGAACGCTCTAAATAACAACACCATGATGAAAGCTAAAGATGCGCTAAAGCTCGGAGTAGTTGATGCCGTCTTTGAACCCGCAGATTTTCTAGAACGATCCATTTCCTTTGCCGTTGGTATTTTAAATGGCACAACTAAAATTGAACGCACCGATTACAGCAATGATCCGGCCTGGGATACCGCCCTTGCCACCGGTAAAGCAGCAGCGCTAAAGAAGTACGGCGGTGCCCAAATCGCAGCACCCATGAGGGCCTTAGAACTAATAGCAGCCGCCCGTACAAATACTTTAGGTGAAGGCTTCGATGCCGAAGATCAAGTTTTGGCAGATCTCACCATGTCAGATCCACTCAGAGCCTCCTTATATGCCTTTAACTTGATTCAAAAGAAACGCAAAAAAGTTGAAGGCGCACCAAAACCAGCACTGGCCCGCAAGGTAACAAAGGTCGGCGTTGTTGGCGCGGGGCTGATGGCTTCACAATTGGCACTTCTGATGGTTCGAAATCTTAAATGCCCAGTAGTAATGACCGACATCGACCAAGCCCGCGCCGACAAAGGTGTTGCTTGGGTTAAGAATGAATTAACTAAGTTAGTAGAAAAAAAGCGAATGAGCGCTGAATCTGCCGGCCGACTATCGCAGCTTATCTCCGGCTCCGATGATCAAAATATCTTTGCTGGTTGTGACTTCATTATTGAAGCAATCTTTGAAGAACTCACTCTGAAACAAGAACTATTCAAGAAGTTAGAAACCATCGTTTCACCTGAATGCGTTTTAGCAACCAATACTTCTTCCCTATCCGTTGAACAAATGACAATTGGCATGCAGCACCCAGAGCGAGTTGTCGGCTTTCACTTCTTTAATCCAGTTGCAGTTATGCCGTTGCTTGAAGTTGCCCGCACTTCCACAACAGATGATGCAACGACAGCCACCGCAATCGCGGTTGGTAAAGAGCTCAAGAAAACTATGATCATTTGTAAAGATGCCCCAGGTTTTGTAGTTAACCGTCTACTCACCCGTTTTATGGGTGAGGTAACAGATGCCGTTGATGAAGGCACTCCAACTGAAGTAGCAGATGCGGCGATGATGGAGATTGGTTTCCCAATGTCACCCTTCCAACTCCTTGATTTAGTTGGTCCTGGTGTGGCGCTGCATGTTTCCGAAACTTTGCACAACAACTTAGGTCCGCGCTATCGCATCTCCCCCACGATGCAACGCATGGTCAAGGAAGGTGTTCGTTACTTCTACGCCAAAAATGATGATGGCACTATCGCTGTTAATCCGGCAGCGCTTGCACTAATTGAAAAGGGAACAACACCGTCAACGGCAGAACAAGTGCGAGCTCGTGCCCTGAAAGCATTAGCTGAAGAGGCTCGTGCCATGCTCGATGAAGGCGTGGTTGCAACACCTGCTGAAATTGATTTGTGCATGCTGATGGGCGCGGGCTGGCCAATGCATCTTGGTGGAATATTGCCTTACCTTGATCGCGAAGGCATTAGCGAATCAGTAACAGGCAAGCGCTTCCATGAAAAAGGTGTGGCATCACTTCCCGCGTAAACCCCTTACAGAAGTGAGCGCAGTACGTACTGCATGATTCCGCCATGGCGATAGTAATCGGCTTCACCCGGGGTATCGATGCGAACTATTGCCGTGAATGTCTTGTCATCTGCGGTAACTGTTAACTCTTTTGGCACGCCACCGGTGTTGAGCGCGGTGATGCCGGTGATTGCAAAGGTTTCATTTCCGGTTAAACCAAGGGTGGCCGCAGTTTCGCCATCTTTGAACTGCAATGGAAGTACTCCCATGCCGATCAAGTTAGATCGGTGAATTCGCTCAAAACTTTCGGCAATAACTGCACGAACTCCGAGAAGTGCGGTTCCCTTTGCGGCCCAGTCACGGGATGAGCCGGAGCCATACTCTTTACCAGCCAGCAGAACTAACGGAACGCCAGCGGCCTGGTAGGCCTCGGCTGCATCATAAATTGTGGTTTGTTCACCATTGTTTAGGAAATTGCGGGTGAAGCCACCTTCTACTCCATCAAGTAATAAGTTTTTTAATCGGATATTTGCAAATGTGCCGCGAATCATTACTTCGTGATTGCCACGTCTGGATCCATATGAGTTGAAATCGGCTCGATTAATTCCGTGTTCTTCAAGATACTTACCGGCAGGTGAATCCCCTCTGATATTTCCAGCTGGTGAAATGTGATCTGTCGTAACTGAATCTCCGAGGATCGCCAATACGCGCGCACCTTCGATGTCAGTTACTGGTGTTGGCTGCTTTGGCATTCCCTCAAAGTAAGGTGGCTTGCGAACATAGGTTGAGTTGGGATCCCAATCGAAAGTTTTTCCGGTAGGTGTAGCCAGGGATTTCCAGCGATGATCACCATCAAAGACGGTGGCATAATCCTTTTTAAACATATCGGATGAGATGGATGAGTCGATCACAGTTTGAATCTCTTGCGGCGATGGCCAAATATCCTTTAGATAAACATCATTGCCAGATAGGTCCTGGCCCAGTGAATCAGTTTCAAAATCATGATCCATGGTGCCAGCGATGGCATAGGCAACAACTAGTGGCGGAGATGCTAGGTAGTTCATCTTCACATCTGGGCTGATGCGACCCTCAAAGTTTCGGTTTCCAGAAAGCACCGCGGCTACTGCTAAATCGCCTTCATTAATGACTTTGCTGATCTCAACTGGCAGCGGGCCAGAGTTACCAATGCAGGTGACACAGCCATAACCGACTAGGTGAAAGCCTAGGGCTTCCAGGAATTGTGTTAAATCCGCGCGGTCAAAGTAATCGGTAACAACTTTTGACCCGGGCGCTAATGTTGTTTTAACCCATGGTTTTGAGGCCAGGCCTTTTTCAACCGCTTTTTTGGCAAGAAGTGCGGCACCGATCATCACCGATGGGTTTGAAGTATTGGTACAAGAGGTGATGGAAGCAATAACAACATCGCCATTTTTAACTCGGGTTGAACCCGCGGTCATTTCGCCTTTAATTGTTTTCTCACTGAAATAGGTAGGAAGAATTTTTTCAAAGGCGGTCTTAGAATCGGTTAGCGAAATACGATCTTGTGGTCGTTTTGGTCCGGCAAGTGAAGGAACAACGGTTGCCAGATCTAGTTCAACAATTTGTGAGAACCGTGGTTCGGCGGCTGGGTTATGCCACATTCCTTGCTTTTTTGCATACGCTTCAACTAAGGCAATCTGCTCATCGCTTCGACCAGTAAGTCGCAGGTAGCGCAAGGTTTCTTCATCAATTGGGAAGATGGCGCAAGTTGATCCGTACTCTGGACTCATGTTTCCAATTGTTGTGCGATTTGCCATCAGCACATTTGCAACACCACTACCAAAGAACTCAACAAACTTTCCTACTACGCCTACTTTTCGCAAAATTTCGGTGATGGTTAGAGCCATATCGGTGGCAGTTGTGCCCAAAGGCAGTTCACCAGTTAATTTGAAACCAACTACCCGCGGAATCAACATGGATACTGGCTGACCTAGTAAGGCGGCTTCGGCCTCAATTCCACCGACGCCCCAGCCAAGTACGCCCAGGCCGTTGACCATGGTTGTATGGGAATCGGTGCCAACGACGGTGTCCGGGTAGGCACTAATCACACCATCCACGGTGCGAATCATTACTACGCGCGCTAAGTACTCAATATTTACTTGGTGAACAATGCCGGTGCCAGGTGGAACAACTTTGAACTCATCAAAGGCGGACTGTCCCCAACGCAAGAAGCGGTAACGCTCTTGATTACGTTCGTATTCAATATCGGTGTTTTGCTCAAATGAATCCTTGGTGCCGAATTTGTCAGCTATGACTGAGTGATCAATAACTAACTCAGCTGGTGCAAGTGGATTTACCTTTGTGGCATCTCCCCCAAGTTCAACAATCGCTTCCCGCATCGTTGCCAGATCCACTACACATGGGACGCCAGTGAAGTCCTGCATGATTACCCGAGCTGGTGTGAATTGAATTTCCGTCTCTGGCTCGGCTATTGGGTCCCAGTTAGCTAGCGCCTTGATGTGAGCTGCCGTGATATTTGCGCCATCTTCGGTTCGCAATAAATTTTCCAGCAAGACCTTGAGACTAAAAGGTAAGTCTGCCGCGCCCGCAATTTCAGAGATGTCAAATATCTCAAAACTCTTACCCGCAACATCTAAATTTTTCTTTGCGTTGAAAGAGTTTTTACTCATAATCACACCTTTCGCTGAAGTATTGCCTAGCGCTCAAGATACCTCAGCCCGCGTGTACTGGGCAACACATTCGATGTGATGTGTCATTGGAAAGAGATCAAAAGCGCGCACCTTTGCCAGTGAATAGTTGTGATCTGCAAGATAGCCGGTATCTCTGGCCAAAGCTGCTGGATCACAGGCCACGTAAACGATTGTTCTGGGTCGAAGTCTTGCGATCTGAGCAACTACTTCCTTACCCGCACCATCTCTGGGTGGATCCAGGACAATGACATCTGCACTAGAAATTCGAGGTAAGTGTTTAGCAACATCTCCCGTCACGATAGTGACATTTGCATTGCTTTTAAAGTTTCGCGCCGCATCGGCCGCAGCAACTTTGCTGCCTTCGATTAAATCTAGCCGTCCCGCATCGCCAATGAGATCGATGATTGCTGCCGAAAATAGGCCGACGCCACCGTAAAGATCCAGTACGTGATCTCCATTTTCAAATTGCCCGAGTTCCAGCACAACTTCAGTTAAAAGCTTTGGGGCTTGTTTGTGGCCTTGCCAAAAAGATTCCTGACTAACTTCAAAAGTTTTATGCAAAACCTGCTCGTGTAGGACCGCCGGGCCCTCAGTTAGGCGAGCTTTTTCGACGCTGCGGCTCGGCGCTAAGGAAATCGCGCGCTCCCCGGTATTGGAAGCGCTGACTTCGACTCGAATCTCCGCTTTTAGCGATCTTTGCGCTAACTCTGGAAAATTTATCTCATCGACACAAATTAGGCAGTCGGTGACTGGAACGACTGAATGCGACCGCGCTTTATAAAAGCCAAGTTTGCCTTCACGATTTGTGGTGGCGATCGCCCGGGTACGCCAATGCGTACTTTCTCCCACTTTTTCGACTTCGACTACGACATCCATTTTTGCAATTCGCGCAAATTGTTCGGTGATTACTTGCGACTTTAAAGTGCGTTGATGCGCATCCGAAATATGTTGAAAATCGCAACCGCCACAACCATTTCGATGCGAAAAAGAACAAGGTGGGGTTACTCGAAATTTGGAAGGGGTTTTTACAGAGACAACATCAGCTCGGTTAAAGGAGGAACCGGTACTTGTGATTTCAATGACACAGAGTTCGCCCGGAATTGCATGTCGAACAAAGATCACCGCACCGCCATGGCGGACGATGAAATGTCCCCCATGCGCCACTTTTTCAATAGTGACCTCAATCAGATCTCCAGTTTTTAGGGCCGAACTCTGCTTTGGTGTCATAGATACAAGCCTATGGGTGTAAGTTATGCCGTGTGCACGTAGTCATCATGGGTTGCGGTCGAGTTGGTTCCTCACTGGCGACCGAATTAGAAGCAGCCGGACACCGGGTCTCAGTCATTGACCAAGCGCGTGAAGCTTTCCGGCGGCTCGGTCCAGATTTTAAAGGGCGTACCGTAACCGGAGTTGGATTTGATCGGGACACCTTGCTGGAGGCCGGAATTCAAGATGCCGACGCATTTGCCGCGGTCAGCAACGGTGATAACTCAAATATTTTAGCTGCTCGGGTTGCCCGGGAAACATATGGCGTACAAAATGTTGTTGCTCGAATTTATGATCCAGGCAGAGCCGAAATTTACCAGCGCTTGGGTATCCCAACTGTTGCCACTGTTTTGTGGGCAACTGATCAAATTCTTCGGCGGTTAGTTCCAGAAGGATCCCGATCAGAATGGCGGGATGCAACCGGCATGGTGCAATTGTGTGAAGTACATCCGCAAGATGATTGGTACGGCCGCCCGATCTTGCTAATCGATGAGTTAACACCGGCCAGAGTCGCATTTATTACCCGACTTGGCGATGGTTCGATCCCAGATGAGCACACCGTTTTGCAACAAGGTGATTTAATCCATGTGATGGTATCGGAAACCGATCTTGCAAAAACGGAAGAGATCCTCGCAAGTCCTCCGGAAGGTAAACGTCCATGAGAATTGCAATTGCCGGAGCTGGAAATGTTGGTCGTGCCATCGCGCGCGAACTTTTGGACAACGGCCATCAAGTGCTTTTAATTGATAAGGATCCAAGGGCGCTAAAGCTAGAGAGCGTGCCCGATGCGGAATGGCTGATGGCAGATGCCTGCGAAATCACCTCACTTGATAATGCTCATCTCAACACCTGCCAGGTACTAGTGGCGGCAACTGGCGATGACAAAGCTAACTTAGTTACTTCCCTTTTAGGTAAGACGGAGTACGGCGTTCCACGAGTTGTTGCCCGAATCAATCATCCAAAAAATGAATGGTTATTTGACTCATCATGGGGCGTGGATGTTGCGGTTTCAACTCCGCGCATTATCTCCGCTCTGGTGGAAGAGGCTGTGAGCGTTGGCGATGTAGTCCGCTTATTCTCATTTAGAAAGGGCCAAGCAAACTTGGTCGAACTTACACTTCCAGATGATTCGGAATGTATTGGTAAAACCGTGGAAGAGATTGAGCTACCTGAAAATGCGGCGATCGCAGCTATTGTCCGGGATGGTCGGGTTATTGCCGCCAAAGCCCATGATGTTTTTGCCGCTGGTGATGAACTTCTTTTCATTGCATCGGCTGCTGCTGAAGCTCAAATTAAATCCTGCTTTATTGCCTAACCAAGCCACACTTAACTAGCCGCTCTTTCTGCTGGTGGCTCCGACTTAATTACCATCCAGGAACCGTAGGCTGCGGCAAAAAATAATGGATAACCCATGGCCAGGTTTACCGTGCCCAATAGGTTCACATTGCCACTCTTGTAGATCGGATACTGAATTGCGATTCTAGAAAAAAATAATCCGACCCAAATCCAGCTCGCTTTTATATACATTTTTTTACGTCTAGGGTGATTACGCCAGGTGAAGTTTTCGCCAAGCAATGGCCCTAAAACTAGGCCAAGAATTGGCCAACCCACCAAGTTTGCAATGAGATAGACGGTGCCATACCCCAAATTGGTTAATAACTTTGGAATATAAAAGTCAGTTGCATTTCCGCTGCGATTAGCAAAGTAGGCACAGATCAAGACGCCAATAACGCCAGAAATGGAGTGCTGAATCGTGTCCTTGCGGGCCAGCCGCCAAATAGCAAGGGTGATAGCTAGTGAAAGTGCGGCCCAGATAGCACTTCGTAAACTATCGGCTACATTAAAAATAATCAGAAAAACAACGGCTGGTAAGCCAGAATCAATTAAACCTTTTTTGCCACCAAAAGCATTAATTACCTTGTCGCGATCATCTTGGTGCGCGCTCATGATCGCCCCGTTGATCCAAAGCCAGCGCTGCCACGGTCAGATCCTGGCAAATGCACTACTTCTATGAAATTTGCACTTTCCACTTTCTGAATAACAAGTTGGGCAATTCGATCACCCTTTTTAAATGTGATTGGTTCTTTAGGATCGTGATTAATCAAGATGCACTGCAGCTCTCCCCGATAACCGGCATCTACCGTTCCGGGCGCGTTCACCATTGTTACCCCGTGCTTGATGGCGAGGCCTGAACGTGGATGGACAAATGCGGCATAGCCAGCGGGCAAAGCAATTGCGATCCCAGTAGGAACTAAGGTGCGCTCCCCGGCCGCTAAGGTGAAGTCGATTCGAGTTGTTAAATCTGCCCCGGCGTCGCCGCCTTTGGCATAGGAAGGCAAGGGAATGGAATCATCTAATCGAGTTATCAAAACTTCAACCTGCTTACTCATCACGGATTGATCTCAAAGTTCGGGTCAACAAAGGCCATTAGGTAAGGCGTTTTAGAGATTTGTTCTAGGTAATCTTTAGGTGCGTTATCTAGAAAATGATCCATCGGCACAATTACATAAAGAGCTGCCGCGCGAACCGCTATTTCACCATCTGGGGAATTAAGTCTGGCAATCGCCGAGGTATATACCTTGCGATTGACCTGTCCGGTAATTTTTGCGGTGATATGTAAGGTGGTCCCAATTGGCACTGGTTTAATGAAATCAGTTTCCAGGCGAGCGGTAACGGCCGGTGCCCGTAATAACCACATTAACTTTCCAAGTGCTTCATCAACTGCCAGCGAGAGCAAGCCGCCATGGGCTAAACCTGGCGCTCCTTGATGGTTTTCGGTGACGGTAAATTCAGAGGTGATATCGGCGCCGGCGCCGGCGTAGGCAACAAGGTGTAGACCAGTTGGATGAAGTTCACCACAACCGAAGCAGTATCCAAAGTGCGATGGAATCCTGGTGCCAGACGGCGGTGCCAAAGGATGACGAGGTGGAATCATCGCGCCTTCAGGTGGAGTCGTACTTGCGATTCTTGCCATGGCTCAAGGTTACTGCCTGATTATCCGATACGGTAACGCCCATGCGATATCGGGAAGTGATACATGCGCCACTTTGGCTTTTGGGTCTGGTTTACTTCTTTTCGCTCTCATTAGTAATCTCAATCTGGGCGGCCTTAGGCAACAATCCAGCGCTGGTAACTTTTGCGATTTCAACCATATGTGTAATTGCGCTTTACTTCAAAACCGCGCTAATAATTGAGGTTGATCAAAACGAGTTGCGAGTTGGCCCGGCGCACATCGCGCACCAATACATCGGGCAAATAGAGATGTTAGACAATCAAGATTTCCGAAGAGTACGCACACGAGATGCCGATCCAGCAGCATTTTTAGCGATTCGATTTTGGTCGACAAAAGCAATTCAACTTATTGTCGATGATGAAAGAGATGCCACGCCTTACTGGTTAATTTCAACTGCGCGTGGAGCTGAGTTACTAAAAGCCCTTAAAGTTTAGAAATAAATTACTAAACCTAAATTACTGGCTGCACTCTTTGCAAACAGCTTTAGCACCTTCGCCTTTAGCAAGCTGCGTAATGTGATGAACCAAAAAGCATCGGGAACAAGTGAACTCATCGACCTGCTTTGGCACAACGCGAACCGAAAGCTCTTCCCCGGAAAGATCAGCACCGGGAAGTTCCAGACTTTCGGCGGCCTCTGCTTCATCTACATCGATCTGACCGGATTGAGCATCAACACGCTTCGCCTTGAGTTCTTCTAGCGACTCCTCATGAAGTTCTTCATCAGTTTTTCTGGGTGTGTCGTAATCTGTTGCCATTGCTCTCACCACCTTTTCAATAATCGATTAGTACATGCGGGGGCATCATGACGCACTTACCCTGTGCTTGTAAATTTAACGCTCGGCGTGTCGGAGTTATTCCCGACTCGTCTGTGAATTTTCGATCCTCTGCGCCAAACCACCCGCTACCCGAGCGTGGATTGCCGTTCCTTCTGGCAAATACTGCTCGGAGAAAATTTCTCCGCTTTCGTGGATGGCATGCACCAAATCTCCCCGGTCATAAGGAATGACCACAGTTATCTCGACCGATGGGCGTGGCAGCGAGTTTTCAATTGCGTGGAGTAATCCTTCGATACCAAAACCTGTTCGTACCGAAAATGCGTAACTATTTGGTTCTTTCCGCAAAATTTCAATAATCACATTGGGGTCGGCGATATCAACTTTGTTAATGGCGATGATCTCGGGTATGTCTTTGCCGCCGATCTCATCGATTACTAACCGAACCGCTCTAATTTGTTCAAATGGATCCGGATGAGAACCATCGACAACATGCACAATCAAATCTGATCCAGAGACTTCTTCCAAAGTAGATTTGAAGGCATCGATCAACTGGTGTGGCAGATGTCGGACAAAGCCGACGGTGTCACTTAATGTATAGACGCGACCATCGCTAGTTTCAGCTTTTCGCACCGTGGGATCAAGGGTGACAAACAATGCGTTATCTACTAAGACATCAGCGTTGGTTAACTTGTTGAGTAACGATGATTTACCAGCATTTGTATATCCGGCAATGGCAACGGAAGGGATATTGTTTCGGCGACGCTCTTGTCTTTTGGTATCACGAGCGACCTTCATCTGTGCTATCTCACCACGAAGTTTTGCCATCTTATCGCGGATGCGTCGACGATCTGTTTCGATCTTGGTTTCACCAGGTCCGCGGCCACCAATACCTAATCCTCCTGCGGCTCGGCCTCCCACCTGTCTGGAAAGTGAGTCACCCCATCCGCGCAGTCGAGGAAGTAGATAAGCAATCTGCGCCAGCTCAACCTGTGCTTTGCCCTCTTTACTCTTAGCATGCTGAGCAAAAATATCCAGGATTAAAGCGGTGCGGTCTACTACCTTCACCTTTAACTTTTCCTCTAACTGTCGCAGCTGCGATGGTGATAATTCGCCATCGCAAACAACTGTGTCAGCTCCTGTCGCATCCACAATTTGCTTAAGTTCAATTACTTTTCCGGAACCAATATAGGTTGCAGGATCTGGCTTGTCTCTGCGCTGAATCAATCCTTCGAGTACTTCCGATCCAGCGGTTTCAGCCAGCGCCTTCAATTCAGCTAAAGAATTTTCGGCATCGGCAATGGTGCCTTCGGTCCAGACTCCGACTAGAACAACTCGTTCTAGTTGTAACTGACGATATTCGGCCTCAGAAATATCCTGCAATTCGGTGGAAAATCCTTTTACACGGCGCAGTGCATGCCTTTCCGACAATTCCAGCGATATTTCAGAGCTCTCATCCACTTCACTTGCGTCAAATTCCGCTGCCACCCGTGCGCTTTCCTGGAGCAGTTTCTCAAACTCATCATCAAAATTTTTACTCAACTAAATACCTCGTAATATCTACATCTCGCACCAGAATGGCCGGGCCAATCAGGGTGGCATTTGAATGTCCATCGATTGAGACCTCTAATCGGCCACCAGGAGGATTAACAATCCAGGTTGCCGGCAGCTTAGCCTTGGTCTGAAGGGTGGCAGCTAGCGCAACGGCGCAGGTTCCGGTTCCGCATGATCTGGTTTCGCCAGACCCGCGTTCAAAGACGCGCATCACAATCTCATTGTCACCAGTTATTTTTACAAACTCCACATTGACACCTTCTGGATACAAATCCTGCGGACGTACCACTGGTGGCTCTAACAAAGCACCCGCATCAGAGAGGTCATCCACAAAAACAACCGCATGCGGATTTCCAACACTAATGTTATAGCCATTCCAGATCTGGCCATTTGCACTTACCGTGATTGCTTCATTTTCATCGGTGACCTGGCCCATATTCACAGAGATATCGTCAGTTATCGGTACTCGTAAGTGTTTGACGCCATCCCGTGTGTTAATTGCAAAGATACCTTCTGGTTGATGTCCCCGTTCCACCAAGTAACGAGCCATTACCCGGATCCCGTTCCCACACATTTCCGCGATGGAGCCATCTGCATTGCGGTAATCCATGAACCATTTATTATCGCGCTTCAGGATTCGAATTAATCCATCTGCGCCGACCCCAGTTGTGCGTTCACAAATTGCCGCCGTTTGCGAAGTTGTGATCGAGTACTCATCATTTGGATCAAAGACAAGAACAAAGTCATTCTCGGTCCCATGGCCATAAGTTGCAATCATGATGATGAGTTTAACGAGTTCAGCACCCGCTCCATTCGATTTTGAATTGGTGAAATCCAGCTAATGCGTTCATCTCGGGAAAACCAAGTCTCTTGCCGACGGGCATACTGCCGGGTCGCTCGTTTAGTCTCCTCTTTTGCTTCATCTTCTGAGATTTTGCCGGCCTTAAAGGCAATCACTTGGGCGTAACCTAGAGCTCTTTGCGCAGTTGTGCCGGTAGTAATTCCGGCAGCAAGTAGTTGGTCAACTTCAGCCACCAGACCTTGTTCCCACATGCGATCAACGCGCTCGGCGATTCGCTCCCCCAAGTCGGCTCGATCCATCACTAAGCCAAATTGCTTGGCACCCGGGTACCTGGAACTTTCGGCGCGTGGCAAATTGGCGGTGAAAGGTTTGCCAGTAATTTTAATTACCTCCAGCGCCCGGATAACTCGGCGGGAATTTGCTTGATCTATTGCTAGCGCCGCCGCTGGATCTAACTTTTCTAAACGTTGGAAAAGCGGGCCGATCCCCTTGGTTGCGTATTCGAGTTCAAGTTCTGCTCTCACAACTGGATCAGTATCAGGAAAATTCAGGTCATCTAAAATTGCCTTAATGTAAAGGCCGGTGCCCCCCACAATGATGACATTTTTGCCGCTGCTATGGATCTCTGAAATCGTGGCCCGCGCTTTGGCTTGATACCACGCAACATTTGCATCCTGACTAACTTCTAACAGATCCATTAGGTAATGCGCAACACCTTTGCGATCTGGCAACTTTATTTTCGCGGTACCAATATCCATACCTTTGTACAACTGCATCGAGTCCGCGTTAATTATCTCGGCATCAATTTCCTGCGCCAGTGCAACTGCAAAATCACTTTTTCCAGTTGCCGTTGCCCCGCAAATTACTATTACCTTCAAACTTTCACCGAAGGCATGCCAAGCATTGTGGCCTTGGCAACTTTCTGCTCAAGTCGGGCGGCGTGGGCAGCTGCGCCGCGAGTTTGCCGAATTTCCAGCGGATCGCCAATGAGGTAGTGGGCCGAAACTTGCGAAATCTTTACTGTCACTTCATCTCCTGGTCTTGCTTCACAGGTATTAGCAAAGTGCACCAACCGGAAGTCTTCACTGCGACCAGTGAGTCGAGCTTGGGCGCTATCGCGCCTTCCTTCGTAATCACCAACTAGGACTTTATGGGTAGTTGTAATCGCTTCTTCATTGACCGATAAGGAGATCACTTGCTGGTGGTTGTGCAGACGGGTATACCTTTCCCCTACAACTTCCGCGCTTACTTGATCTGGCATAGTGGCCGCAGGTGTTCCTGGTCGTTTTGAGTACTGATAGGTATAGGCCGCAGTAAATCTAGCGGTAGTACAAAGATCCAAAGTTGCCTGAAAATCCTGCTCAGTTTCACCCGGGAAGCCAACAATAATGTCAGTTGTAATCGCAGCCTTTGGAATTGCGGTGCGGACCCGATCAAGAATTCCTAAGTACCTATCGGTCCGATATGAGCGGCGCATCTGTTGCAAGATTCGATCAGAGCCTGATTGTAAAGGCATGTGCAAATGCGGCATGACATTGGCGGTCTGTGCCATTGCTTCGATTACATCATCTGTGAAATCACGGGGGTGCGGCGACATGAAGCGCACTCGCTCTAAGCCATCAATTTCCCCGCATTTGCGCAGCAAGTTTGCAAAAGCGTGACGGTCAGAAAAATCGACGCCATAAGCATTTACATTTTGCCCCAATAAGGTAATTTCAATTACCCCTTGATCAACTAAAGTCTTTACCTCCGTTAGAATATCAACTGCACTTCGATCTTTCTCAATTCCGCGCAGCGTTGGAACGATACAAAAGGTGCAGGTGTTATTGCACCCAACCGATACCGACACCCATGATGAAAAAGCTGATAATCGACGTGCCGGCAAGGTGGAAGGAAAATGTTCGAGTGATTCTAGAATTTCTACTTGTGACTCTTCTTCGATCCGAGCTCGTTCCAATAAAACTGGTAGCGAACCAACATTATGGGTGCCAAAAACGACATCAACATATGGGGCTTTCTTGATGATGGTCGCTTGATCTTTTTGCGCCAAACATCCACCGACCGCGATTTGCATCTTGGGATTAGCCTTCTTGATTGGTGCTAAAAAGCTCAAATTTCCATACAATTTATTGTCGGCGTTCTCCCGCACTGCGCAGGTATTGAAAACGACCAGATCAGCTTGTTCACCTTCATTGACCGGAATATAGCCAGCCTCATCCAATAATCCGGCAATTCGCTCGGAGTCATGTACGTTCATTTGGCAGCCGTAAGTTTCGACTAAATAGGTGCGACTCATAAGGATGAAATCGAAATCTCTAAAGTCGCACGATCTACTACTAAAATTTGATGATTGGCTAAACGCTGCCAGTCTGTATTTCCCCAGCCAGTTGAGGCGACAACGACCTCATTTTCGGTTTTGGTGAAGCGAAGCTCGTAGTGATCGGGTGAGTTCAGTCCTGACGGGTTAGCCTCCTTGAACTCACAAACTGCGACCAAATATTCTGGGGTTTGAATCACAATGTTAAGGGCGCTGTAATCTGCATTTTTCCGAATCAAATTAATGCAGTTTTTGATCCCTTCAATCAACCCAAGTTCGGCAATTTGGCTTAACACTGCGTAAAAGAGAAGTTCGCTATCGGTAGATCCGGCGATAAAAGCTTTAAACTTATCCGATATGAGTCGTTCCGCCGAGTTTGTTGGACGAATTGTGCCGTTGTGCATGAAAGTAAACTGTTCATAAATAAATGGATGATTATTATTGATCTCGACTGTTATGCCCTTAGATGCTAGCCGAAGGTGCAGTAACGCCCCATCGGTTTTGAGCTGGTTGACGGCATTTGAAAAGTCAAAGCTTTCGTGTGCGGGTTTTAGCTCCTTCTGGATCTTGCCGTCGTGGGCGATTCCCCAACCATCTTTATGTTCCACGGATAGCGAGGTGAAATTAGCAAAATTACTTCCAACGACATCATGAAAACCCTTAGGCTCAATAGCGGTAAAGGCGATGAGTCTGCACATAGATGCAACTCTACTTGATGATGCGAAGTGGTTCCTGTCCGCGGGCGATTAAGCGCTCAAAATAGAGCTCTCGCTTTTCATTAAATCGGCTGGAATCTTCCTGAGTCTTTGCCAAAAAGAGCGCTAGCTCATCACGCGCCTTGAGGCCATCATCGGATAGGTCGGTACGATCAAAAACATTCCAAGCACGAAGTACCGGTGCCACAACTTCATCGAGATGCTGCTGCAAATCATAGATACCGGCCAGGGCAATCTGCACTGCTTTGCGCCCAAAACCAGGCATGTTGGCACCGGGCATATCAAAGTTAGTGACCACATCGGTGATTGCGCGCATAGCCGCATTTGGTTCAAGTTCCAGCGCGGCGTTTAAAGTGTTGCGATAGAAAAGCATGTGTAGGTTTTCATCCAGCGCCACGCGTTGCATCATGGCTTCGGCGATTGGGTCATTAGAAATTTTCCCAGTATTTCGGTGCGAAATACGTGTTGCTAGTTCTTGAAAAGAAACATAAGCGATTGTGTGCAACATGTCATTTTCATAGGGAGTTTGGTACCCAAGTGACATATGCGCCATCCGCAGATCTTCAAGTTGGTATGGATCGACACCTCGAGTTGCCATGAGGTAATCGCGAATCACAATTGCGTGGCGCGCTTCTTCGGCGGTCCAACGTTCAATCCAATTTCCCCAAGCACCATCACGGCCCATAGACAAGGAAATTTCGGTGTGATAACTCGGTAAGTTATCTTCGGTGAGGAGGTTAAGGATTAACGAGTCTTGCGCTACCGGAGTCAGGCGGGAATCCTTTGCTTCCCAAGCATCACCATTTAACGGCCCGGCATAGTCTCGACCTTCTGACCATGGGACATATTCATGTGGATACCAATTTTTTTGAACACTGAGATGGCGTTCGAACTCAACAGCTACAACTGGTTCCAAATCTCTAATTAGTCGCGCCTGAATTGCTGCACCGTCATAAGTCATAGGGTGAACGCTACGGCAGATATGGTATTACTGCCCAGTTATAAACTCTTCGTTGCACGCTCAATCGCTTGTGCTGCTCGCCACTTCGCTATCTCTTTGTGATTTCCGCTGAGCAAGATCTCTGGCACCGCGATCTCGCGCCAACTTGCGGGCTTAGTGAAATTGGGATATTCCAGGTACCCAGCTTCATTATGTGACTCTTCAACCAATGACTCCGGATTACCAAGCACCCCTGGAATTAAGCGAGTTATTGCTTCGATCATTACAAGTGCGGCAACTTCGCCACCACCTAGTACATAGTTTCCGATGGAAACTTCATGCACGCGAAAACTCTTTGCTTCATAATATTGGCGCACCCGATCATCGATTCCTTCATAGCGACCACAAGCAAAAACTAAATGACGGGATTCGGCAAAGGTTGCTGCCATTGGTTGATCAAATTGTTTACCTGCTGGCGTTAAAATTATTAGATCTGAGTCTGGCGTCAAAAGTGGATCAAGTGCTTGCGCCCAGACTTCAGCGAGCATCACCATTCCGGCTCCTCCGCCATATGGTGTGTCATCAACAGTGTGGTGGTTATCTTTAGCTACGGCACGCAAATCGTGAACTGCTACCTGTATTAAACCTTGGTCTTGCGCCTTACCCAGTAATGACAAATTTAGTGGTGCAAAATAATCCGGAAAAATACTTATGGCATCAATCTTCATTTCATCTGCCCCATAATGATTGGCGGGATTACGACAATTCGTTTATTGACTACATCAACAGTTGGTACTAATTGTTGGACAAAAGGGATCAATTGTTCACCACTTGCAGTCATAATCGCTAAAAGATCTTGACCAGGAAGGTTGATCACATCGGTAACCTCGCCAAAAGGTGCACCGGACTCTAAAACTGCTTGACAGCCAATTAACTGCAGGACGTGATACTCATCTTTCACATTGCTAACTTCATTTATATCAACCTCGGCATACAACAATGTGTTTCGGAGCTTTTCGATTCCGTTGCGGTCGATAATTCCGGCAAAGCCCAGCAACAAGATTCCGTTGTGAACCCGTCCAGAAGTTATTGTTAAATCGCCATGCGTATCGGTGGCAACTTGTCCACCAATAGCAAAGCGACGATCAGGTTCATCTGTACGAACCTCAATCGTCGCTTCCCCAAGAATTCCGTGAGCGCGACCGATTCGCCCCACGAGCAAACGCATTGTTAGCGAACTTCGTCGGTTTCGATGAGGTCGACCCGCACGGTTCGTCCCGCGAGCGCGCTAACAACTGTGCGAAGCGCTTTTGCAGTGCGGCCATTGCGACCAATGACTTTGCCAATGTCCTCCGGGTTAACGCGAACTTCTAGCGTTGTTCCGCGGCGATGTGTCTTTTCCGCCACCGCAACATCATCTGGATTATCAACGATTCCCTTGACCAAATGTTCAAGCGCTTCATCCATCATTGTTACTTTGCAGCCTCTTCCGCTTCAGGTGTTTCAGGTGCAGCTTCTACGGTTTCAGCCACAACATCTGGAGTTGCAACCTCAGCTGGAATCTCTGACACAGCTTCGTTAACTACTGGCTCGGACACTGGAGTTTCAACCGCGACATCTGGAGTTGCAACCTCAGCTGGAACCTCGGACACTGGAGTTTCAACCACCGGGTTGGACTTAGCTGCAAGTTTTTCCTGTGCCTTCTTCTTCAATGTTGTTGCACCCTCTGCTGGTTCATCAGCAGCAGCCTTCATTGCCGCTTCATAGGCAACAATCTTGCCTGGCTTTACTGCAGCAACCCTAAGCGTTCCTTCCGTTCCAGGAAGTCCTTTAAATTTTTGCCAATCACCTGTCACTTTTAGTAAAGCTGCGACCGCATCCGATGGTTGCGCACCAACGCCGAGCCAATACAAGGCACGCTCTGAATTAATCTCAATAAGTGATGGCTCTTGTCCTGGAACGTAACGACCAATCTCTTCAATTGAGAGTCCGTTACGAGCTTTGCGTGAGTCGGTAACGACAACGCGGAAAAATGGTGTGCGGATTTTACCCATGCGCATTAAACGAATTTTTGTAGCCAAGAAAGGTGTACTCCTGTAAATGTGGGTCACGCTTATCAATTGCAGCGGGGTGCGCAATCAAAAAATGCAACTATCGGTTGTGGATGTTGAACGGGGGTAGAGGGCCCCATCAACAGGTTCCCAATTCTGCCAGCAAGCGGGCAAAGAGGGAAATCGGCTACTTGTTACCTCTGATCTGAATCTAGATTTTCCAGAGCTAAATTCTCCAGGGCGCGCTTGGCTGGATTGCCAGATTTGGACTTTTTCTTGGCGACCTGCTGATTAACCTTAGGCATCGGTGGCAATCCGGAGATACCCATTTGACCCATTGCGCCCATTCCGGCCGGCATGCCGCCATTTCGAACCTGTTTCATCATCTTCTGAGCCGCGCCAAAGCGCTCCACCAAATTATTAACCTCTGAAACCTGACGGCCGGACCCCACCGCAATTCGGGCCCGTCGGGAACCATTAAGCACCTTTGGGTCGCGCCGCTCAGTTGGTGTCATAGATTGAACAATCGCCTTGGTGCGAACAATCTCGCTTTCGTCAAAGTTTTCCAGCTGTTTTTTCATATGGCCAGCACCTGGCAACATTCCTAATAGTTTGGATATGTTGCCCATTTTAGACATCGCTTCCAGCTGATCTAAAAAATCCGATAATGTGAAATCTTCTCCACTAACGAATTTGGCTTCAAGCTTTGCGGAAGTATCCGGATCAAAAGCCTTCTTTGCTTGTTCAGCTAAGGTCGCAACATCGCCTAGACCCAAAATTCGAGATGCCATTCGGTCTGGATAAAAAATATCGAACTCGTGCGGCTTTTCACCGGTTGAGGCAAACATGATGGGGCGTTTGGTCATTGAAGCAATGGAAAGCGCGGCACCACCCCGGGCATCACCATCGAGCTTTGTTAGTACTACCCCATCAAAACCAACTCCATCTAAAAATGCCTGCGAGGTTCGCACCGCATCTTGTCCGATCATTGCATCAACAACAAATAAAATCTCATCTGGTTTAATCGCATCTCGAATATCAGATGCCTGCTTCATTAAATCTTGATCGACACCTAACCGACCTGCAGTATCAACAATGACCATGTTGTACATTTTCGACTTAGCAAATTCGATTCCAGCTTTTGCTACTTTTACTGGATCTCCTACCCCGTTGCCGGGCTCTGGGGCAAATACTGGAACATTCACCACACCCCCAACGACCTGCAACTGGGTGACGGCATTGGGACGTTGCAAATCTGAGGCAACTAAAAGTGGGGTATTTCCCTGGTCGGCATAAAACTTGGCTAACTTTCCAGCCAAAGTAGTTTTTCCGGCACCTTGGAGTCCAGCTAACATAATTACCGTTGGTGGCTTCTTCGCAAAACGAACTCTGCGGGCTGCACCGCCAAGAATCTCCACTAAAGATGAGTTAACAATTTCAAATATCGTATTTGCTTGATTGCTGCCAGCTTGCATAGTTGGCAGGGCCGCCAAAGACTTTTGCCGAATCTCTGCAATAAAGTTTTCAACTACGACTTGAGCGACATCAGATTCCAGCAGGGCTTGGCGAATTTCCTCACAGGTAGCCTCAATATCTGCTGATGAAATCTTTCCCCTAGAGCGCAATGAAGAAAATGCACCACTAAATCGGGAGGTCAGGGATTCAAACATAGTGGCCAAAGCCTACTTCAGTGCCTGCTTAAGTTGCGAAGCGACATTTCGTGCTCGCTCATCGCTAAGTGGGCCGCCTGTTAACTCCGTTACATAAAGGGTGTCAATCGCCTCCGCGCCTAGCGTTGTAACTATCGCCGAGCGGATATCGACTTTTGATTGAGTTATTGCGACCCCGATTCTAAAGAGTAGACCAGGGCGATCATGACTTCGAACTTCGATCACAGTTGCATCCGTTGCGGCATCTGTAAAAACCTCTACCTCCGGTTCTGGTACCGGAATTGTGGGAATTGATGCATAGGCCTTTGCACGTTCTATTAGTTTTGCTTGCACATGCGTGGAATCAACCATAGCTTCGGCAATTAGTTGAAGTAACTTACTTTCATTAATTTCGGGTGCGTGTGGTGCGGGCGTGACGATCCAGTACATCACCGCAGAATTACCCACAGTCTTTGTGCGTGCTGATCTAACATCTAGCCGAGCGACATTAAAAACACCAGCAACAATTGAAAGTAATCCTGGCTTGTCAGGTGAAATTACTTCTACAGAGTACCCGCTTGCGTGTGGCTGTAGCCAAACTCTCAATTCACCTCTTTGTGCGAATTCAATGTGCTCATCACTGACCATAGGTTGTTGCGCAATTTCAACTCCGGCCATTGCTTTGCGTACCCGGTTCACTAAGTCGGAAACTAAGGCTGCCTTCCAGTCGCTCCAACCAGCGCTACCCGTTGCCTCTCCATCAGCAATACTCAAAGCATGCAAGAGCTCTAATGTATTCGCATCCTTTATTAGTGATAAAACTGACTGAATTGTTGCTGGATCATCTAAGTCGCGCCGAGTAGCAGTGGCTGATAACAGCAGGTGGTGGCGAACCAAATCTTTCAGTATTTCGATATCTTTTTCATCAAAACCAATTCGTCGTGCAATAGGTTCAATTACTCTGACGCCGCGTTCGGAGTGATCCTCGTGTGATCCCTTTCCAATGTCATGGAAAAGTGCGGCAAAAAGAAGCAGGTCGGGCCGATGCACTTTTCGCGTTAATTGGGCGGCATGGACGGCGGTTTCAACCATATGTCGGTCCACGGTATGCCTATGAAGCGCGTTTCGCTGCGGTAGCGATCGCACCGCCCGCCATTCCGGAATCCAATGGAAAATGATTTCCTCTTGATCAAGGGTTTCAAAAATGCCAACCATCGCCTCTCCTGCGCCAATCAGGGAGATTAGTAATTCGCGCGCCTGGCGGGGCCAAGGATTTGGAAGTACCCCCTCACCTCGATCCAGGGCCAATGAATGTTCTCGGCAGGTTTCCAGGGAAAGCGGTAATCCCAACTGCGCCGCAGTTGCCGCCGCCCGGATTCCAACGATTGGATCTTCAATTAATGAAGTAAATGGATCAATAATTATTTCTCGATGCGCAGCGCTGACATTCTTTGCTACCGTCACGATTCGAGGCCTGCGAATAATTCTTCCGAGACCATCTTTCTCATGGTGCTCTAAAGAATGCCAGGTGTAATTAAGCAAATAATCAACCGATCGCGCAGCGCGAGCAACCTCGCTCATCATCGCATCAGCATCTCCATACTTTAGAAGTTGTGCCACCTTGTCTTGTTCCTGAAAGAGCAGCCGATCCTTTCCGCGACCACTCACAATGTGTAAAGCTTCACGAGCATTATTGAGCGTGGATTGTGCCCAACTTATCTTTTCAAGTCGAACTTGCACCAATCCTGATAAAGCGATCGCATGAAGGGCGGTAATGTCGCGCAGACCGCCGCGGGCCTCCTTTAGATCTGGTTCCAATAAATATGCTAACTCCCCCGACCTATCGTGACGATCAGTCAATGATCGTTGTAACTTTTGCAGATTTTCCTTAGCACCTTTTCGCCAAAAATCCAGGGCATCACTTTGGACAGAGGCAACTAAATCAGTATTTCCGGCGATGATTCTAATATCGAGCAGACCCATTGCCACCTTTAAGTCACTTGCCGCAGCTGCTCGCGTTTCGCTGCGAGTTCTGACAGAGTGATCAACACTTCCTTTATCCCACATTGGATAGAGCAGATCATTTGTAAGGGATTTGAGGGTTTCTGGCGCCATCTTTCCTGAATGCAAAATCAGGATATCTAAATCTGAACCGGGAGCTAACTCGCCGCGGCCATAACCTCCGACCGCGGCGAGTGCTATCTCCTTACCAGCCTCTGTTTCACAATGGGTTAGTACTGCTTTGTGGAATAGTTTTGATAGAAATCGATCGCTCTCGTTCGATCGATCTCTTCTATCGCGGGTACTCATGGAGCCAAGTTTAGATTGCTTCTGAGCCGCGCTCCCCCGTGCGAACGCGAATTACTTGGTCAACTGATGTAGTCCAGACTTTTCCATCACCAATTGACCCCGTGGAAGCAGCTTTAACAATTGCTTCGACCACTGAATCGACATCCGTATCGTCAACTAGTACCTCAAGGCGAACCTTAGGTACTAAATCGACGGTGTATTCCGCCCCGCGGTACACCTCGGTGTGGCCACGCTGTCGACCAAAACCACTTGCCTCCGAAACCGTCATTCCCGTTACACCAGCAGCTTGCAGTGCATCCTTGACTTCTTCTAACTTGAACGGTTTCAAAATTGCGGTAATAAGTTTCATAGTTATGCCCCCTTTGAATTTCCAAGGACACTACCTTGGCTGTTGTCGGTTAACTCATACCCACGTTCAGCATGAATCGCTAAGTCAATTCCGGAAACTTCTTGATCTGGTGAAATTCGGAACCCCATAACTAGATCCACTAATTTTCCGATGATCAAGGTCATTACAAATGAATATGCCAGAACTGCACCAGAACCAATTAACTGCTTGACGAGTTGATCCGTGCCGCCGCCGTCGAATAGCCCAACTTCCACGCCAACAAAACCGATCATAATCGTTCCGACCAGACCACCGACAAGGTGAACTGCCACCACATCTAGTGAGTCGTCGTAGCCAAACTTAAACTTCAAACCCACTGCCAAAGCGCATAGCACTCCAGCAACTGCGCCAATAATGAGTGCGCCACTGGCACTTACCGCAGCACATGCTGGTGTAATTGCAACTAATCCCGCAACTACGCCAGATGCAGCGCCAAGGCTAGTTGCGTGACCATCTCGAATCTTCTCGACAAGTAGCCAAGCCAGTACTGCAGCTGTGGTTGCGCCAATAGTGTTGAGCAGCGCGAGTCCAGCAGTTCCATTTGAAGCAACCGCTGATCCAGCATTAAATCCAAACCAGCCAAACCACAATAGCGCTGCGCCAAGCATTACTAGTGGAAGATTGTGTGGACGCATCGGAACTTTTCCAAAGCCCACTCGCTTTCCAAGAACTAGTGCGAGCCCCAGTCCAGCTGCACCAGCATTTATATGTACCGCAGTCCCGCCAGCAAAGTCCAAGGCGCCTAGATCGTTTGCGATCCATCCGCCAGTCTTTGCCACAAAATTATCAAATGCAAACACCCAGTGGGCCACTGGGAAGTAAACCAGGGTTACCCAAATACCGGCAAAGACCATCCAAGCGCCAAACTTGGCGCGATCGGCAATTGAACCCGAGATTAGCGCAACCGTAATTGCAGCGAAAATTCCTTGGAAAGCAATAAAGACGGCTGCTGGAATTGTTCCGATAATTGCAGTTGAATTATCCAAACCTTTCAAGAATGCAAACTCTGAAATATTACCAATGAGACCTGATCCATTAACGGAATCTCCAAAGACTAATGAGAATCCAAATGCAATCCAAAGTACAAATACAATTGCTAAGGCTCCAAATGACATCATCATCATATTCAAAACGCTCTTTACGCGGACCATGCCGCCGTAGAAGAGAGCGAGTCCTGGAATCATGAGCGTTACAAGTCCGGCACTGATCAACATCCAAGCTGTGTCGCCTGAATTGATTACAACTTCCTCCATATATTTACCGCCTAATTTTTTTCAAGCTGCGTTCTCGCCTTTGAGATTACCGAACCCTCTTACTTGCGGGTTACAGATGATGTTTGAATTCGTTTCAAAAGCGTGACAAAAACCTTCCTGGTGTTACAACTGGGTTACGAGAGCAATCCTTTTAAGTAGCTTTGAGCGTCAAACGGAGCGAAGTCAGCTTCAGACTCCCCGGTACCCACCCACTTAATGGGGATTCCAAGCTCGGCTTCAATGGCTAAGGCCACCCCGCCTTTTGCGCTGCCATCCAACTTTGTTAAGAGTATTCCTGTGACGGCAACACTTTGCGTAAATATTTTGGCTTGTTGCAATCCGTTTTGACCAGTCGTTGCATCGATCACAAGGAGGACTTCATTTACTGGTGAGACTTTTTCAACTACTCGTTTAATCTTTGCGAGTTCCGCCATTAAATCATTTTTATTATGCAGGCGTCCGGCAGTATCAATTATAAGTATTTCTGCTTGAACATCATGAGCATGCTTTGCCGCGTCAAATGCAACCGATGCTGGATCACTATTTTCTTTACCAGACACTACTTCCACGGCAATTCGTTCGCTCCAAGTATTTAGTTGATCGACAGCTGCAGCTCGGAATGTGTCGGCAGCAGCTAAAACTACCGACTTGCCTGATTTCTTATAATACGAAGCAATCTTGGCAACTGATGTAGTTTTGCCAGTCCCATTGACTCCAACAACCATTATTGTTGTTGTTCCTTCGACCATCACGGCCTCATGTGATTGTTCGGAAAGTCTGCTTTTAAGAATCTCAAGAAGCGCGGTTTCAGCGTTTTCACTCTTTACATTTCTGGCCGCTATCAGAAATTCTCTAGTTAGAGTCGGTCCGAGATCTGATGCAAGAAGTTCTTGTTCGAGCTCGGCCCAGTCAGTAGGCAAAAAATCATTAGTTCCCTTTATCTTGGCGATAAACTTACTGAACAGACCCATCCCAAAAGAGCTTAACTAGCGTCAGATTCGCGCAAGCGCTGTGAAATAACTTCAGTAACACCATCACCGCGCATCGTCACGCCATACAAAGCATCAGCAATTTCCATCGTACGCTTTTGATGAGTGATAATAATTAGCTGCGAACTCTCGCGAAGCTCTTCCAAAACACCGAGTAATCTTCCTAAGTTAACATCATCTAGAGCTGCTTCAACCTCATCTAGCACATAGAAAGGGCTAGGTCGGGCTTTGAAAATAGCTACGAGTATGGCAACGGCTGTCAGAGATTTTTCACCACCGGATAGAAGTGAAAGACGTTTGATGCGCTTACCAGGCGGGCGCGCTTCAACATCGACACCACTAGTTAGTGGATTGTCTGGATCGGTCAAAATCAACCGACCATCTCCACCGGGGAATAATCGTGAGAAGATATCCTCAAAATGAGTGGCTGTTGCTTCATAGGCTTCCATGAAAATCGATTGCACTCGATTATCAACCTCTTTTACAATATCCAGCAGATCTTTCTTGGTGTTTTTAAGATCCTCTAACTGCTCCGCTAGGAACTTTAGCCGTGCTTCTAACGATGTGTACTCTTCTAATGCGAGTGGGTTGATCTTTCCAAGAAGGTTTAGCGATCTTTCCGCCGATGCTAAGCGTTTTTGTTGTTGGTCGCGACGATATGGAACCATCTCGGTTGAAACAATTTCGCCGGATTCGGTTTCGTAAAATGTTGGAACATCCTTGTCTGGACCATATTCGGTGACCAGCGTGATGGTATCCACGCCAAACTCTTCCACCGTCTTGCTCTCGAGCGTTTCTATTCGCAAACGTTGTTCGGCGCGAGCTATCTCATCCTTATGAACACTTGTAGTCAATGCCTCAAGCTGAGTGGTGAGTTCTCGACCACGAGTGCGCACGGTAAGGGTTTCACCTTCCCGCGCGGTACGAGATTCATCTAAGCGGGTTCGTACAATGGCCGCTTTAGAGATTGAGCGTTCAATATGGATCAAAACTTCGTAGGATGCTTCGGCAACGGCTTGCGAAATTATTGCAGCACGTGCGCGCGTACTGCGACGGATAATTGCTCGTTCCGATGCATCACGTTCGGCTTGTGCTGATCGTTCGAGTACGAGTGCGCGCGCTGCAACTGAGTCAACACGTTCCTCAATGGTGCGTACTGCAAGTCGAGCTTCTACTTCTGATGTTCGGGCCAAAGAAACTTGGTTTCGTGAAACTTCAGTACGGGAATGGTCTGGTTCGGCAACCTCGCCGCGTTGTTGTAGTTGGTTTTGGGCGATAACAATCTCGCCCTCATCACGTGCTTTTGTGGCAGTTGCTTCACTTATTGAGTTGTTTAAACGCTCAACCTCAGCCATGGATGACTTCATGTTTTGGCCGGAAACCGCAAGTTGTTCAGTTAGTGCCGCTATGCGAGCATCTGATTCATTAAGTTTTGCAAGCGCGGCATCAAAATTACCTTTTTGTGCCGCGACATCTTCATTTGCAGTAGAAATTTCAAACTTCAATCGATCGCAATCATGCACAATCTTTTGCAGCTTGGTCTCTAGGTCTGCAATTAATACCTTAATCTCTATTAGTGATGAGGATGTTTTTGAGCCACCACTTGCTCGAGCTAGAGAAACAACATCACCATCGCGGGTAACGACTGTTACTCCAGGATGTGACCGAAGGATTACTTCCGCTAAATTAGCATTATCTGCGACAACGGTTGTCGAAAATAAAGATGCCAACAACTCACCAATTGAATCCGACCGAATGTGAGCAAGGAGCGGATTCAAGCCATCTGGAATCCTTGAACTCACGGAGTTTCCTGGCTCATAGACCAGCACATCGGCTTGACCTAAATTCTCACGGCGCAAGGTAGTAAGCGCTGTTACCGCCGAAGATAGATCCTTGACGACAACCGCATCTGCCAAAGGTCCAAAGGCAGCCGCTGCCGCTGCCTCCCAACCGTTATCAATTTGAATTAAGCTGGCAATACTTCCAAGAATTGAAACTCCATGTGAATCACGAAGCAGTGCAGAAGCCCCATCACGATTGTCTGAAGTTAATCTGATGGCTTCAAGTTTTGATTCAACTGCGTTTCGTTCGCGATCTGCCGCTCGCTCTGCATCTACTAAATCAGTGAGTTTTCCTTTGGCCGATTCAAGTGCTGATTTAGCGCCATCGTATTGCAAATCAAGACCAAGCTCGCCCGTGCCGGCGCTAGCAATTTCTAATTCATACGTGGCGTACTCGCGTTGTGCCTGATCCACACGCGCTTGCGCATCATTGCCAGATTTGCGCAGACGTTCAATCTCCTCCGCAATTGCTTCAAGGCGGGCATGCAAAGATTTAATGTGGCCTTCTTGACGAGCAGTTCCCTCGCGCGCATCTGCGATCGCTCGCATCGCAGCAGCAGTTTTGTCTTCATCACTTTTTAATGATGCTTCAGCTTGGGAAAGTGCTTTGGTGCTTTCTGCCAGTGATTTTTTGGCAGACTCAATATTTGTCCGGAGTTCGCTCTCTTCTTGCCGCAATGCTTGTGCTTCTAAATCTAGAGCTTGTGGATCGCGACCAGAGGTTCGAGCCTCTTCCGCCTCTTCATTTAGAAATCGTGATCGTTCTTGGGCAAGAGTTTGGGTTCCACGAAACTTTTCGCGCAATGAATTTAGGTTGTAGTACCTTTCTTGGGCGGCAACCAGTAATGGACTTTCAAATGCAGATTGTGCATCAAGTACCTCTTCCCGACGGCGAACGGAATCTAATTCCGTTTCAACTTCCGTTCGTTTTTCGCGCAATGCCGTTTCATCAGCCACTTCGAGTTCGAGCGTATTAGACATTGAAAGATAATCATCGGCAAAGAGGCGTAACTTTGCATCTCGAAGATCCGCTTGAATTGTAGCCGCCTTCTTAGCAACCTCTGCCTGCTTGCCAAGTGGTCGTAGTTGTCGACGGAGTTCGACTGTTAAATCTTGCACACGGGCCAGATTTGCCTGCATGGAATCAAGTTTGCGTAAAGCTTTTTCTTTGCGCTTTCGATGCTTCAGGACTCCGGCAGCTTCTTCAATGAAACCCCGTCGCTCTTCCGGTGTTGCCACCAAAATCGCATCGACTTGCCCCTGCCCAACGATGACGTGCATTTCTCGGCCAATGCCAGAATCGCTGAGCAATTCTTGGATATCGAGTAAGCGTGAGGCTTCACCATTTATTTGATACTCACTCTGTCCATTTCTAAATAAAATTCTCGAAATAGTTACTTCGGTGTAATCAATTGGCAGCGCGCCGTCAGTGTTATCTATTGTGAGTGAAACTTCAGCCCGGCCAAGTGGTGCTCTACCGCTGGTTCCCGCGAAGATAACATCTTCCATCTTGGCACCGCGCAATGATTTTGCGCCTTGTTCACCCATAACCCAGGTGAGCGCGTCAACTACATTTGATTTACCCGAACCGTTTGGGCCGACAACGCAGGTAATTCCGGGTTCAAGTCGCAGAGTGGTCGCCGAAGCAAAGGACTTAAAGCCCTTGAGCGTTAAACTCTTTAAATACACGTGGTAAACCTATCGCCTCTAACGTGTGATTTTGACTAATTTACGGCTGCGGAAAGTCGGTTTTTAAAGTTTCGTATGCCGCGCGAGCGGCTACTTGTTCCGCCTCGCGCTTGCTCTTTCCGCTGCCCACACTAAGGGGTTGTCCAGCAAGCATTGCAATAGCGGTGAAATTCTTGTCATGATCTGGTCCTTCTTCGCTGACCACATATTCAGGTGCACCTTTACCCAAAGCTGCTGCCAACTCTTGTAACGCAGTTTTCCCATCAAGTCCGGCACCACGTGCAACCGCTGAATCCATTGTGGGTGTAATTAGTACCTTCACAATTTCGGAGCACTTTGCAAAACCAAACTGTAAATAAATAGCACCGATTATCGCTTCCAAGGCATCTGCCAAAAGTGAATGCTTATCGCGTCCACCCGTAACCTCTTCCCCTTTTCCAAGGCGTATGTACTGGCCAAGTTGTAAGCCGCGCGCGATATCTGCCAGCGCCCGCATATTTACAACACCAGAGCGCAAAGGCGACAAACGACTTTCATCAAAATCGGGATACCTTTTGTAAAGTTCTTCCGTCACAATTAAACCCAGAACTGAATCCCCAAGAAATTCCAGTCGCTCATTGGTTTCCTTATCGCCGGATTCATAAGCAAATGAACGATGGGTAAAAGCCAATTCAAGCAAAGCTGGATCGAGCGTTACTCCCAGCTGCTCAGCCAGCAATGAACTCAGATCAGACCTCTAATACCTGGCGACGGTTGTAAGTACCGCAGGTTGGGCAGGCGGTGTGCTGCAGCTTTGGTTGCCGGCATTGACCACATGTTGAAAGTGCGGCGGCAGTAGTTTTCCACTGGCTACGACGTGAACGCGTCTTTGAACGCGACATTTTTCGCTTTGGTACTGGCACTTTTCGGACCTCTTCTTTCGGCTGAGCGGCTCATCAGGCATCTTTACAATGCCGACCGCAGGGGGAAAGTATCCCTTAAAAACCCTAAATCTTGAAATCGGGCGCCGGCAGATCAAGGCTGGTAAGGCTGGCCCAGCGGACATCCACCACTTTATGCACATGATCTGGCTGCAGTTGCGCCCACTTTTCTCCGCACTCAGGGCAAAGTCCTAAACAATCTGGAGTGCATAAAGGGTTAATCGGCAGGGATAGCACGATGGCATCTCGGATTGGAACCTCCAAATCCATCAGATCCCCTTCCATCATGAGCTCATCTTCGATATCTAGTTCATCGGTATCGGGCTGGTGCCGCTTCTTTTTTCCCCGCTCATTGGTCGGCTCATAGTTGTACAACTCTTGGATCCTACGTTCAATTACAAGTTCAACTGGATCTAAGCAACGAATGCACTCACCCTTAGCAACGGCATAGATATCTGCGCTCAAAAGAATGCCTTCAGTAACCGATTCGAGCCGGGCATCGACTTCAATTACATCTCCGGCCGGAACGCTAATGAGATCCACACCAAAATTTTCTGGCACTTCAACCTCGAGTTCGTACTCTTTCATCTCACCGGCACGTCGTGGCAGTTCGTAGGTATTTAATTTAAATAGATGGTGAATCTGGCTCATGCCGAAAAAACCAGCCTTTAGTTTTCATCAGCTAGTTGCGACAAAACATCTTTGTCACTTGCACCAGCTAATCGATCGCGACCACGAGAAACTGCATCCATTGTCTTATTGAGAATCACCTCTAACGTTGCCAGCCGTCCATCTATGTACTCTTCGACCTCTTTCTTTTCCAAATCAGCGGTTTCACGTGCATCGTCCAAAATTTGGCGAGCTTCATCGCGCGCAATTTGAACAATTGAAGTTTGCTCAACCATTTGCGCTACATCTTCGCGGGCCATCGCAATAATTTGCTCTGCCCCAAGGCGAGCTTCTTCAATAATAGAGTCACGTGTATCAATAATTGCTCGGGCGGATTTAAAATCAGTAGGTAACCCTTCGCGCGCTTCATCTAAAAGTTCGAGCATTTCGGCGCGGTGAACTACGCAACTTGCCGATAGCGGAACTCCACGTGCTTCTTCCACCATCGTTATCGCTGACATTAGTTTCTCGACTGAATCCATTTTCTACTTCCCTGCTACTCGAAGTTTTAAGGCTTCATTTATTGAAGGTGGCACCATGGTTGAAACATCTCCCCCGTAGTGCGCTAACTCTTTTACTAGTGATGAAGACAAAAATGAATGGGCCGGGGAAGTTGCCATAAACATCGTTTCGACACCGGAACCTTGGAAATTTACCTGTGCCATCTGCATTTCGTACTCAAAATCTGTTACTGCTCGCAATCCCTTAACAATTGCTTGAATCGAATTACTTTTGCAGTAATCAACCAGCAATCCATGCCATGAATCCACCCAGACATTAGGAAATCGTTGTGTGACATCACCTATCATTGAAATTCGCTCTTGCACCGTGAAGAGTGAGGCTTTAGTACGATTTTCAAGAACCGCCACTACCACCTGATCAAACTGCTGGGCCGCACGCTCAATAATGTCTAAGTGCCCGTGTGTGATTGGATCAAATGATCCTGGGCAAACCGCACGCTTCATAGCCCAAACGCTAGCAAGTGTGGGGCAAGTAAGCCATTCTTAGGGGAGAAAATTAGCGTAATAAATGGTTGCTTGCCCATAATTTCGCTCACGCGCCGGCAGGAAGGCATCGGGCCAGATAAATTGATCACCCCGTGATGTTCGCTCTACGGCGATAAAGGCATCAACGTTCAAGAATTCATTGTCATATAATTTATACAAAATATCTTCCACAGCTTGATTTGAAAAATCATACGGTGGATCGAGGTAAACCAAATGATACTTTTCCTTTGGCGGATTATCGAGAAAGCGTTCCGCGCTCATTCCATATAGGTGGAACTCTCCTTGCGGTTTTGATTTTTTTACTAACTCGAAATTTGTTTCAATAGTTTTTTTTGCTTCTTCGTCTTTTTCCACTACATGAACAAGGGATGCTCCGCGTGAGAGCGACTCCAGGCCAATCGCACCCGAACCACCAAATAGATCGAGAACCCGCAATCCTTCAAAACTGCCAAACTCCGATGCCAAAGATGAAAACAAACCTTCACGAGCTCGATCTGAGGTTGGCCGGGTATCACCCAAGACCGCACCTAAAGTTCGCCCTTTTGCCACTCCGGCAATTATTCGCAATTACCTCACCCCTTATCCAAGTAATCAATGGCTTGATCGCGTTGCAACTTGGCAAGTTCTGCCTTTAGCTCAGAGTACTGGGCTAAATCATTATCGGCAGCGATCAAAGATTGGGCATCCTCGCGAGCGCTTTCAATAAGTGCTTCATCACGCAAAACTCGAAGCAGTCGCAGATGCGATCGTGTTCCGGATTGGGAAGCTCCTAACACATCGCCTTCTCGGCGTTGTTCCAGATCTATTCGGGAGAGTTCAAATCCATCCAAGGTTTCGGCAACGGCATCGAGGCGAGCTCGAGCCGGAGTTTGATCGTGGCAATTGGTTACCAGCAGACATAGACCAGGTGAAGTGCCACGACCTACCCGGCCGCGAAGTTGATGAAGTTGGGAAACGCCAAAACGATCCGCATCCATGATCACCATAATCGTGGCATTGGCAACATCCACACCAACCTCTATCACCGTTGTCGAAACCAAAACATCGATCTCACCGGCGGAAAAAGCTTGCATGGTGGCATCTTTTTCAGTTGTCGCAAGCCGTCCATGCAAAATAGCTACGCGCAATCCCTGCAATGCCCCGGCTTGCAACATGGGAGCAAGTTCTTCAACAGCTGTGATCTCTGGCGAATCTTCCCCAAAGAGAAAATCCAAATCGGCGTTGGCATCGGAATCAGCGGAAATTCGAGGCGCGACAATGTATGCCTGATGGCCCTGGGCAACCTCTTCCTTTACTCGCTGCCAAGCACGATCTAGAAAATTTGGTTTTTCCTTAACTGGCACTACATGGGTAATAATCGGTTGCCGTCCCAGCGGTAACTCACGCAGCGTCGAAACATCGAGATCGCCAAAGACGGTCATTGCCACGGTTCGTGGAATTGGAGTTGCCGTCATAACCAACAGATGAGGTGGCAAAACCGCCTTCGCCTTTAGCGCATCTCTTTGTTCCACACCAAAGCGATGTTGTTCATCCACAACTATCAAACCCAAATCTTTAAACTCAACTTTTTCACCAAGTAATGCATGTGTGCCGATCACAATTCCAGCCGAACCATCAGCTGCCATTGCTAAAGCTGTTTTTCGGGCTGGCATACTTTGGGAACCCGTTAACAAAGTAACTTTTGTTGCTTTCTCATCGCCGCCTAACATTCCGCCCTGACTTAGTTCCCCAAGTAATTTAGTAATAGTTCGCAGATGTTGCGCCGCCAAAACTTCCGTTGGTGCCAGTAACGCCGCCTGTCCACCACTATCAACCACCGCCAACATGGAGCGAAGTGCCACAATTGTTTTACCCGAACCAACTTCTCCTTGCAACAATCGATGCATTGGATGAGATTTAGCTAAATCGGATTCAATTTCTTTGGATACTTCCAGCTGACCGACGGTTAATTCAAAAGGTAGAGATTTATCAAAGGAATCAAGTAACCCACCGCTGATCCGCTTTCTTGATCTGGAACTTAGTTTCTTTAACTCATTGCGACGCAACACAAGCAGCGATTGCAATAGAAAAGCCTCATCAAAAGTAAGTCGCTCCCGCGCTGAGTCGGCATGAGCTAGATCAGCTGGCTGATGCAACTGCACCAAAGCTTGCTGTAAAGTTGGATAGCCATGCTTTTCTCTAATTATTTCAGGTAAGAAATCGGGCACATCTGCTAAGGCAGCAACCGCCAATTGAACGCACTGCGCGAGTTTCCAGGATGGTAGTTTTGAAGTGGCCGGATAGACCGGCAGATATTTGCCGGCGAAACCTTCGACTGCGCTATCCACATCAGAACCATCAGGGATCAACTCATAATCCGGATGGCTCAACTGCTTCTTGTTATTAAAAACCCCAACCTTTCCCGCAAACAATCCCTGCCGCCCTACTTTTAAATCCTTCTCACGCCAAGCCTGATTGAAAAAGGTGAGGGAAAGCTTGTCGGTCCCATCCGTAACGACGACTTCCAGCATGCTCCCTTTTCGACCACGTAATGGTCGATTTGTGGTTGCATAAATTTGAGCAAGAATCGTAGTTTCATCCCCTTCCTGAAGTTGGGATATATCCGAGAGCTCACCACGCACCAGGTAGCGCCTTGGATAATGGCGCATCAAATCCCCAACACTTATGATTCCAAAGCTAGCTTCCAGGACTTTTGCGGTGCGGTCACCAATAACCCCGGACACTTTGCTCGCTAAGGTAGCCACCGGCGCATTCTCTCCTGAAAATTATGATGTGGGTGCATTATCGGCTCATATCGACAGATCATTACACCCAGCCCCCGCTAATCCTGCATGCTAATTGGCATCAGCACCTGCTCCCGCGCTACCCTTACCCCCTGTTCGGACCGCTATGGACTGAAAAATCGAACTTTAAAAGGAGTACCGCTGTGGCAGCAATATGCGATATCTGTGGCAAGGGGCCCAGCTTTGGAAACAATGTTTCTCACTCTGAGGTTAAGACACGTCGTCGTTGGAATCCAAATATCCAGCGGGTTCGCACCCTGGTAGGTGGAACTGCAAAGCGGCAAAACGTTTGTACCTCTTGCTTGAAGGCCGGAAAAGTCACCCGCTAAATATTTCCAATAAATATCTTAAACTACTGAAAATGGCGCCAGGTTGCTGGCGCTTTTTTCATTTCCACGCCAATTAATCCTTCACCGGCAACAACAGTTCCAATCCTAAATCCTGGTAACTGCGCTCCGGTTGCCAGGAATACATGATCCTCGCCGCCAGCCAAAATCCATTGCCACACATCAATCTCTTGGGTAGCGGCCAACTCTTGCAAGGATTGAAACTCCGGATGGGTAGAAATTAATCTTTGATCAATTGCAAAAGCAACTCCAGATGCGTTCGCCATTTGCTGGGCTTGGATAACAAGTGCATCACTGATGTCGGACAAAGAGTTAGCGCCAGCATTTGCAAATTGAACTGCCACCGAATAATCCACGGTAGGTGAACAAAATTCACTAACCGCATGTCGAGCAAGATCAGAATCCAAATCCTTTTCGATGAGGGCTAGTCCGGCGGCCGACCAACCCGGCAAGGAAGAGATGCAGATCCAATCACCAACTTTGGCACCAGCTCGAGTTATTGCAGTTTCCACCTGACCCAACGCGGTAATTGAAATTACTTTGCACGGGCCCTTTGCCAGATCACCACCTACAACATAAGCACCACAACTTCTTGCTTCATGCAAGATGCCTTCAGCTAACTCTTCAATCCAAGCTAAGGTTTCATCACCCGTTAAAGTAACTGCCACCACTATGTAAGTAGGTGAACCGCCCATTGCAAATACATCTGCCAGATTTGCGGCGGTAACTTTTCGACCGATCTCGAAGGCGCTACTCCACTGTGTTTGAAAATGCGTTCCCTCCACCGCCATGTCAGTAGTTATGACGGTGCGATTGCCAGTCTTAACAACGGCAGCATCATCGCCAATTCCGATCTCGACTCCGCGCTGGCTACCACCAAAAATGCGCGCCAATGCGGCAATCACGCCCGCCTCGTCGAAGTCCATGGTGCCAGCCTAATCGACTAGTGGGTTCGGGTTATTCTGCGGTAGCGTTTGCGCATCAACTAGAGGGGGAATTCGCATGTCAGTACAGGCTTTCATCTTGATTCAAACTGAAGTTGGCAAAGCATCTGGCGTAGCAGATGCAGTGGCAAAGATCGCGGGCGTGTCACTGTCAGAGGGTGTAACGGGTCCTTACGATGTAATCATGCGCGCAGAGGCCGAAAGCATGGAGGAGTTCGGCCGCCTGGTTTTGTCAAAGGTACAAGCGGTTCCAGGAATTACCCGCACGCTCACCTGCCCGGTAACTCACCTTAGTTAATTTGCCAGCGCGGTTTCAATCAGCGCGCTGATCAGTTCGGTATATCCAACGCCACTTGCCTGCCATAGTTTTGGGTAGACCGAGGTTCCAGTAAAGCCAGGCATTGTGTTGATCTCATTAATAATAATTTGCCCATCTGCTGCATAAAAAAAGTCGCATCGCGCTAGGCCGCTACAACCCAATAAGTTATAGGCGGATATTGCCTTGCTTTGAATCGCGGCTGCCGCTGCTTGCGTTAAGTTCGCCGGGATTTTTACCGTGGTCGAATCATCTAAATACTTTGCCTCGAAATCATAAAATTCATATCTTGGATTGATTACAATTTCGCCAACCACCGATGCCTGAATTTGCCCAGCCCGCTCCAAAACAGCGCACTCAATTTCCAGACCAATAATCGCTTCTTCTATTAAAACTGCGTCATCGTATAAGAGCGCATCCTGGATAGCTGCAGTTAAAGCTTTTGCTTCCTTAACTTTGTGGGTGCCCCGACTCGAACCGCCACGGGCTGGCTTCACAAATACTGGGTAAGTGATCTGCGAACTTTTTTGCTGCCAATCAGTGGCCGAAACCACAAAACCTTCGGCGACTAGCATTCCGGCAGCTGCAAATTGTTGCTTAGCAAAAGCTTTGTCCATCGCGTGGGAAGAGGCGGCTACACCACTGCCAACATAGGTTAATCCAGCAGCTTCTAAGAGTTGCTGAATCTGTCCATCCTCACCAAATTCACCATGAAGAACTGGAAAAACACAATCAATCACAATCACTTGGCCATTAATAACAAATCCCTGGGCAGTTAATTCGACCTTACTCCCATTTGTTTCAATGGTAGGCATCAGGCCGTTAATTATGGTTAGCGGGTAATCATTGGGCAGCAGTACCCACTGCTTGGCCTTTGTAATTCCAATTAAAATCGCCTCAAACTTTTCCGAATCTAAACCAGCAAGCACTCCCCCGCCGGAAACACAAGAAACTTCATGTTCGCTACTTGGGCCACCACAAATAATTGCGATACGCGGCTTGCTCATCGAATAAAGTTTTCAGCCTTGGTTGTTATCTCCATCAGTCGATCAAGGGCTTGCGTAGGCGTAATTAGGCCCGAAACCACATCGGCTACCGCCTCGATTACCGGCACCTCCACACCAACCCGGTGGGCAATTTCCAAAACGGCACTTGCCGAAGCGACACCTTCCACAGTCTTGGCTACTTGTGTACGTGCCTGCGCCATTGAACCAGTTCGCCCTAACACTTCACCAAAGGTTCGATTTCGAGACAACGGCGAGCCACAACTAGCCACCAAATCTCCCATGCCAGCTAGCCCAGCGGCACTTAACGGATCTGCGTCGTGGGCTGCACATAATCGGGCTACTTCGTGCAAACCGCGGGTTATGAGCATTGCTTGGGTGTTTTCACCTAAATTCATACCGATCGCAAGGCCAACCGCGAGTGCGATCACACTTTTAATCGCACCGGCAAATTCGCACCCTAGTACGTCAACCGATGTGTAGACCCGATAATAAGGTGTATCAAATAACTGTTGAACTTTCTCCGCCAGCACCAATGTAGGAGCCGCGGCAACCGCACCCGCGGGTTGCCTTAAGATCAGTTCATTCGCAAGATTTGGGCCGGTAATGATGGCAACATTTTGCGTCACCATCACTTCTTGGATAATTTGCGTCATTCGAGACAAGGAGCTTACTTCAATTCCTTTTAAGGTGCTGACGTATATGGCATTTGGTTGAACTAACGGCTTCCAGGCAATTAGATTTTCCCGCAAAGATTGCGCCGGAATCGCCAGGACATAGATATTTGAATATGCAAAAGCTTCTTTGATATCGGAAGTAGCCCTTAATCCCACCGGCAAAAAATTCTGACCTAAGTACTTGGTATTGGTGTGATGCTCGTTTATTTCAGTTACAACGCTTTGATTGCGGCCCCAGATCAGAACATGATTGCCCGCATCGCACAACACTTGTGCCATCGTGCTACCCCACTGACCGGCACCTAACACAACGACCTTGCTCATTTCTTTTTCGGTTTCTTGAAGTTTCCGGTGCGGGGTAAATCTGAATCATGCGGATCAAAGATTGCTACCGGCCGCTTTTCCCCACGCAACTGCTCTAATAAATCCGTAATTGCGCGCATGGCAAAGGCGCTGGCTTCGGCTAACGCGATCGGATCATTTTCTTTTCCGTACCAGGGAGAAAAATCAAGCGGCTTGCCCGCTAGGATTTTGATCGGTGAGCGAGGAAATACTTTGACTTTCTTCTCATATGTTGGCATCACCAGTTGCGAGCCCCATTGGGCAACTGGGACAACTGGTGTCTTGGTAATTATCGCCAATCGCGCTAAACCAGTCTTGGCCACCATTGGCCAACCATTAGGGTCTCGAGTCAAGGTTCCTTCCGGGTAGACACCCAAGCAGTGACCAGCTTCTAATAATTTGACTGCATGCTGTAGCGCTTTTGATGCATCCTTACTCTCGCGCACAACCGGAACCTGACCGGCGGCCAAAAGTATCTTGCCAATCACCGGCACCCGGAAAACACCTTCTTTGCCTATATAACGTGGTGCCCGGCCATTTCTAAAAATGAAGTGTGCAAAAAAGAAGACATCTAGGTAGGAAACATGATTGCTTGCGATAATGATTTTGCCACTTTTGGGGATATTTTCTCCCCCACGCCAATCCTTCTTTCCGACTAAATTCAAAATAGGAATTAGAGTTTTGGTGATCACGCTGATAGCTAAGTTAGTACCAAGTGGCTTTCCCGTGGGCGGTGCATATGAAACTTTGTAATCCGCCATGTTCGCAATAGTAGTCATTTACAATAGAAAACGGGGCTAGCCTTAGCTAGCCCCGCCTAAAAAGTTGGCAGAATTACTTCTTCTTCGCCGGCTTTACTGCCTTCTTAGGTGCCACTTTCTTAACAACTGGCTTAGCTTTGGCTACGACTTTCTTAGCCACTTTCTTGGGAGCTGCCTTCTTTGCAACTGGCTTCTTTGCAACTGGCTTAGCAACCGCCTTCTTTGCAACTGGCTTAGGAACAATCTTTGGCTCTGGCTTTGGCGCTGGAGCTAGTTTGCGATCTCCGGCGATAACTTCCTTGAGTGCCTTTGCAGGTAGGAAGCGCGCCTTCTTCGAAGCCTTGATCTTGATGGTCTCGCCCGTAAATGGGTTACGTCCCATACGTGCCTTGCGATCAACTTTCTTAAACTTACCGAAATCATTAATCATTACATCTTCACCCTTGGAAAGGTTGCGAATGATTGTGTCAAAAACGATATCTACAGCGTGAGCTGCTTCCTTCTTGCTGTCGTTGAAGTGTGGTGCCAACGCCGCAATGAATTGGGCCTTATTCATTGAACTCCCCTTATTACGCGTAATAGTTGAGCAATTGCTTAACTTGATCAGTAACTTACGCGCATTACATGGGTGATTCCGCTATTGAATTGCGCGTGTCGCATTAATTATTTTGCCAAACAAGTGAAAAAAACAATGCTTTTACGCGTAGATAACTCTTAATCTTAGATTGAGGGTTTTAGACGGTACTGCCTACCTGTAGCCAAAACCTTTGATTTACGCTTGTTTTACGGGTTACGAGCGGATCGGAAGTGTCAATGGCTTAAAGGTGGGGCGATTTTTTTCAAAAGAATCAATGGAATCCGTTTGATTTAAGGTCAAACCGATGTCATCTAGACCCTCCATTAGTCGCCATCGGGTGTAATCATCAATGGCAAATGAAATGCTCTTATCAGCATAGTTAACGGTGCGAGTTGCTAGATCTACCGTGATTTGGGTGGTGGGATTGGTTTCAACGATCGCCCAAAGCGCTTCCACATCGGAGGGTTCCAGAATAACGGTCAGTAGGCCACCTTTAAGTGAGTTGCCTCGAAAGATGTCGGCAAAACGGCTGGAGATAACAACTTTGAAACCATAGTTTTGCAATGCCCACACCGCATGTTCGCGGGAAGATCCAGTTCCAAAATCGGTACCGGCAATAAGAATCGTGCCATCTTTAAACTCTGGCTTATTCAGGACAAACTCTGGATCGCTGCGCCAAGCCGCAAAGAGACCATCTTCAAATCCGCTACGAGTTACTCGTTTTAAATAAACCGCAGGAATGATTTGATCGGTATCTACATTGCTTCTTCGCAACGGGACACCGGTACCGGTGTGCTTAATAAATTTTTCCATTTTTTGCTCCTTACAAATCAGCTGGTGATGACAAAGTCCCACGCAAGGCAGTTGCCGCCGCAACAAGTGGACTTACTAAGTGGGTCCGACCGCCTTTACCTTGGCGACCTTCAAAGTTACGATTTGAAGTTGAAGCGGAACGCTCACCAACAGCTAGTTGATCCGGGTTCATGCCAAGGCACATCGAACAACCAGCGTTACGCCACTCTGCTCCAGCATCAATAAAAAGTTTATCCAAACCTTCGGCTTCGGCTTCTAGGCGAACACGTGCAGAGCCCGGAACCACCAACATCCGAAGTGTTGTAGCAATTTTTTTACCCTTCAAAATGTCAGCGGCGGCACGGAGATCTTCGATGCGACCATTTGTACATGAACCCAAGAAAACAGTGTCAATGGCTATTTTTTTGAGTGGGGTGCCGGCGGTCAAACCCATATAAACCAAGGCCCGCTCGGCTGCGGCACGTTCCTCTGAATCTTCGAAATCTGCTGGATTAGGAACAACTGCACTAAGTGGCAGACCTTGACCCGGGTTAGTTCCCCAGGTAACAAATGGTTCTAACTCATCCGCGTTGATATTAACTTCGGCATCAAATATGGCATCGGGATCGGTGAATAATGTTTTCCAATATGCAAGGGCGGCATCGAAATCCTCGGGTGCGTGTGGCTTGCCTTGGATGTAATCAAAGGTGGTTTGATCAGGTGCAATTAAGCCAGCCCGAGCTCCAGCTTCAATTGACATATTGCACACCGTCATCCGAGACTCCATCGACAATTCACGAATAGCACTTCCGCGATACTCGATCACATAACCTTGACCGCCACTGGTACCAATCTTTGCAATAATCGAAAGAATGATGTCTTTGGATGTTACCCCTGGTTTTAATGATCCTTCGACATTGATCGCCATAGTTTTTGGGCGTTGCAACGGCAAAGTTTGGGTTGCCAAAACATGTTCCACCTCAGACGTACCAATTCCAAATGCAAGTGCGCCAAATGCACCATGGGTAGATGTGTGCGAATCTCCACAAACAATCGTCATCCCAGGTTGCGTAAGACCAAGCTGTGGACCAACAACATGCACTATGCCTTGTTCCTTATCGCCCAATGAATGAATTCGAATTCCAAACTCGGTGCAGTTTGCTCGCAAAGTATCTACCTGTAATTTTGAAACTGGATCTGCGATTGGGCGATCGATGTTAAGGGTCGGAACGTTGTGGTCCTCAGTTGCAATTGTCAGATCTGCGCGGCGAACCGTGCGGCTAGCTAGACGTAGGCCATCAAATGCTTGCGGGCTAGTTACCTCATGAATTAAATGCAGATCGATATAAATCAGATCGGGCTCGCCACTTACTTGGCGAACTACATGTTCTGCCCATATTTTCTCGGCTAGCGTTTTACCCATGGCCCACGCCTCCTATCAATACTGTCCCAGTTGCTGTATCACATAATGGGATGCTAATATCATTCTATGAACAAGAAGAGTAGCGGAGTTGGTGTCTTAGACAAAGCCGTCTCAATTTTAAGCACCCTTGAGGCCGGTCCGCACTCCTTGGCCGAATTAGTTGCCGTCACGGGCATTGCCCGCCCAACGGCGCATCGACTGGCGGTTGCTCTGGAGTTTCACCGGTTAGTTACTCGAGATTTAACGGGGCGCTTTATTCTGGGGCCTCGCCCTGGTGAATTAGCTGCCGCTGCGGGCGAAGATCGCTTACTGGCAGCCGCCGCCACAGCGCTGGCCGCGTTGCGAGATGCTACGGGTGAAAGTGCTCAGTTGTACCGCCGGCAAGGAGATCTGAGAATCTGTGTCGCCGTTGCCGAACGGTTGTCAGGGCTTCGGGACTCGGTTCCAGTTGGTGCCGCGTTAACGATGCAAGCCGGCTCTGCCGCCCAGATTCTTTTGGCCTGGGAGGACTCGGAAAAAATTCACCGCGGTTTAACAAATGCTCGTTTTAGTGCCGCTCAACTTTCGGCAGATCGTCGCCGTGGTTGGGCGCAATCAGTCGGTGAACGGGAAGCCGGCGTCGCATCTGTTTCGGCCCCGGTGCGAGCACCAAATGGCAAGGTAATTGCCGCGGTCAGCATTAGCGGCCCGATCGAACGGTTAGGTCGTCAACCAGGCCGCATTCATGCTGCTGCGGTAGTTGCTACTGCAGCTCGTCTGACGGAACACCTAACTCGCGAATAACCCGCGAGATTGTTGGAAAGGAAAAACCTTTTCTTTGTAGCAGTGATTGAATTCTACGAATTTGTACCTCTGGTTCTAATCGGCTCATCGTGCTGTACTTTCGCATTGCAAGGGAAAATGCGGTGCGGTATTCGGACTCGTCATCAATCTCATCGAGTGCCTCATCAATACTTTGTTGATCTACTCCCCTAGTGCGAAGTTCGCTGGCAATAATTCGCTTTGATAATTTTTTAGCAGTATGACGTGATTGCGTCCAGGCTTTAGCAAACTCGGAGTCATTGATCAAGCCTTTTTCTTGCAGACGAAAGATAGTTGCTTGGGCAACATCATCTTCTACGCCACGCTTTTTTAAGTGAGCCAGTAGCTCACCCTTACTCTTGGCCCGCGTTACCAACGCATTTAAGGCGATGGTGTTTGCGATTGAGTAAGGGTCAGCATCCTGATCAACACTGTTAAATTTCAACATTTGGCAAATTCAAGCATCGAGCGTTAGAAATCCACCTCTGCCGCAGCTTCATCGATTGCAGCAACAAGTGCTGGATCAACCTCTACTGGAACAAAGTGTTGCCGGATTCTATTTTCAATCTCATTGGCTAGATCTGGGTTGTCGAGCAGGAATGCTCGCGCATTCTCCTTGCCCTGTCCTAATTGATCCGCTTCGTAGGTGTACCAAGCACCCGCCTTCTTCACTACGCCGATTTCAACACCCATATCAATTAATGAGCCTTCTCGGGAAATTCCAGTTCCATAAATTATGTCAAACTCTGCTTGCTTAAATGGCGGCGCCATCTTGTTCTTAACCACCTTCACCCGGGTCCGGTTTCCAACTGCTTCTTGGCCATCTTTTAGGGTTTCAATCCGGCGGATATCCAAACGAACTGAGGCGTAAAACTTAAGTGCCTTACCGCCAGTAGTTGTTTCAGGTGAGCCGAAGAAGACACCAATCTTTTCGCGTAACTGGTTAATAAAGATCGCTGTTGTCTTTGATTGGTGAAGTGCACCAGTAATTTTTCGAAGAGCTTGCGACATCAATCGGGCTTGTAGCCCCATGTGTGAATCACCCATCTCGCCCTCAATTTCGGCGCGTGGAACAAGGGCTGCCACCGAGTCAACTACAACTAGGTCAAGGGCTCCAGAACGAATCAGCATGTCCATGATTTCAAGTGCTTGCTCACCTGTGTCAGGTTGTGAAACCAAAAGCGCATCGATATCGACGCCAAGTTTTTTGGCATACTCGGCATCAAAGGCATGCTCGGCATCGATGAAGGCGCAAATTCCACCACCTTTTTGGGCATTTGCGATTGCGTGCAAAGTAAGTGTTGTTTTACCGGAAGATTCTGGTCCATAAATTTCAACTATGCGACCGCGAGGGAGTCCGCCAATACCGAGTGCGATGTCGAGGGCAATGGAACCAGTTGGAATTACTTCGATCGCAGTGTTTTGTCGATCCGACATCTTCATTACTGCGCCTTTTCCAAATTGACGTTCGATCTGGGCTAGGGCTGTGTCCAACGCTTTTTGGCGTTCAATGTTGGCTTTGTCTTGTGCTGCTTCAGTTGCTTTATTGCTTTTTTCAGTAGCCACTTACATTCCTTTCGATAGAACGCCCTGCGTTATGCAGCTCGTTTGGTCTCGGCCCAGAAGGTACGGAGACCCAACGACGGACCGCTGCCACCACCACAATGAGTGTGGAGAAGCGGGCGGAGGTTGGAACCGCTCTGGTTGAAGGTCAGAATCTCTTCTGACAGGTAGAAGAGTATCCGAACATCTGTTCGAAAGGTATCAGGAGCCACTGACAAATATGAGCGTGTCGGCCGGACCGTACCTGCTCGCACCATACTTGCCCGGTGTTGATCCTGCTGCCACCAAGCGAGAAAAAAGCCACAGCACCTGGGCCAGCTATCTCGGTTTACACCGGGGTGCTCTACGCCGCCCTGGGTTGGGAGCACCTGCCAGCGGCGGCAAAAGCGCGTGGCAGCTCAGCAATTGCCATAATTTCGGCAAAGTACGGCGCGATTCACCCGCTGACTGAGATCACCCCTTACCAAGAAAAGATCAATAATAAAAAGATGCGAGCAGTCGTAGCCAAGACCCTTGATGCAATCGAAAC
>Ga0209702_10001205_pt1 | contig 50854 bp, 47 predicted proteins | sample FRY01_FD_187210 | JGI IMG/M metagenome (GOLD analysis project Ga0209702, IMG submission 187210) | Freshwater microbial communities from Lake Fryxell liftoff mats and glacier meltwater in Antarctica - FRY-01 (SPAdes) (version 2) | ecosystem: Environmental > Aquatic > Freshwater > Ice > Glacier... | reverse complement strand
GGCCTCGGGCAGACCATGGGCCAGTTGGGCGAAGAATGCGGCCCGCAGGCCCACGACGGGGGGGAAGTAATCGTTGCGTTGCATGGTGTGCTGTTTTCTTGGTTTGGTTTGGTTGTTTGAAGCGGGAGTCGGCGGTGAAGCCGGCCCCCAAAGTGTCCCTGACGACCAAGTCGCGCCGCTAGACCACCGGGCCATGGCTGCCGCCTCCCGGTTTGAGTTTCGCCCCGCCGCAGCACCGTTCTGGGGCCGGGAAAGATGAATCCGGGGTTCCCCGGAACGATTCCTGGAAGGGGGTACATGAATCCGAGGAACCTCGGAACCATTCTGGGGAAGCCGAGAACCGATCCGAGGAAGCCAAGAATCGATCCGAGGAACCCCAGAACCATTCCGAGGAACCCAAGAATGAATCCGAGGTTCCCCGGAATGATTCCTGGAAGGGGGTACATGAATCCGAGGAACCTCGGAACCATTCTGGGGAAGCCAAGAATCGATCCGAGGAACCCAAGAATGAATCCGAGGTTCCCCGGAATGATTCCTGGGAGGGGGTACTTGAATCCGAGGAACCCCGGATCGAGCACTCACGCCCCAGAATCGTTTTTTCAGGCATAATTGGCCCAAAAACTGGCACTACAGGCAGGCTGAGGCAGAAAATCGGCGGGAAATTCATTGGCGCATTCCACAACGGACCCGCCACCGACGTCGATGAAACTGCAGCAGCCAATGAACTTTCATCGGCCAGAGGCCATCACGCTTGGCAGTTTTTCCCGCCTGTTTTCAGAAACTCGCGACCCCTTCGGATTGAAACTTGCGGCCGCCCATGCTGAGCCGCTAGGATGCGCGCAGCCCGATGAACGACACTGACACCCCACCCGCCCTCCCCTCCCACTGCGACGGGGTCATCATGCCCGGCATCTTTTTCCCACAAGGAGACGAAGCAATGGCTGTCAAGAATCGACCCCTGACCCTTTCTTGATCGTGAGATTCCGCAGCATGGCCGCAAGGGTGAGCTGCGCGGCAGCACCCGTCATGCCCGTGAGTGCCACCGCCTGCGCGGCGACTTGAGCGGGATCGAAACCCGCCAGCCGCGCTTCCTCCAACTGCGCCACATACTTTTGAACTCGCGGATTCGCACCGCGCACGGCGAGTGTGGCCAGCTTCACCGGATCAATCAGAGCCGCGATGCGCTGGGACGGCGTCTGCGGCGGTGCCGCCTGCGCGAAGGCGGCGAGCAGGCAGGAAACGAGGAGGAGACGAAGAGTCATAATGCCAGACATCTTTTCCTGTCTTGCTTGGCCCGGATCGCATTGCGGAGCTGATCCTCTAGTTTAGGTTTCGGAACCTCTGAAGGGGCCGGTGTTGGGTTCAGTGGCATAGGAGAAACGGTAGAAATATCGACATGCCGGAATCACTCATTATCGAATGGCATATAGATATCCGTGCAACATATCATCATAAATAACCGATTTTCGTCCTTTTTCCGATGCTCACCGCCTTCACTCTCGACAAAACCTTCATTCCCGTGACATATAGGGTCATAACTCTGCACGAGTGTGCAGAATAAGAAACTGTTCGCCAAGAAAATGAAACACTCACAAGCACTGGCCATACTGCTCTTAACGGCAACATCCGCTTGCCTTGTCGCGGCAGATAATTCGACAACCTTCGATCCGCCTAAGGAATTTCGAATGATCACGTTTGCTGAATATGGAGGCGGGCCGACCCGAGTCTATCAAGCGGATGCCTTTTTGGAGACCGTCGCACTTTACGAATCCGAAGATCTCAAAATCATTTTTACCGTATCGAAGCCGCCAACTACCGCGACTCCCACAACGGTCGCGGGATTATTTGCTCTTGTCCGGCGAGAAGGATCTTGGGTTGTCACTGATTCGAGAAGATTTGAAGCAATCGGGAAGGATTCCGGCGCAAAGGCCGAATCTACCCAATCTGAGAGGGCTGAACCGCATGTCAGCCTTACACTCTTCCAAGGTGGTCGCGGGCATTCTTTTGCTCAGTGTGCTTCCTATATCGTCGAGGGCGGCAAGTTCAATCTCGATACACCTCAAGAAAAACCAACAGGCGAACAAGGCGCGGCTGGACAACCCGCTACCCGCCCCGAGTCGAAATGACTCACGTAGTTTCAACCTTTAACCTCGTTGCGACGTGGCGCTCCTGGTAGCGGGTGCCAGCGCTCAAACGTTAGGCGTTGCTCGCGCGCACTAAAAATGGAAACCACCGAATCTCCAATTCATAAACTCTACTCACCCGGTCAGATCGCACTTGCCGCGTTTCTTGGTTCTCCACTTGCCGGGTGCTGGTTCTGGTCGCGCAACTACCTGCGACTCGGACAATCAAGTAGCAGCACTCAGTGTCTCATTTGGGGTGCGGTAGGCACCGTGGCATTGCTCGCCATTTCGTTCTTTCTGCCCGAGCGTTTCCCCGACCAAGCGATCCCGATTGGTTACACATTTGGGTTACTCCAAGCCGCCAAGCATACTCACGGCTCCATTGTCGCTCAGCATTTGTCCGCAGGCGGCCGTCTTGGCTCTTGGTGGGCGGTCGTGGGCATTAGCCTGTTGTTTTTGGTCATCGTGCTGGCTATTCTATTTGGCGTCATCCTTCTCCTTCCCGATGAGCAGTAAATCCCCAAGGGCCGCAACGCCTAACCCTCAAGTTAGCTTTGAATCGGGCGTTAAAAAGTGTGGATGAGGTTTTGAGGGTCGCCGCCCGACTTCAAAGGTAGCGGTTGTTGGACACTGCCCTGCCGCGAAGCGGCAGCCGCCACGCGAAGCCAAACCGCAGAGCCTGCGCAGCAGGATAACCCCGTGGTGGAGCCGCCACCGCACTCCGCCGAAGCGTTTGACTCTTTGCGTTTTGCTTTGGGGGCCGGGTGGCGCGCACGCGGTTGCCGGCTGTGTTTCGCCGTGTCTCGCGTAGCAAATAAAGTGACCGTCCGTTACACGCACGCCGCCTGCGCGAAGGCGGCGAGCAGGCAGGAAACGAGGAGGAGACGAAGAGTCATAATGCCGGGCGTCTCTTCCCCAAAGGCTCCGCCAGAAGCTCCTGGAAGCGCTCCTGCTCCATCCCCGCCTCGGGTCCGAGGGAGCGGATGGCAGGCCCCACGGCCTCGTCGCCTTGCCATGCTTGGAGGAGCGTGGCGTAGTTGTTCAGTGCTGGGCGCAAATGCGGATGCGGGTGCCCCGTGGCCACCGTGAAGTGCAGGAAGATCAGCACATGCCGCCGCATCAGCGGCTCGGCCTCGACCAGCCGATTGGTGGCCTGGAGCAACCGCGCGAGGTTGTTGAGGCCAGTCGCCACCCTGGGATGCTGCGGGCCGTAGCTGGCTTCGTCGATCTCCAGGGCACGGCGCATCAGCAGCTCGGCCTCCGCCAGCCGGTTGGTGGCCTTGAGCAACGACGCGAGGTTGTTGAGGTGACCCGCCACCCTGGGATGCTGCGGGCCGTAGCTGGCCTCGTCGATCTCCAAGGCACGGCGCATCAGCGGCTCGGCCTCCGCCAGCCGGTTGGTGGCCTGGAGCAACTGCGCGAGGTTGTTGAGGTCACGCGCCACATTGGGATGCTGCGGGCCGTAGCTGGCTTCGTCGATCTCCAGGGCACGGCGCATCAGCGGCTCGGCCTCCGCCAGCCGGTTGGTGGCTTGGAGCAACGTCGCGAGGTTGTTGAGCTGAACCGCCACCCTGGGATGCTGCGGGCCGTAGCTGGCTTGGTCGATCTCTAGGGCGCGGCGCATCAGCGGCTCGGCCTCCGCCATGCGGTTGGTGGCCTTGAGCAACTGCGCGAGGTTGTTGAGGCGAATCGCCACCTTGGGATGCTGCGGGCCGTGGCTGGCTTGGTCGATCTCTAGGGCACGGCGCATCAGCGGCTCGGCTTGAGAATAGCGTGCCTGGGCCTGGAGGTAGATGGCATACTGATTGAGGAGGAACGACTGGTCAGCGGTGGCTGCAAGGGGATGCGAGGCTGCGTCATCAAGCACGGCCTGGAGGTGGGGGGTGAGTAGCCTCATGCGGGGCCAGGTGCGGACATCGTCTGGGGATGGCGGCAGCACTCGGGCGAGCATTTGCATGGCTCTGAGACAGGCGGGCGCGCGCTCTGTGGGGGGCGTCCGGCGGCGCTCCAGCTCGTGGTGAAGGCGGTGGAGCTGGGTGGCGCGGTCGTCGCGGGCTTTGAGGATGCTGCGTGACTCCAGGCGGCGGATGAGCTGGGGGACATCTTGGCCGGCGAGTTCGTCAAACTGACTGGCGGTGGCGAAGAGGAAGTCGGCAACGGGCTGTGGGGCCAGCCAGGCGAGCAGGCGGATGAGGAAGTGCTCCGGGGCGGAGAGGCTGCGCAGGGTCTGCTCCCAGAGGGCCGCCACGGAGAGCGGGTAGCGCATGGCGGCGGGGTCATACCAACTGAGTAGGGCGGCATCCTCCTGACGCAGATTGTCATAGGCCTCCCGCAGGCTGCTGTGGTGGTGGCTGATCCAGGCGGAGATCTGCTCCAGGGCGAGCGGTAGGCCGTCCACCAGCTCGACGAGTAGGCGGGCGTCTTCGGCGTCGGAGGTCTGCGCACGGCGGGTGATGGTGGTGGCGGTGAGGAGGAAGTGGGAGCCGGTGTCGAGGGCGAGTGAGTCAAGCTTCAGGGCCTGGACCTGGCCGCCCCAACGGGCGTAGCGGGTGGTGAGGAGGATGTGGCCATGGCCGCGCAGTGGGGGGAGGATTTCCTCACTGAGATACGTGGCGGAGCTTTCGGCATCGGCATTGTCAAAGATGAGCAGCCAACCGGGATGCTGGAGCAGCCAGGCGCGGGCGGCGTCCATACGAGCATCCTCCTGGGCTTCAGGCGGCAGGGAGAGGCCGGGAAGGGAGAGATCGGCGAGGCTGGCGATTTCTCTGCGCAGGGTGGAGGGGTCGTCGGCACGGAGGAAGAAGATGAAGGCATAGTCCGCAAGGTGGGTGTAGGCATACTCAAGGGCGAGGCGGGTCTTGCCGATGCCGCCGAGGCCTTCGACGGCGAGGGCGTCTGTGATGGCGCTGGCCCCGGACTGCAGGAGCATCTGGCGCAGCGCGGCCAGCGCTGCCTCGCGGCCAATGAACTGGCTGCCGATGGAGTCGAAGGGGAGGTTATGTATGGCGCGGTGCGTGCCGACATCGACCCTGGGCGGTGATTCCGCACTGAATCCGGTGAGATCGACATCCACGGTGCGGTAGTCGGAGAGATTCGAGGCGAGATCGGCAAAGCGGCGTGCGTGGGAGGCGGGAATCCACAGGATCAAGCCGAGGTGCTGATCCCGCAGGGTATCACGCTGGATATTGAGCTGGGCCACGGCGGTGTGGAGCGTGGTGGCGGCGTCGGGCAGATCGGCAGGCGTGATTTCCAGGGTGAAGAGGTGATCGGCGACTCGCTGGCGGCTGAGGAGTCGCTGTGCGGGGGAGGCCCCCAGGTCCGAAAGACGCAGATGATCGGCATAGAAGCCACGAGCCTGGATGTAGCTGTCCAGGGCGACGACCCAGCGCGGATCGAGCTTTTCACCCGCATAATAGGCTAGGCCGAGTGCTGGCCGCCCGATGCGGATGCGGTCTAGCAGCGGATCGACGAGCGACTGGATGACATCACTGGGCTGGGGGGGGGGCTGCATCGAGGATGGCCTGAACGGCGGGGTGAACACCATACCAGCCTTCACCATTGGGATAGAAGATGATGGCTTTGAGATGGAGGAGAGGGCCGATGCCGTCAAACCCGAGCGGGTAGGGATTGCCACGGATGCGACGGAGGACGTCGTAGTCTTTGGCGGAGAGTAGGCGGCGGAAGTAGGCCTTACGGTCATTGAGCACGCGTTCGACGTGGGCGGGCTTGACCTTGCCATGCGGGTCTTCGGCATCGGCGTATTTGGCGGCATCTCCGGCGATGCCGATCATGTCACGCAGCATGCCGCCGGAGAGGCGGAAGATTTCACGCAGGGCTTCGTCAGTGAAGAGATCGAGGTCGGCGAGGCGTGAGATGACGTCTTTGAAGAACTTGAAGCCATCGGTTTCGAGCTTCTGCGAGTTGGGTTCCTGGAAGACTTTGATGTTGGGGAGGAGGGAGTAGTTATCCTGAACGTAGGCCATGAAGCCCTGTTCATTGAGCAGGGGCAAGGGCACGACGATGAGGAGGGAGACGCGGGGCTTGCTGATAGAGGCCCAGTGATTGGTGAAGATCTCGCGAATGGGACGGAAATCGACGTGGTCGAGTCCGTCGAGCAGGATGAGCGGGCGGCGGTGCGTGGCGGACTCGATGGTCTGGGCGAGTTCATCAATGAGGGTGATGAAGTCGGTGAGGCTGTCGCGCAGCTTTTCGCGGATGGTCTGTTTGCGACTGCCGCCGGCCTGAATCTCCGCCGAGGCTTTGCCGAAAAGGAGATTCCATTCGAGGCCGCCCTTGGCGTGGGCTTCACCGCCGAGTTCGGTTTCGACTTCTGCCTCACGCCCCCAGTTTGAAATGCGCTTCTGGAGTTCAGCGGGTATTTTCACCTTGGCATCGCCGGCGATGGCGACGGCGCTTTGGGCGATGCCGAGGAGGAGGTCGGTGAAGTCGAGGTTATTGATGTCGAGCTTTTCGCGGACGGAGAAGACGCTGGGCAGATATTTGGCGACGAGGCGGGGATCGTTGATGGCGCGGTTGAGTTCCGTGGATTTCCCCGCGCCGGTGTGGCCGGTGAAGAACCAGCGAAAGGGGCGCTGCCCCAAGGCGGCTGATTCGGCTTCGGAAAGCATGGAGTCGAGCGTCTCGTTCCCACGCTCGACGTAATAAGGACGGTCAGCGGGCCTGGAAGGATGCAGCTCGGCACGTTCTCGATCCAAAATTAACTTGGCATCGGAAAGGGTGCTCGCGGGGATTTTGCATGGTGGCGACGATAGCGGACGAGAAAGCAATGCAAACACAGAAATACAAGGCGCAAGAAAGGGTCGGGGAGCGATAGCTGACAGATTCTCTGAAAGCCATGCTCAAACCGCGCCGGACGCAGCAGCCGGGAAAGTGGCCGGAGGGTCTTGGGGGGTGGAGATGGATTCCAAATCAAGGGGGTGCGATCGCGGAACTCTGCTTCAAATGCCGGTTTAGCTCATATGTTTCGAGCTTCAGACCACCTTTGAGTGGAAGGAGATCAACGCGAAGCCGACTCACGGAACCTTAAGCCGACAGGTTGGATACAACCAGGATCACGATGGCAATGCAGACACCGATCAGCACCCACTCCCAGCAGACGGCCATGAGGCCGACTGCGGCGGCAGCACCGGCGAGCCGGATGTGTTCTTTGCGGCACCATGAAATGATCCCGAGGGCAAGTCCCAGCAGCCCAAGCGACGTGTAAACCATCTGATAGGGATGCAGCGGGAGACGCCGCGAATCCTCCTGGATTGAGTTCTGAGAGACTTGTTGTTTACGAAGAATTTTCTCCTCCAGCAGTTTCTTCGCCGCCTCACCCACCACTTCCTTCAAGGTTGTCTTCTGAGGTTCTGGAGCAGGCGACTGATGGATAAAGTTGTTCTGAAAGGCGGCAAGGCTCACGGCCATGAGTCCGATCACAAGTCCAATGGCTGCTAGGCGGTTGCTTATGGTTGGCCCAGATTCTTGGGGTTACAATTCGGCAGTCTGCTTCAAATGCCGGTCCAGCTCATACTTGCCGAGCGCCAGGGCTCCGAGCAGACCTGAACGGGCACCGAGACCGGGGGCGACGATGAAGTCGTCGAGGTTGCGGCCGAGTTCGGGGACGCGGAGGTAGCCGTTGTTGAGCTTTTTGAGCTGGCCGCGAATGAGGGGCAGGATGTGCTCCTGGCTCATGACGCCGCCACCGAGGATGATGCGTTTCGGACAGACGCTGAGGGTGAGATTCATGAGGGCGTGGGCCATGACATCGGCGACTTCCTCCCAGGCGGGATGGTCAGGCGGCAGATTGTCCGCCTTGACGCCCCAGCGGCTGGCGAGGGCGGTGCCGCTAACGTAGCCTTCGACGCAGTTCTGGTGAAACGGACAGTGGCAGGCCTGCTGGATGGCCGTGGAATTGTGCGGCGGCGGGACGAGCAGGTGGCCGATCTCGGGATGGAGCAGGCCGTGCAGAAGCTGGCCGTTGATGAGCACCCCGCCGCCGACGCCGGTGCCGACGGTGATGTAGATGAGTGGATCGGTATCCTGTCCGGCTCCCCAGAGGTATTCGGCGAGGACGGCGGCGTTTACATCGGTGTCCCAGGCGATGGGGACGTGGTAACGGTCCTGCAATTTCGGGACGATGCTGGTGAACTGCCAGCCGGGCTTCGGCGTGGAGGTGATGTAGCCGTAGGTCGCGCTGTTTTTGTCGAGGTCGATGGGGCCGAAGGAGCCGATGCCGATGGCGGCAAAGGGGCCGTGTTTGGACTTGGCGGAGGAGAGGAAGCGGATGACGCCGCCCAAGGTCTCCTCCGGCGTGGTGGTGGGAATGCGGGTAACCTCACGCACATCATGCGGGCCGGTGCCGATGGCGCAGACGAACTTGGTGCCGCCGGCCTCGATGGCGGCGATGAGTGGCAGCTCTTCGCTCATGCCTGGGGACGCACGGCGGCGGAGTCGCGGATGCCGAGACTGGAGTAAATCTCGCGCGTGGCGTGGGATTTGTTCAAGGTGTAGAAATGGATGCCATCGACACCGTGGTCGAGCAGGTCGCGGCACTGCTCGGTGGCGTAGTGGATGCCGACTTTTTGCACAGCGTCTTCGTCTTTGCCACAGCGCTGGATGGCGCGCAGCAGCTTGGCCGGATAGCGTGCTCCGGCGGCGAGTTCGGCCATGCGGCGCATGCCAGCAGCGCTGGTGATGGGCATGATGCCGGCGATGATGGGGATGGTGATCCCGGCGAGCTGGCAGCGCTCGCGAAAGTCGAGGAAGTCGTGATTATCGAAGAACAACTGGGTGCAGATGTAGTCCGCGCCAGCATCGACCTTGGCCTTGAGGTGATCCATTTCTAGCACGCGGTTTGGTGTGGTGGGATGGCCCTCGGGGAATCCGGCAACGCCGATGCCGAAGCCGCGCCGGTCAGGATGCGCGCCGCTGTCGTTGAACTTCTTGATGAAGGCGACGAGATCGGCAGCGTGCTGGAAGGCGTCCTTCGCGCGCTCGTAGTTGGCGAGGTTTTTTGGCGGATCACCGCCGAGGGCGAGGATGTTGCTGACGCCGGCCTGTGCGTAGCGTTCGAGGATCGAGGCGATGTCGGCCTCGCCGTGGCAGACGCAGGTGAGATGCGGCACGGCATCGAGGCTGGTGGTCGTCTTGATGCGGACGACGAGATCGTGCGTGAGCTCACGCGTGGAACCGCCCGCGCCGTAGGTGACGCTGACGAAGGAGGGCTTGAAGGCTTCCAGTTCGCCGATGGTGCGATACAGCGCCTCAAAGGCCTCGGCGCTCTTCGGCGGGAAGAACTCGAACGAGAGTGTGGGGCGCTGGGCTTGGAGGATGTCGGCGATGTGCATCGAATTCGGTTCTCGGTTCCCAGTTGATTAAGCGATGTGTTCGCCTTTGAGCAGGTCTTCCAAGGTCTGGCGTTCGCGCACGACGGTGGCCTGGTCGCCATCGACGAGGATCTCGGCGGGCATGGGGCGGGTGTTGTAGTTTGAGGCCATGGTGAAACCGTAGGCCCCGGCGCTGAGCACGGCGAGGTAGTCGCCTTCATTCACGAGCGGCAGATCGCGGTTCTGGGCGAGGAAGTCGCCGGATTCGCAGATGGGGCCGACGACATCGACTTTTTCCACTTTGTCGTTGGCGGGTTGCTTGAGCGGCACGATTTGATGCCAGCCTTCATACAGAGTCGGGCGGATGAGGTCGTTCATGCCAGCATCGACGATCTTGAAGGTCTTGGCACCGCCACGCTTCTCGTAGAGCACCTTGGTGAGCAGCACACCGGCGTTGCCGACCATGAAGCGGCCGGGCTCGCACAGGATGCGCAGGCCGAGCGGGGCGAGATGCGGCACGACGGCGTCGGCGTAAGCCTGCACGGTGAGCGGGTGCGTCTCGGCGTTGTCCTGCCACCACGCCGTGTCACCGGAATCGAGGCTCTGCTTGTAATTGATGCCGATGCCGCCGCCGATGCTGAAGAACTCGATGCCGTAGCTCTTGTGGACCTGCTGCACGAGCGGGATGACCTTTTGCACTGCTTCCAGGAAGGGATCGACGTTGGTGAGCTGCGAGCCGATGTGCATTTGCAGGCCCTTGATGACGAGATTTGGGCAGTCAGCGGCCACGCGGGCATAGACATCAAGGATCTGGTCGAAATCGATACCGAACTTGTTCTCGCTCTTGCCGGTGGTGATCTTGGCGTGCGTCTTCGCGTCCACGTTCGGATTTACGCGCACGGCCACGGGTGCCTGCAGGCCGAGTTCACCGGCCACGTGGTTGATGTAGTGCAGTTCGGCCTCGGATTCGGCATTGAAACAGTAGATGCCCTGTTTGAGGGCGTATTCGATCTCGTCGCGGGTCTTGCCGACGCCGGCGAAGGTGCATTTACCGGGATCGCCACCGGCCTTGATCACGCGGTAGAGCTCACCGGCGGAAACGATGTCAAAACCGCCACCGAGCTTGGCGATGGTGTTGAGCACGGCGAGGTTCGAGTTCGCCTTCACCGCGTAGCAGATGAGGTGATCCAACTGGGTCAGCGCTGCGTCGAGCCGGGTGAAGTGGCCTGCGATGGTGGCCTTGGAATAGACATACAACGGCGTGCCGTGCTGTTCGGCGAGCGATTGGAGCGGGACGTTTTCGGCAAACAATTGACCTTGGTGGTAGCGGAAGCTGTGCATAAGCGGGCCGCGTAGATAAGCGGGAATGCCCGCCGCGCAACTTCGCTCACTCGCGCATCAGCGTGCCGCCACGAGATTTCTCCCGGCGGAAAGCATGCCGACGAGCCACTGGCGCATGGCCTTGAGTCCGCGCAGCAAGGTGCTGTCCATCACCTCCTGGCAGCCGTAGCGGCTGGCGATGGTTTCTTCCAGCCTGCGATAACGTGGCAGCAGGATGAGGCTGCTGCGCGTGGCGGATTCCGCGTTTTTGTCACGGTGGGCGAGGGTGGGATGCAGCAGTCCCTTGCACAGCACTAGGTCTTCAGGCTGCAGATGGATGCGCCGCTCGGGCAGCACGAGCCAGGGGTGAAAACCCAGCATGGGCAGGCCAGCGTCGTCCTGGTGCAATTTGACCAAGGTGCGCACCGGCACGCCATCCATGCGGCGAGCGAGGAAGCCTGTCACGCCGTGCTCCAGATCGTCCACGGTGGCGCGTTTGTTCCGCAGGAAGTCGCTGCCCATCAGCGTGCCGAACAGCGTGAGGCGGAAGGACCAGCCGGCGAGCAGCAGCGCGATGAGAATGAGCACCAGCGACACAAACGCTCCCGCATAGGGATGAATGGCCGCACTGCCGGCAACCAGCGCGATGAGGCCGAGCTTGGCGAGCTTCAGCCCGGCATCGACGATGCCAAAGGGGGACAGCGCGATGAGGACATTGATGGCATGCGAGCTGAGCCAGACGACCGCGAAGGCCACGATGGCAACCGGGATGGAAATCCAGGGCGTATGCACGCCGAAGTCGATGAAGCTGGCCAGCGGCATGACGGCCAGATCGGAACCGCCCGGCAGGCCGACGCTCTGCGGCTGCAGCTTTTCCACCTGCGCCATCGCTAGGGCGACTAGCGGCACGAAACCGACACTGGCGACGAGTGCGCTGGCCTTGTTCTCAAACAGCTCGGCGAAATCGAATGGCTTTTTCACCAAAGCCGGAGCGGCAGCACCGAGGAAATCCTTCAGAAAGCAGAGCAGAATCAACGATAGTCCGGTGCCCCATACCGGCGGATGACAGTACCACGGCAGACGATGTCGCAAGGCTGGCTCCGTCCGGTAATACGTCCACGCTCCCATGGCGCTGACGCCGAGCAGCGGACTGATGGCGACGCCGGTGATCTCCGACACGCCTTCGGACAAGCTGACGCCCGGCAGCAGCATGGATTCGCGCAGTTTTTCCGCCGCAGGGGCGGTGGTGGCTGGAAGATCGGCGGCATGGAGCCAAGTGCCGCTGATGAGCAGCAGAAACGCGAGCAGACGGAGTGGGCGTGGAGCATTCATGGCGTGAGTTCGGCTGAGTCAACGAACAGCCGCACAGGATGCCCGGCAATGCTACGATGAAAGCTACAATTTGCGCCGGTGTTTCCAGCCGGATGTTCGGCTACTTCGCCAGTGCCTGACTGATCGCCTCGGCGACTTGCTTGGCCAGATGCTCACTGCCAGCCTCGCTGTAGTGCAGATCCTGCGGCTTGTGCAGTTCCTCGAAACGGGGCGTCATCCAGGCATTCAGATCGTCGATGGCGACGCCGTTTTCCTGCATCACCTGCGCAGCGATCGCATTGTATTCGGGTACTTTGCCAAAGGTGCGATTGGGGTTCAATTCGCCTTCAGGGATGGGCGTGGTGCTGGCCCAGATCAGCTTCGCGCCGGTAGCCTTCATCGTGGCCACGAGGCTGCGCAGATTGGCCGCGTAATCGGCGGTTTCCACCTGGCGCTTGCCATCGGGCATGTGTTTGAGGTCATGGATGCCCCAGTTGAAGTGAATCACGCCCCATTTTCCACTGCCGAGCCACTTCTGGATGTTCGCCACGCCGTTTTTCGTTGGTCCGCCGTTGGTGGGGATGCGGTGGACGTTGGCCTTGCCCTCCAGCAGCTTCCGCACCGGCAGGGTGTAGCCCATGGAGATGGAATCGCCGATCAGCAGGACTCGTGGCAGGCCGGGAACGTCCTGGATCGGTGCCAGCACCGGATTGGGGGCGGTTTTGGGTTTGGCAGCAGGAGTTTTGGCCGGTTCAGCGGCAGCAATACCGGTGATTAGACTCAGAATGAGCAGGAGGATGGTGCAGCGGGGCAGGGGACTCTGGCGGGACATCGGGTGGAAGTGGGTTCCCACAGTGAAAGGCAGCGTCAGACGATTCTATCCAGCAGAAGCCGAAACATTAGTATTTACTGATTAATTTATAGAAATTATATTTGATCGTGATAATTTAGAATGAAATGCCTCTTAAGTGCTCATGAAAGCCATCCATTTCATCGCTTTGCTGACTTTTCTCTGCCTCTCCAGCCTGCGGGCGGACGTGATCACGGACTGGAACACGCTCATGCGCCAGACCTTTGCCGCCGAGGCGGGATCGGCTACGCCGCCGACCAATTCCCGCACCATGGGCATGATGGGCGCGGCGATGTTTGATGCGGTGAACTCGATCAACCCGACTTACAGCTCCTACCTGGGGGTCTATTCCCCGACCACGGCAGGCAGTGGCATCGACACCACGGCGGCGGCGGCCACGGCGGGCTACAACGTGCTCGTCTCCAACTACAACGATCTCTACGGCGGCGGAAACCCCTATGTCTCCAACTTCACCAGCCTCTACAACGCGCAGATGGGGGGCATCGCCGACAGTGATGCCAAGACCCGCGGCATGGAGGTCGGTCAGGCTGCCGCGCAGGCCATGATCACCGCCCGTGCCAATGACGGCTGGAACGCCGCCGCCACCTACACCACCCAGACGCTGGGAACTGTTGGGGCCTGGCAGCCCGGCAGTAATCCAGGGGCCTGGGGCTCGTCTTCCGGCACCTTTTTGCGATCCGAGTGGGGCAATGTGACGCCCTTTACCATGAGCAGCGGCAGCCAGTTCCGGCCCACGAGCATCGCTGGCTATCAGGCCAATGACCTCGCCTCTCTCGTCGGCAGCCAGTCCTACACGGACGCCTTCAATGAGGTGAAATCGCTCGGCGCGCCCACCGGCGCCACCCGCACGTCGGATCAGACCACCATCGCCTATTTCTGGGTCGATGGCCCCGGCACCGCCTCGCCTCCCGGCCACTGGAACCGCATCGCTCAAACGGTCTCCGCCAGCATGAACCTGAGTGTCACTGACAATGCGCGTCTCTTTGCCCTGCTCAATCTCGCTGAGGCGGATGCCGGCATCGCCATCTGGGACTCCAAACGCTTCTACGACTTCTGGCGACCCATGATGGCCATCAACATCGCTGACACTGATGGTAACGCCGATACCCTGGTGGACGCCACCTGGACGCCGCTCATCCCCACGCCCTCCTTTCCTGCCTACGTCAGCGGCCACAGCACTTTCAGCATGACCGGTGCGCAAATCCTCGCGCAATTCTTCGGCACCGACGACATCGCCTTCACCACCGACAGCGAGTCCCCCTTCCTGCCCTTCGGCTACGAGCGCAGCTTTAGCAGTTTCAGCGAGGCGGCCGAGGAGGCTGGCATGAGCCGCATCTACGGCGGCATTCACTGGGACTGGGACAACACCGACGGCCAAGTGCTCGGTGCCGCCGTGGCCGACAACGTCTTCAACAACTACTTCCTGCCCGTGCCGGAACCCGGTGGTGCCATGCTGATCTTCTGCTCCGGTCTCGCCCTCCTGCTGCGCCGTCGTTCACGGCACAGATGAGGAGAGGGATCATCCTGATCCCTTCATCCAGTGATGGGTCAAAACGCTCCCCAGCCTGCCTCAGACGATCGCCACTTTCACCTCGGCGCTCGTATCCATCGTGCCGATGATCTTGGCGTTCTTGCCGCAGGTCAGCGCCTTGTCCGCGTCGTCAGGGGAAACGATCGCCACCCAGCCGAGGCCCATGTTGAAGGTGTCGATGGCGTCCTTCTTGTCCGCGTGACGCAGCACCTTCTGCACCACGTCGTTTTGCCAGAAAGGAATGCGCAGATCGGCGCCGAGGCCGCGCTTCAGGAACATACGGCCCAAATTTTCCGGCAATCCGCCGCCCGTGATGTGCGCCATCGCCCTTGGGCGGATGCCTGCGGCCTTGAGTGCGGCAGTCTCCTCATGATACAGCAGCGTCGGGTGCAGGAGCGTGCGCATCTCGTCCTCGCTGAACTGGAGGTTCTCCTTCTCGATGATGCGGCGCACGAGGCTGAATCCGTTCGCGTGGAAGCCCGCGCTGGGCCAGCCGATGAGCACGTCGCCCGCAGCGATGGTGCCGGGATCGAGCAGGTCTTCCTTTTCGCAGGCACCGATGGCGAAGCCGCTGAGCTCCACCATGCCCTCAGGCACCATGCCGGGCATCTCGGCCGTCTCACCACCAGCGAGGATGCAGTTGCACGCCTCCAAGTAATCGGTCATGCCGGCGATGATGCGGGTGATCTGCGTCTTCTGAATCTTCGGGATGCCAATGTAGTCGAGGAACATGATCGGATCCGCCCCTGTGGTGAGCACATCGTTCACATTCATGGCCACGAGATCCTTGCCAGCGGCTTCGAGCTGGTCGTGCTTGAGCAGCAGCTCGATCTTCGTGCCCACGCCATCACAGCCCGTGAGGATCATGGGATGCTTGTAACCGCTGAGGTCGTAGGCGGCAGCGAACAGGCCAAAGGGATTCGCCAGCTTCCGCTTCTGCTGCGTGCGCTTCACCAGCACGCCGATGTCATCGACCAGCGACGCTGCTTCGTGAATATCGACGCCGGCTTGTTTGTAAGTGTGTGCGGAGGGGCTGCTCATGGGAAATGGATGGCGCGCTGCCTAGCCCGAAAGCCGGGACGGCTCAAACGGAAACTCATCCGCCCGTGCAACAGGCTGCCAGCCTGTCCTTGTCCGGCCAGGATGCCCCTCTCCTGACCACCGGCCAGCAGCACCCATTTGAACCCATGCCCAATCTGCGCATGCTCCCCGGATGAAGCCCACCCTCTGCATCATCGGCGGCTGCAACGGCGCGGGCAAAAGCACGCTGGCCCGCGAACTCCTGCCGCGCCTCGGCCTCATGCGCTTTCTCAATGCGGATGAAATCGCCCGTGGTCTCTCGCCGCTCGATCCGACGCTCACCGCTTTCAAGGCCGGCCGCCTCCTCATCGAAGAAGCACGCGCCTTGATCGCGGCAAAGGCCAGTTTCGCCATTGAGTCCACGCTTAGCGGTAAAACCTACGTCGCCATGATTCGTGAGGCCAAGGCGCGTGGCTATCGCTTCCTCCTGCACTACATCGTCATCGGTTCCGGCGATCAGGCCGTCGGGCGTGTGGCCCTGCGCGTGAAGATCGGCGGCCACCACGTGCCCGAGGAGGACATCCGCCGCCGCTTCGACCGCAGCCGGAAGCATTTCATCGCCGACTACCTCCCCCTTGCCGACGAGTGGGGTCTGTGGGAGAATCATTCACCGCCAGCACGGCAGATCGCCGACAGCCATACGCACACCATCGACCAACTCAACGCCATGCTCGACTCCACCAGCCTCCAGGAAGCTCCGCCGCGTGAAATGTCGGAGATGTCGAAGATCGTGCTCGAAGCCAGTCGCGTCGCCACGGCGAAGATGCTCGACTACTACAAGCGCATGGGCATCAAGGTCACGCCGCAGATGACGCTGGCACCGGAGAAGCCGAAGCGCACGCGCAAGACCAAGGCTTGATCCGGCCTTGCGCGTGAAAGGATGATCCCTTTCCTCACGGCGCGCGGCACAGCGCCACATCGCTCCAGGTGCCGGGGCCGGCGGTGCCGATCGCCCGCACGCGGAAGTAATACATCACACCGGGTGTCAGTCCCTTCACACGCGCCTTGGCCGGGGTCACGATGGCAAAGCGCTGCCACGGCGCGTCCTGCGGCTGTAGCTTGAACTCCACCTCATAGACGCTGCTGCCCTGCACCCTGTCCCAAGTCAGGTCGCACGCCCCTTCAAAGTCCGACACCTCCGCCCGCAGATCCCCCGGTGCGGGTAGATGGCCCACCGGCGTGCGCTGGCGACGCAGCGGCATGTGCGTGTCCAGAATCACCCCCGCATCCCCGCGCGAGACGGAAGAAGCCAGCGCCGCCAGGGTGGTCAGTGCGTCCTCCGCCTTCTTGCGTGCCGCCTGCTTCCGCTTCGTCGCCGTTCGCAGCGTGATCTCAGCCGATGACTGCTCTGCCAGGGCCGTGGAAAACTCCGTCACCTGCTCCGACGCTTCCTCCACCAGCGCCTGATGCTCCGCGAAGTGCTCACTCTCCTGCATCGCCTTCACCACAGCCTCCGCAAAGCTCTTCAGCTCCACGTCTTTCTTCTTCCGCAAATCGAGTCGGGGCTTCGCCATGGCAGGTAGGGGTGAGAGATGAACAACTTCCAGCAGCAGGCCCGGACTCCGGCGGCAGATCATCAGCATCCGCCTCACAGAACCCGCCGTTTCGCCCCCAAGGGAAGCCAAATCCAGCCGCTGAGCGCCCATGGTTACACGATTCGAATGAATTCTTCAAGCTGGAAGTTCATTCATAATCAAAGACAAATAGTATCAAATCATATCTATTTGATCACTAAAATGATATTGAAAAAAACGCAGATGTATTCTAAAAAATCCAATATAAATTTACTGTAGGCACAAGTATATGATACTAATCCATAAAAATTATTTACAATTATGTTTATTAAAAAATAAATTTCATTCTTGAAATAGAACGATTCACATCTGATATATGTTATAATGGGACGCTCATTCACCTTGTTTCGGCACCTTTTCACCTTCTTTCAGGGCCTCTCGGGACTTCCCTGCGCCCCAGACCCCGGTCACAGTTGCCCATTCGGCGCCGAACGGTACATACGCGTCAGCTCGGGACTTCCCTGCGCCCCAGACCCCGGTCACAGCACCCAAATCGGGCCCATGGGCGCATCCATCACGGCGGGAGCCGCCTCCAGCACTCTTATTCATGCCGGAAACACACGCCTTGCCGCCAGAACCGAACCATCCTGCCAGCCAGCCCTCCCGCCACCCCCAAACAGGACACCTGTTTGAGTGCAGACTGACATTTTTATCGCCAATCAGCCGCCGGCGCGGCAAAATCGACTCCCATGCAGCCGCAATCCCGTGGGTCCTCGACCCGACGTGGAATCGCATCTGGGATTGGCAATCGCTCAGCTCTCAGCTTGGTTTGCTAATGTCGTTTCACGACAGCCAAGAAGGATTCTTCGACATGGCTTACGGTGATCCGGTTCTTCGTCCAGCGTTTGCGTGGATCTCTAAGCGAAGGAATCCAGATTTTGATGCCGCGCACTTTGGAAGCACGTTATCAACCGGGGAGACTACCTGCTTTGTGCCCGTCCTGATTGAGCAACTTCTGGATACGCCGAAGACTCAGCGATACGAGTGCTTTTCGCGTCTCTTCGCCAAGATCGCAGCGACCAACAAGACGAAGGCAGAGCAAGACAGTGCTGGACAACCGGCTACCCGCTCCGAGTCGAAATGATCTCGACAATTCAAAAGTTAACCCCGACTCGGAGCGGCCCTGCCAGTAGCCGGTGCCATACCTCGGACATCTGGCGGTTTCGCGGCCAATGAATTCCATAAACCTATTCATTGAAGCTGTTCGCCGCACAGATGGTTTGCCTGCGACGTTGCGCGGGCACGCTGACGCGGTCACAGATTTACAGGAAGCATGTTTCGACGAGTCCTACATCAAGGGTTTCACGCTACGGACCATCTGCCCATCCAGGCGAGTGAACGGTGAAATGGCTTCGTGAATGCGCTGAGCTAGGGCGGCGGGCCGGGAGTCATCGCGTGTGCAGGCGCTGATTCCGGCATGCTGCCCGCCCGTGGAACGGTGAAGGCGGAAGAAGTCCAGACGGTTCAGTGTGAGAAGCGCTCTCTTCTCCATCGTGGAGAAGGTGAGGACTGCGTCACCAGGCACGCCTTGATTGGCACGTCCTGCCTCCAAAGAGGTCAAAACGTCATGGCCAAGATGGCGCAGTTCCTCGACGACACGCCGTGGAAAATTCTCGTTGGAATAAAGGCGGGCCATCAGGCTTCCTGATTAGCGCGGATGGCGCTCTCGATTTCCTCGGCATGACCTTCCGCATAGGTCCATGCCGCCGCGAGGTCGCGGGCATTGAGGCTCGGATAATCCTGCAGCAGTTCAGCATCCGTCACGCCATTCCGCCGCGCCGCCTCCAGCATCCAGACTGCGATGCGTGAATTTCCAAGGCAGGCATCACCGCCACAAACACCGGGCGTGTGCCTCACGAGTGATTCCTCCGCAACGCCATTTACGCTGCCGAGGTGGCTTTTTACAAACAGCACAAAATCCAGTGTCTCCGCCTTCACCGATTCGGGGGCAGATTCGATCTCGCTGAACAGACGCTGAGTCAGAACGCTCATAGCCGGATGCTACAACTCAACCAGCCGAAGGCAAGCATCCAACAGCGACGGCATACCGTCAGTCCTTCTCAAACGCAGGCTTCCCGTCCTTTATCGTCGCGGTGATGTGGTCGCCGTCTTTGAAGCCGCCTTCGAGGACGGCGAGGCTCAGAGGGTCGAGGAGGTGCTTCTGGATGGCGCGTTTGAGGCTTACTTGCCCGAAGCCAAGCGCTGCAAGGCCATCACATCCAACTGATCCTTTTGACGAACGGAGGACGATTTCAGGCGTATCAGCGCGGCTTTGGAGGCGAAGCGGATGACTCTTCCGTCGAGATCCAGGGTTCCTGCATCGGCAAGCAGATCGGCGTAGTGCAGCCCGGTCATGCGGGTGAAGAGATCAATCTGGCAGTACTCGACTTCTTCTACGATGCGGATGGCACCTTCGTCATCGGTGAAGTCTTCGAGGCTGAGTTCGCGGGCAAAACCTTCGCCATAGTCGGCCAGGGCATTCAGCAGGCGCGTGACGTTTTCAGAACTGGGCTCCAGCAGCACGTCCACATCCTCGGTGGTGCGCAGGTAGCCTTGGAGGGCCACGGCGACACCCCCGACGACGATGAACTGCACCCCGTGGTCAGCGAGGCGCACCAACAGTTTTTCGAACGGCGTGTCCATCAGGAATGAGGGGAACGGAAGTGGCGGTGTGTAGCCTGCGGGCACTTTGGCGCAGCTTTTCCAGACGCTTCAGCACTGGCAGCCGGTCGAGACTGCCTCCCACCTTTCGGCGCAGCGGTTCCTGAAGGTCATCAATCATGCGGATCAAATAATTCAGGACGGCACCGAACACAAGACGAGAGAGCCGTGCAAGTGCTGGCGGTGGAAGCGGTCAGTCCTTCTCAAACACCGGCTTCCCGTCCTTCATTGTCGCGGTGATGTGATCGCCGTCTTTGAAGCCACCTTCGAGGACCGCGAGGCTGAGCGGATCGAGGAGGTGCTTCTGGATGGCGCGTTTGAGCGGACGCGCGCCAAAGACGGGATCGAAGCCGGCGTCGGCGAGGTAGCGGGTGGTGTCGTCGGTGACGGTGAGGTGGATGTTCTGCTTGGCGAGGCGGGTGATGACGCGCTGGAGCTGGATTTTGACGATCTGATCAAGCTGCGCGGCATCAAGGCGGTCGAAGATGACGATCTCGTCGATGCGGTTGAGGAACTCGGGGCGGAAGAACTGCTTGAGGCTGTCGCGTACCAAGGCGTCGCGCTGCTCGGGATTGCTGACATCCTGAATGGCGTTGCTGCCGATGTTGCTGGTCATGATGAGGACCGTGTTCTTGAAATCGACCGTGCGGCCCTGGCCGTCGGTGATGCGGCCGTCATCGAGCACCTGCAGCAGCACATTGAAGACATCGGGGTGCGCTTTTTCGACCTCGTCGAACAACACGACGCTGTAAGGTTTGCGGCGCACGGTTTCGCTGAGCTGGCCGCCTTCTTCGTAACCGACGTAGCCGGGGGGCGCACCGATCAGGCGGCTGACGCTGTGCTTTTCCATGTACTCGCTCATGTCGATGCGGGTCATGGCGCTGTCGTCGTCGAAGAGGAATTCGGCGAGGGCTTTGCACAGCTCGGTCTTGCCGACGCCGGTGGGGCCGAGGAAGAGGAAGCTGCCGATGGGGCGGTTCTCATCCTGAATGCCTGCACGCGCACGGCGCACGGCATTGCTGACGGCGGTGATGGCGTCCTTCTGGCCGATGACGCGCTGGCTGAGGCGGTCCTCCATCTTCACGAGCTTCGCGCGCTCGCCCTCCTGCAAACGTGAGACGGGAATGCCGGTCCAGTTGGCGACGACGCGGGCGATGTCTTCCTCGGTGACTTCTTCGCGCAACAAGGTGTGTGCTGCGCGCGGGGAGTGGTTCTCGGTGGAGGTCTCGCTGAGTTTCTTTTCGAGATCGGGGATGAGGCCATATTGGATTTCTCCGGCACGACCGAAGTCGCCACGGCGCTGGGCCTGCTCCTGCTCCGTGCGCAGGCCTTCGAGTTCCTCCTTCATCTTGCGGCCAACCTGCACGGACTCTTTTTCCTTCATCCACTGTGCCTTCAATGCCGAGGAGCTTTCTTTGAGGTCAGCGATCTCTTTATCGAGCTTTTCAATGCGGGCTTTGGAGGCGGCGTCCTTCTCCTTTTTCAAAGCCTGACGCTCCATCTCGCCCTGCATGATCTGACGCTCGATGACGTCGATTTCCGTGGGCATGGAGTCGAGTTCGATCTTGATGCGGCTGGCGGCTTCATCGACGAGGTCGATGGCCTTGTCCGGCAGGAAGCGGTCGGTGATGTAGCGATTGCTCAGCGTGGCGGCGGCAATGATGGCACCATCTTGAATGCGCACGCCGTGATGCACCTCGTAGCGCTCCTTCAAGCCGCGCAGAATGGCGATGGTGTCTTCGACGCTCGGTTCGCCGACCTTCACCGGCTGAAAGCGACGCTCCAACGCGGGGTCTTTTTCGATGTGCTTGCGATACTCGTCGAGCGTGGTCGCACCGATGCAGCGTAGTTCGCCACGGGCGAGCTGTGGCTTCAACAGATTGCCCGCGTCCATCGCGCCTTCGCCTTTGCCGGCACCGACGATGGTGTGCAGTTCGTCGATGAAGAGAATGATCTCGCCATCGCTGCTGGTGACTTCTTTGAGGAAGGCTTTGAGGCGCTCCTCGAACTCACCACGAAATTTCGCGCCGGCCATCATGCCGCCGAGGTCCATGCTGATGAGCTTCTTGCCTTTGAGCGAATCTGGCACGTCACCGGCGACGATGCGTCGCGCAAGGCCTTCCGCGATGGCGGTCTTGCCCACGCCGGGTTCGCCGATGAGCACGGGGTTGTTCTTGGTGCGGCGGCTGAGCACCTGCATGACACGGCGGATTTCTTCATCGCGACCGATGACAGGATCGATCTTACCCGCCTTCGCGCGGGCGGTGAGGTCAGTGCCGTATTTCTCCAGCGTCTGGTATTTGCCTTCCGGGTCCTGATCCACCACGCGCTGCGATCCACGCACGGCGGTGAGAGCCTTGGAAACGGTGTCATAGGTCAAACCGGCCTGCTTGAGCAGATCGGAGAGTTCGGTCTTCGTCTTGAACAGCGCGAGGATGACGTGCTCGACGCTCAGGTACTCGTCCTTGAGCTTCTTTTGCTCGTCCTCGGCCTTCGTCATGAGTTCGCGCATCTCATTCGAAAGATGCAGACCGCTGGTGCTGCCGCTGACCTTGGGCTGCCGGGTGAGCAAAGCTTCCACAGCGGGCTTCAGACCCTGCGCCGCCGCCGGATTCACCGCCGCCTTTTCAAACAGCGGCGTGGCAATGCCGCCTTCCTGTTCGAGCAGGGCGAGGAGGAGATGCGCGGGCTTCAATTCCTGATGCTCATGCCGCGTGGCGACGGACTGCGAGGCATTGAAGGCCTCCTGAAGTTTGACGGTGAATTTTTCGGGGGACATGGTGGGTGGGAGCAGGGTGGTTTCTCAAATTCTCTTGCTGGAACCATGCCACAGCACTCGCGGATGGCGCTACGCCTCATTTGTCGAGGCTACGGCGTGTTTTGAAGACTCAACGGGCAGCCGATGCGCTTTGTGGCACGATGGCGCAGAAGTGCGGCCCTGCTGCGCCCTTGCGTCACTTGTGGATGGGCGTTTCCGTAGCGGCGCCGCCGCCGATGGTTTCGCCTTCGTTGAGATGCAGATCGTATCCCGCCACCTCCACCTCGCCATGGCGCACTTTTTTCTTCGCCATCGCCACGGAGATCCATTTGAACTCGGCATTGTTGTCCAGCAGCACCTTGAGCACCATCGTGAGCGGCACGGCCAGAAACATGCCCAGCGGACCCCAGAGCCAGCCCCAGAAGATGACGGAGAGAATGACGACGAGTGGTGAGATGCCGAAGCGATTTCCCAGCAGGGTCGGCTGCACGAAGTTATCGAGGCAGAAATTGATGCCGCCGTAGCCGATGGCGACGAAGATGGCCGTGGCCGGGCCATGCTGCACCAGCGCCTCCGCGATGGCGGGCAGGGAGGCCGCCGTGCTGCCAATGGCGGGAATGTAATTGAAGAGGAAGGCGATCAGCGCCCAGAGCAGCGGATAGTGCAGGTCGAAGAACCAGCACCAGAAGCCAGCGAGCAGCCCGGTCAGCGCGCTGATGAGCGTTTTGACGCCCAGGTATTTTTGAATGTCGCTGGCGCTGCGCATCAGTCCGGTGAGATCGGGTCCGCCAGAGAGCCGCACTGCCTGCAGACGGCTCTGGGTGCCGCGTGCCTCCATGAGGATGAACATCATCACGATCAACACCATGATGAGGCTGGCCAGGAGCGTCGCCAGAGTGCCGAAGGTGCTGCCCAAAAAGCCGCCGAGATTGCTCATCACATCCTGTTTGGTGGCGTAACCGATGAGCGTGTTCCAGTCAAAAATACCGCCGACCATGGTCTTGGCTCCTTCAATGCCATTGGCTTCGAGCCATGCCGCGACATCATTGGAGTACTTCTCCAACCCGCGTAAATAACGCGGCAGATCCGCCCAGAAACTGATCAGCAGGCGCACGCCCACCGTGATCAAGCCGGCCAGCACGCCGAGATTGACCAGCATGGTGATGCCCAGCGCCAGAACGGCAGGTACGCGGTGCCGCCGCATCCAGCGCACCATGGGATAGCTCAGCACGGCGAGGAAGAAGGCATAGACGATGGGTACCAGCACATTGGCGGCGACCTTCATGCCGGTGAGCACGACAAACAAACACGCCAGGGTGACGACTGCCTGGGAGCCTTTGCGGCCCCAATCCACCGATTGATCCTGCTCCTGAAACAACGACATGGTCTGCCATGCCGCAAAATTGACGCTGGCTCAAGATTTTTCCCTGCGGTATAACCAATCCCATGCTCCACACGCTGCAACGTCTCCTGGGTGCCTCGCGCCTCTCTGTTTTCGGCAACTCACGCGGCCGCAGTGGTAGCGGCTGCAATCCCCGCATCGTCATCGGACTGCTGGTCATTGGTGGCACATTGCTCTATCACCAGTTTGGCACGACGACCTATGAGAACGAGTTCACCGGGCGCACGCAAAAACTCAAGCTGGCGACGCCGCAGGAGGAGATCGCCCTCGGGCTGCAATCTGCGCCGCAGATGATCCGCGAGATGGGCGGCCTCTCGCGTGACGCCGCAGGTCGTGCGCTGGTGGAAAAAGTGGGCGCACGTTTGATCGCCTCCACAGCGGCACAGCAGACCACCTACCAGTTCAAATTTCATCTGCTGGGCGACGCGCAGACTGTGAACGCCTTCGCGCTGCCCGGCGGGCAGATTTTCATCACCGAGGCGTTGTTTCGCCGGTTGAAATCGGAGGACCAGCTCGCTGGCGTGCTAGGCCATGAGATGGGCCATGTCGTGGGCCGTCATTCGAACGAGCAGATGGCCAATTCGGGATTGTGGAGCGGGCTGGCGCAGGGGGCGGGAATGCTGCTCTCGGACGGGCAGAACAACACTGGTGCGTACGTCGCCAACATGGTCGCGCAATGGCGGGTGATGACCTTCAGCCGCGAGGACGAGCTCGAATCCGACGCGCTCGGCGTGCGCTTTTTGATCCAGGCCGGTTACAATCCCGAGGCGCTCATCGGCGTGATGGAAATCCTCGCGGAAGCAAGTGGTGGACGCGGCGGTGCCGAGTTCATGAGCTCGCACCCGAACCCCGAGAATCGCATGGAGAAGATCCGCGCGGCCATCGCACGCGAACGCGAACGCGCAGAGCGCTGATCCTTCTCCTACTTCGCCATGCCGAGCGGGCGGTTCTCCGTCCCTTTGATCTTCATCAAGTCATCACCCAATTCCTTGCGCGTCGGCTCTGCGAGCTTCTTGAGCCGCTCGACGATCTCGGGATGCACCTGCGCCACGTCATGCGCCTCGCCGGGATCGTCCTTGAGATTGAACAAGGCCAGCGGGGTCTTCTCCACGCGATAGCCATGCCGCGAGGCGATGCCGTCGATGCCACTTTGCGTGATGGACTTCGGTTTCATCTCGCCAAAGCGCGCGGGCTTGCCATCGCGGCCGGGCGGGCCGTCCACGGTGATGTAACTGTGCGCAAAGTGCAGCTTCCAGTCGCCGCTGCGCACGGCCTGCAGCTCGCTACCGCCGTAAAAGATGAGCGCCTCATGCGGTGACTTCGCGCCAGGTTTGCCTTCCAGCAGGTCGCGCATATCCTTGCCGTCGATCTTGCGGTCGGAGAGCTTGCCGCCGATCAATCCGGCAATCGTTGGCAGCAGGTCGATTTCCATCACGGGTTCATCGCAGACCGTGCCTTTCGGCACATGTCCCGGCCAGCGGGCGATGAAGGGCACGCGCACGCCGCCTTCAAAGGTGGTCAGCTTGCCTTCGCGCAGCGGTTTCGCACTGCCGGCATGATTGCCGTAGCTGAGGAAGGGGCCGTTGTCGGAGAAGAAGATCACCAGCGTCTCGCGCTCAATGCCGCAGCGTTTGATCGCGTCCATGATCTGGCCCACGGACCAGTCGATCTCCTCCACGACATCTCCATACAAACCGGTGGCGGATTTGCCACGGAAGGCGGCGGAGGCAAAGATCGGCACATGGGGCATCACATGCGGCACATAGAGGAAGAAGGGGCGTGCTTTGTTGCGCTCGATAAAGCTCGTCGCACACTCGGTGAAGCGGCGGGTGAACTGGCTCTGATCGGGGTCTGTTTCGATGACTTTCAGGCCATCATAAAACGGCAGCGGCGGCATCTCCTTGGCCAGCGAGGGGTGGAACTTGCTGTTGTCGTTCGAGTAGGGGATGCCGAGAAATTCATCGAAGCCATGCCGCAGCGGATTGAACATCAAATCGGTGCCGAGATGCCATTTGCCGTAAGCGCTGGTGGCGTAGCCCTGTGCTTTGCACACCTCGGAGAGCAGCAGTTCATCGGGATGCAGCCCCTCTTTGCTGGTGTGATTGAGCGCCCCCTGCATGCCGACGCGGTTCGCGTAGCAGCCGGTGAGCAAGGCCGCGCGCGAGGCGCTGCACACCGCCTGCGCCACATAAAAGCTGGTGAACTTCATCCCCTCCGCCGCCATGCGGTCGATGTGCGGTGTCTTGCTCGCGGTGTTGCCAAAGCAGCCGGTGTCGGCGTAGCCGAGATCATCGACGAGAATGAGCACGACATTCGGCGGGCGTTGATCAGCGGCAGAAACAGCGAGCGTGGCGAGGAAAAGGGCGAGCAAGGGGCGCATGTGGCCATCGTGACAAAAGATGGCAGTGCTGGCGAGAAAGTTTTGCGCCGAAATGCCGCCGCGCTTGCCACAGCAGTCGTTTCCTGACAAAACTGACGCAATGATCTGGCGCATGGCGGCAATTCTGGTGGTGCTTTTCTGGGCGGTAATGTCCGGGCTGCTGGTGCGTGATGTTTATTACCCCGAGGCGTCCCGTTTTGCGCAGGTGCCGCCACGGGTCGTGCTGGATCTGTTCCTGCGCCAGTCGGCGGCGTTTGGCAGCACGCTGCATTTGTATCATCACCGCGAAAAAATCGGCCGTGCCACTTTTCAAATCAACCGCCGCATCCGACCGGATTCGAAGACGGTGTATGACGTGCTCGCACATGGCGTAGTGGAGCGGGAGGAGGGGGCGCAGGAAGGGCGGCACGTCGAGGCGAGCTGGAGCGCGTCCTGTGTCCTCGCCGATGCCGAGCGCTGGCAGCAACTGACGCTGGCGGCGCGGTTTCCGGCCCGCGATGTGAGCCTGAAATTGTCCTGGGATGAAAAGCAGCCGACTCCAGAGCTGCTGGTGCAGCAGGGCGAGCGGGTGATGATGAACTCGCAGGATGTGAAGAACCTCATGAGCCTCGGCTCCGACGGCGTCTTGTCGCTGTTCTCAGCGCTCAGTGGCAGGAAGGCGGCCCCCAACACCGCCAGTGGCACGCAACTGCAAGCCCGCGAGGGCCTGTTGCTGCTCGCCGGGCGGGAGCGGAAGTGTTTCGTGCTCGTGCTGCCGATTCTAGGACAGGATGAGGTCAAAATGATCTTCACTGAGGCCGGTGAACTGGCGCGTATCGACCTGCCGGACGGTTATGCGCTGCTGGAGCCGCTGATTCACGGCCTACAGACCAGCACGCCTTGATTTGAACCCGCCGCACGCATGATCGAAATCGAAAACCTCACCATGAACTACGGCGACCTGCGGGCGCTCGACGGTTTGAACCTGTGCATCCAGCCTGGCGAGTTGTTTGCCTTCCTCGGCCCGAACGGTGCGGGCAAAACGACGGCGATGAAGCTGCTCACCGGCTTGATGAAGCCCGACGCCGGGCGGGTGCGGCTCTGCGGGCATGACATTCAGGAGGAGCCGCTGCTGGCGAAGGCACTGCTCGGTTATGTGCCGGATGTGGCGGTATTTTATGAGAAGCTCACGCCCGTCGAGTTCATGGAGTTCATCGCGGAATTGTTTGAGATGGACCGCGATCACGCCGCCGCGCAGACGAACGCGCTGTTCACGAAGTTTGCGCTGCATGACTGCACCCGCCAGCGCATCGAAAACCTCAGCCACGGCACGCGGCAGCGCCTCGCCATCGCCAGTGCGCTATTGCACGACCCGAAGGTCTTCGTGATCGACGAGCCAATGGTCGGTCTAGACCCCATCCACGCCCGGACGGTGAAACGCGAGATCAAAGAACGCAGCCAGGCTGGCACCACCGTGTTGATGAGCACGCATCTCTTGAACATCGCGGAAGAACTCGCCGACCGCATCGGCATCATCCACCACGGCAAACTCATCGCCCTCGGCACGCTGGAAGAACTGCGCGCGCGGCATGAACAACGCGGCCAGCGGCTGGAGGACATCTTCCTCAGCATGGTAGAATGATTTCAACCACGGAATACACGGAATTCAGAACTTCTGGTTCCGTGTATTCAGTGTATTCCGTGGTTGTTCTGTTTCGTAACCCTGTACCACCATGAAAACCCTCCTCCTCTCCCTTCTCATGTCCTCCATCGCTATCGCCGCCGACACCAACGTGAGTGACATCGCGGTCAAAGATATCGACGGCAAAGACACCACACTCAAAGCCTATGCGGGCAAGGTGCTGCTCATCGTCAATGTGGCCTCCGAGTGCGGCTACACCGGGCAGTATGCTGGCATGCAGGCGTTGCATGAGAAGATGGGCGGCAAGGACGTCGTGGTGCTCGGGTTTCCCTGTAACGATTTCGGTGGCCAAGAGCCGGGCAGCGAGGCGCAGATCAAGGCGTTCTGTACTGAGAACTACAAGGTGACTTTTCCGATGTTCGCGAAGGTGGCGATCAAAGGCGATGCTAAACATCCGCTCTACGCCGCCCTCCAAGCCGCCGCTGGAGCTGAAGTCGGCTGGAACTTTGAAAAATTCCTCATCGGCAAGGACGGCAAGGTCTTGCAGCACTTCGGCTCCGACGTGGAACCGGATGCGCCGGAGCTGCTTGCGGCGATTGAGGCAGCCTTGAAGTGAGCTGCCAGCCTGCGTTTTTCACGTTCGATTTTTGCCGCAGAGGGGCAAAGGAGCAGAGAGGGCAGAGTTTTTCATTCTCTGCTGCCTCCGCCTCTTTTACCCCTCTGCGGAAAAATTCAGTGGAGGGCTACGCCACTCCGCGCCGCTTGCTGAACAGGCCGTATTTCGGACTGAAGATGTAGGCGAGGAGGAAAAAGGTGCCGAGGACGACGATGATGGTGGCGCTGACGCTCCAGCCGAGTGGATACGACAGGAAGAAGGCGATCACGGAGCCCAGCGCGCCGAGGATGCCGCCGCCCCAGAACAGGGTGCGGGCGTTGTTGGTGAGCAGGTACACGGTGGCGGCGGGGGCGACCATGAGGCCGACGCTGAGGATGCAGCCGACGGCTTGCAGCGATGACACGAGCACGAGGATGGTGACGCCGAAGGTGGCGTAGTTCAGAAAACGCACAGGCACGCCGAGGCTGGCGGCGATGTTGGGCTCGAACATGTAGATGAGCAGGGGCCGCTGCAATGTGGTGAGGGTGATGACGGCCACGGCGCTGATGCCAAAGGCGATCCACAGGTCGGAATCGGCCATACCGATGATGCTGCCGAAGAGCCATTCATCAAGCTTCTGGCGCAGGTCGAGATTTTTGAGAATGAGCAGCCCGGCGGCGAAGGCGGTGGTGTACAGAACGCCCATGGCGGTGTCCTGATCCAGTCGCGAGGTGCGGGAGAGGAAGATGGAGCCGAGACCGACAATCAAGGCCGCAAAAATAGCACCGACGAGGGCGCTCCATTGTGACAGGCCGGCAATCAACACCGCGACGGCGAGGCCGGGCAGCAACGAATGCGAGATGGTGCCGATCTTGAGCGCGGATTTCCGCAGCACGACAAAAGCGCTGACGAAACCATTCGCGAAGCCGATCATCAAACACGCGAGCAGCGCACGTTTGGCGATGGGTTCGGCGAGGAAATCGGTGATCGTGGGCATCTGGCTGCTCGTGGCTATTTGCTGGATGCTTGATCCTGGTTGTCGTAAGCGCTGGCGATGGTCGCGGGCGTGAAGGTGCTGGCGACAGGGCCGAAGGCGATCTGCTGGCGGCGGATGAGGAGGACGTCGTCGAAGTTGGCGCTGACGGTTTGCAGATCGTGGTGGCTGGCGATGAGGAGGCGGCCTTCGGCGGTGAGTTCTTTGAACAAGGCGGACAGGTTTTCCTGCGCAGGCTTGTCGAGGCCGGTGAAGGGTTCATCAAGCAGCAGGACGTGAGCTTCTTGGGCGAGCGCACGCGCGATGAATGCACGCTGCTGCTGGCCACCGGAAAGGGCGCTGATCTGACGGTCCTGCAAATCGCGCAATTCCATGCTGGTGAGTGCGCGCTCGACGATTTCGGCATCGTGGCGGGAGTACTGCCGCCACCAGCCGAGATTCGGGTAACGACCCATTTCGACGAGGCCGCGCACAGTAATGGGGAAGTTCCAGTCGATGTCGCCCCGCTGCGGCAGGTAGGCGATTTCGTGGCTGCTGCGGGTGAGCGGTTTTCCCCGCCAGAGGATCGAGCCGCTGCCGCAGGGGATCAGTCCGGCGAGAGATTTCAGCAGCGTGCTCTTGCCCGCGCCGTTCGGGCCGATGAGGGCCAAACTGCGCCCGCATTCGGTGGCGAAGCTGATTTTTTCTAGCGCCCGCACTTCCTGATACTGCACGCTGAGATCCGCGACTTCGAGGCGGTGCTGCTGGCCGTGCTCACAACCGCCGCCCCAGCAGACGTGCTCCTTGCTTGTGTCATGTGGAGTTGCGGCGGTCATTGCCATGCAAAGGTGATGACTTCATCCAGGCTGCCGCCGCTGGACCAACGTGTCTCACGACGTGCTTCGAGGCCATCGGGTTCGATTTCGAGCGTGAGGGCGGTGTCGGGCGTGTTGTCAGGCCAAGTGGCGGCGAGAAAAACGTCCACGCCGTTTTTGAATGACGGCAGCGAGGTGTCGATTTCGAGCGGCGAAGTGTCGATAGCGGTGATCAGTTCCTTATCGGCGATCTTGAGGCTGAGCGTGGTCGGTGGGTGGGCGAAACGCAGCCGTAGCAGCGCCTTCACGCTGGTCGATTCAGCGGCTTTGGGCGGGATGATCTTTGCGTTACTCGTGTCGCCAGTGAGATGGCTCAGCGGCACTGCGAGCACGCTGAACGCGAGGCAGAGCAGGAAAATCTGAATGGGCGGGAAGCCACGCATGAGCTATTTCGCAGGAGCAGGGGCCAGAGCGGCGACGATGGCGCGGACGTTGTGCGCGAGCATCGTTTCAAAGGTGTGGGCGGTCTTGGCGGTGCCGTCGGCGATCAGCGCATCGCCGATTTTCACGCCGGTGCTGCGGGCGATCTCGGTGAGGACTTTCGGATTCGCCTGATCTTCGGGGAAGATGGCCTTGATGCCATGCTCACGGATTTCCGCGATGGTTTCGGCGATGTGTTTCGAGTCCGCGTCATCGTTGCGGCCGATGCCGAGCAGGGAGATCGGCTCGAAGCCAAACTCCTTGCAGAAATAGCCAAAGGCGGCATGCGCGGTGACGAGTTTGCGGTCTTTGCGGTCAATTTTGGCAATTTCCTTCTGCGCCCAGCTTTTGAGCTCGCCGAAGCGTTTGGCGGCGGCCTTGGCACCGGCCAAGTAGGCCGCTGCATGGGCCGGATCGACGGCGCTGAATTCGTCGGCCATGACGCGGGCGGCTCGCTTCATGTTTTCAGCGCTGTGCCACCAGTGCGGGTCGAACTGGCCGTGGTGGTGATCATGCTCACCAGCTCCATGGTCCTCATGGCAGATGAAGGGGATAGAGGGGATTTTTTCGCCGACTTCGACGAGCTTGATGTCCGCGCCGAGGCTGTCGCGCAATTTGTCGAGGTAGGTTTCCAGCTCCTTGCCGGAAGCGAGCAGGAGCTTGGCACCGCGCATGGCGGCGATGTCCTTCGGGGCCGGTTCAAAGTGATGGATGTCGCCGCCGGGCTTGAGGATTTCGACCACTTCGACATTGGCCCCGCCCACCTGTTGCGCGAGATCAGCGAGCAGCGGGTGCAGGGAGGCGATTTTGAGCGGTGCGGCCTGACCGAGGGAGAAAGACAGCAGACAGACTGCGAGGATGGATTTCATGGTGGTGGCAGAGTTGGGATGAATAGCTGCTAAGCGACTTTGCTGCAAGTTGTTTGCAGATTGAGGCTGACGCGTGTGATCAGGGCGTGCATTCGAGATCGCTCTCGATAGCTCAGGGACAATCCATGCCAGCCACCGCCGCTCTCCTACCGATGATGTCAATGGCAGACCCGGAAAAGTCTGCGGAAGGCGGGCTCGATCCACTGGGACTGTATGGCATCGCCGATGAGCTGGCGCTGCTACTTTGCCCGGGGGTGCGTGAGCGGCAGCGGCGGCTGCGCTACCTGACCATGCAAGCTGTGTCACTGGAACTGTGCGCTGCCTTTGACGCCGACCGCCTGGCGAAGGACCGCCGCACGGAGCCTTGGCTGGTGTTTGAATGGCATGTGGTGGAGGGACTCGTGCGCCATGGCATGGATGGGGAATCTCTGAGCCTACCCGGCAGTCAAAAGGCCAAACAGGCGGTGGACCGTGGGCTGGCGCTTTCGGCGGAGACTTATTTAAAAACAGCGGCTGCGTTCGGTTTTCATGGCGTGTACCGTCTGTTGGCGCGTGATTTGGGCATCGAAGAAGCAGAGGTACTCGGCGGTGCCGGGCGCGAGTTGCTGAATGTCTGGGAACAGGAGCAGGATCTGCGGGGCTTTGGTTCTTCCTCCAGCGGCCGGGGCGCTGACTTGAAGCGCCAGTGGAGGGATGCGGTGGAGGAGGGCTTGCAGCAAGGCAAGACCGCCCGCAGCGGTGGCTGGGAGGGCTGGCGGAAGATCTCCCAGCATCTGCACCCGCTGCACATGGGGGCGGCGGAGGCTGGTTGGTTTAAACAGCACCTACTGGCCGACTCGAAAGGCCACCGTGGGGAGTTGCTGCGCTTTTACCGCAGTCGTGACGGACAGAAGTGTGTCAAGGCCCGCTCAGAACGGGCCGCGCATACGGCTTTGCTGGAAAAATCGGACAATCAGGCGCTGCGGGTGATGCTGCGGGCGATCCAAGGCTATGAAAACTTCGCCCGGCTGGCGCAGGATGCCTTTGACGCCTGTTTGCAGGAAATGGTGCTGGCACATGGTCCAGTGCGGGTGGCGACACTAGCGCAGCTTGATCTCGTGCAGCGGGCCAGCCGCAGTATCCCCCAGATTTTTGTGGCGACGGCAGAGCTGTTGGCGCGGCAGTCCGAGGTGCTGGCAGCGCGTTTTCAAAAGAATTTCGACAGCCTTCAGCATGCGAGCAGTACGGCTGATTGGACCGCACTTTTGCTAGAGCACCACGGGCGGGTGCAGCGCCAGAAACAGCCCCTGGCCAAGAACCCCTGGATTTTGAGCGAGGGCACCGCATGGCGGGTGCGTCCGCTCTATGCCGATAGGAAGCTGGCGGGCGCTGACCGCTCCAGCTATGCGCATGCCTACCGCATGCTGCCGCTCAGCGGCTTTGTCGCAGATCTCCAACGTGCTACCCAAATCGCATGAGTAGCCGCGGTAAAAAGAAAGATCTCAAACACGGCCATGGCTATCTGCTGGATGCCTGGCTGCCGCCTGCGGATGCTGGGGAGCTGATCGGCTGTGTGGCGACGAGCTTCACCTTCCAACCCGCCTTTTTCGTGGAGGAGTGTCTGGGCCGCTGTCTGGGCATGACGAGTGATGCGGAGGATGATGGGCTAGCCCATCTGATTGAGTTGGAGGAAAAACTCGCGCAAGCACGTTGTCTAGCGCTGGTGGACCAAGCCCACGCGCACGGCACCCACACGTTGCGCTGGGATCTCCTCTCCGCGCGTGTGCCAGGGGGTATCCTGCATGCCAAAGTGAGCGTGCTCGTCTGGGCAGCGCATGTGCGGGTGATCGTGGCCTCGGCGAATCTCACCGAGCCGGGCTACCGCAGTAATCGTGAGATCTTTGGCGTGCTGAATTACTATGAAGGCGGCACGGCACCGCTGTCGGTGCTGCATGAACTTCTCAGCTTTCTGGCGCAGACGGCACGCCAGTGCGTCGAGCCATCTTCCGCACGCGAGCGCTGGGCGGACGTGCTCAAACTTGCGCGCATCAAAGCGCAGAGCTGGGGCAGCGAGCAACCCGGCATGGTCCGCGCTGTGCTCTCCGGCCTGGGACAGGCGGATACGCTGACGCAATTGAGCAAGGATGTGTGGCCGCTGAAACGCCCGCCTACTTTTGCCAGGGTGGGCAGTCCGTTTTTCGACCTCAATCCGGGTGATAATGCCCCTGCTAGACGGCTGTGGGAGCTGCTGGACCAGCGTATTGCTGAGGTCCAGTGGGAAGTGGCGGGCCGCATCGAGTCAGCGAAGCCACCGGTCGTTTATCTCAAACTCCCCGGCACCATCAGGAATGCGCAGCCTACCGGCAGCAGCCAAACTTTTTTTGTCTCGTGGCAGACCACGATGAAGGTGAGGAACCGCGCGAATTTCATGCAAAGTGGCTGTGGCTGGAAAATGCGAATATGGCGGTTTATCTCATCGGCTCGGCCAATTTCACCAGTGCGGGCCTGGGGCTGAGTAGCAGGCCGAACATCGAGGCCGGACTAGCCTATATCGCTCGCACAACCAAGGAAATCAGCGCCTTGAAGGCTATGTCGATCAATAGCGTAGCGGTGGATGAGACAGCCGAACTCAAGTTCGACCCGACCTCGAACCAGGACGAGGACTGTGAGGGGCGCCGCATGCTGCCGCTGTGCTTCGGCAGCGCGGTATTTGCCGGCGTAGAACTACGTTTGAGCTTTCATGCGGATGCAGAGGTGCCGGAAGACTGGGAAGCGCGCATGAATTCTGCGGATGGGCGCTTGCTCGCCACGGACACGCTCTGGCGCTCGGCGGGTAGCCCGGCGGAGTGGGACATTCCCTGGGATGACACTCACCCGCCGTCGGTCCTCGCCGTGAACTGGCCGGGCCTGAACCAAGTGGTATGGTGGCCAGTGACGCTGGAAAACGCCGCCGCACTGCCGCCGCCGGAAGAGCTGCGCCATCTCGGTCTGGAACGTCTGATCGAAATCCTCGCCTCACGCCAGCCACTGCAGCGCGTGATCAAGAACCAAAAGAAGCGCAAGGAACGGCAGGCGCAGACCAAAAACGGGCCGCTGGACGCGCATGACCTGGTGAAAACGGATCAGCATTTGCTGCCACGTTCCCGCCGGGTGAATGCGGCGCTGGCAGGCCTGCGCTGGCGGCTGGAGCAGCCTGCTGCCGCACCGGAGGTGCTAGCTTGGCGGCTAGGACACCCCGTGGGGGCCATGGCGCTGGCAGATGCCTTGCAAAACGAGGCTGGCAGCGCGGAGGAGCGGGTTTTTCTGCTCACGGAACTCATGCTGGAGTTGGGCCACGTCAAACTGCCCGCAGCAACACCCGACGGCTGTCTGACGGCGAGAATGATCCTCGCCGAGTTGGTGAGACATCAGCGTCAACTGTGGCAACAAATCGAAACGAACCTGACCAACGCTGCTGATGCCGCACTGGCTGCGCATGCGCAAGCCGCGAAGGAATACCTGAAACTTTGACCGCACTCTCATGGCCGACTGGACCCAGCTCAACTTGCATCGTGGCGTCAACCTCGCGGTGGAGCATCGTGTCCAACAGCAGGACGCCGCACGGCAGCAGCGCACGGCGGCGGAGATTTTGCGGCGCTTTGCCACGCAGCCCGGCGTGATCCTGGCGGATGAGGTGGGGATGGGCAAGACCTTCGTCGCGCTCGCCGTGGCGGTGTCAGTGATCCTCGGTCAGCGCCGCCAGCGCCAGCCGGTGGTGGTAATGACGCCCACGGGCTTGCAGAAGAAGTGGCAAGACGATTTCCGCACCTTTTGTGAATGCTGTCTGCCCACGCTCCCGGACGAGGCGGAAGCACTGAAAAGGCGGGCCATCGCGCTCAAAGATGGCGAGGACTTGTTTCATCAGCTTGATCTGCCGCCCGCAGGGCGGCCCTGGCTCATTTTCATCACCCATGGGGCGCTGAACCGCCGGCTCAAGGACGAGTGGATCAAGCTCGCCCTCATGCGTCGTGCCTTGCTGCATCAGCGGGATGCCTCCCTGCGCCGCAAGGTGATCAAGTGCGCCTCACGCCTGCTGCGGATGCAGGGGGAAACCCGGCGTGCCGAGTCAGGCGAGGCGCTGTGGTCGCGCCTACTGGACACGCCGCCTGCGGGATGGAAAAAGTTGCTGGTGGACGAAGGACTAAGGCAGGAAGCTGACGGCGAGCCGGTGCCAGAGACGCTGCTGGATGCTCTGTGTGCCGACGATTTCGCAGCTCTGCGCACCTGCATTCAGAAACTGCCCGAACGTAACAATGACAGCGTGAAAGACCGGCTCGACCAGTCCAAGAACGGCTTGAACAAAGAATTGCAAGAACTCTGGAAGCTGGTGCTCACCAGACAGCGGCACCGGCTGCCACTGCTCATTCTGGATGAAGCGCATCATGCGAAGAATCCGCATACGGGCTTAGCCAGCCTGTTTGGTCGAGAAGAGTCAAAAAAAGATACGGCGGAAATCAAACCGGAAGCTTTTGTCGGCAAGTTCGAGCGCATGCTCTTTCTCACCGCCACTCCCTTCCAACTTGGTCATGCGGAGCTTTGCCAAGTGCTAAAGCGGTTCCAAGGCGTGTTCCTGCCGCGTGAAAACCGGGAACGTACGGCCTACGGTGATGAGATCGACAGGCTAAGGGCCACGCTGGATGACTCACAGCATCAGGCGCAGCACTTTGAGCACATTTGGGCCACGCATTGCCCTGCGACAATGGCTACTGAGTCATGGCGTGAATTTCCTGAAGTGCAGCAAGTGCTGCGGACCACGCAGGAGCGGTTTGAGGCGGCACAAGCACTGCTACGAAAATGGGTGATCCGCCACACTAGGCCGCGTGAACTCAGCCGAGAGTTCCCTGGGCTGGAACGCCGGGTGCGCCGCACGGGAGATGCCATCATGGGTGGCCCAGGCCACGCCGGCATAACCGTCAGCGGTGCAGCGGTGCTGCCGTTTCTACTGGCCGCCCGTGCCGCGCTGATGCAGCCGGAAACACGACCCGTTTTCGCCGAAGGGCTGGCCAGCAGTTACGAAGCCTTCCGTCAAACTCGGGATCGCAAGGAGGAGCCGCAGATTTCCGAGGAACAGGTGGATACGCCAGCGGGCGTGAGCGCCGACCGCGCCACGGCTTGGTATCTGGCCCGCTTGGAGGCGGCGCTGCCGCTGCATGATCCCAGCGCTAGCGCGGCACATCCGAAGATTGCGGCCACCGTGCGGCGGGTGCTGGAATTGTGGGAACGGGGGGAGAAGGTGGTCGTTTTTTTTCACTATCGCAGGACTGGCAGGAAACTCCGCCAGCTCATCTCGCAGGAGCTGCGGCTGCGCATTCGCTCCCGTTTCAACGCTAAACAGTTACAGCTCTTCAGCAGCCGATTTGATGACCCGCGTTCGCCCGCCAGAACCGCCTGTGACCAGGAACTTGAGCGTCTGCTCCGGCAGTTCACGAATTTGGCCGTGCATGCGGACGACCTGAAGCTCGTCGCTCGGCGTTTTCTCAGCACGCCGTCCTACCTGTCACGCTGCCTGCCCGCAGGTGTACGACAGAGCGACGCGGACACGCTGCGGCTGGCCTTTGCGCATTGTGATGGATCCAATCTGTCGTTTCGCGAGGTGCTGGAGCAATTTTGCAACTTTCTCTCCAAGCAGTGTAGCGATGATGAGGAGCGGCAAAAAATTCTCAATTCACTCAAAAGTGTACAGGTCGGCCAGGGCAGTGTGGATGATCTGGATGAGAACGAGCTACAGGGCGATGAGCGCAACATCGTGGAGCCCAATGTGCGCCTAGTGAACGGCACGACGAGCCAGGACACGCGGGAGAAGCTCAAGCAAACCTTCAATAGCCCATTCTTCCCGGAAATTCTCATCACCAGCAATGTGATGGCCGAAGGCGTGGACCTGCACCGCTTCTGCCGCCATGTCATCCATCACGATCTGGCGTGGAATCCCAGCACGATCGAGCAACGCACTGGACGCATTGACCGCATCGGCTGCAAGGCGGAGCAGCCTGGCTGCGGCCAGCCTATTCAGGTCGATCTGCCCTACCTGGCCGCCACGCAGGATGAAAAGCAGTATCAAGTCGTGACTTATCGCGAACGCTGGTTCGGCATCCTCATGGGTGAGGACTACCGCGCTGACTCTCTAACTACCGAGCGCCTTTCTTCACGCCTGCCGCTGCCAGTGGAGATCGTGAACATGCTGACGCTGAATCTCAGCGTGTGAATACAGAAGCACGATGAAAGTGATGTCGTATTCGTTTTCGCGTAGATTGATTGGTTCCTGCGAAAATAAGCAGAATTTAAGTTACGTCGGTTTCACCTTATGCACCGTTCACTTGGCGATTTTCAATCCCTCCGCGACAATCTGACCGTGTAACTTTTCGAGGCAAGCCTTCCAGGTGCTGCGGTTGATGGGGAGATAGCGTTCGGTGCCGTCGGGGAAAACTTTGGTTTCGAAGATGTTGCTCGGCTGCTGAATCAGCTCGTCGTAGAGGCCGTGTAGGAAGAAGGTGCGGGCGTCCGCGCCATCCGGCCAGGGGCTGGGCTGGCCTTCCGCCTCGCGGATGGCGGCTGCGATGGCGGAGAGGATCTCGATGGGGTTGAGCTTGATTTGCAGGCTCGTGCCGGACTGGAGGTAGTCGGCGATCACGACCTGTAGCCGGGTGATGACGGCGGCGATCTGCCGCAGGTCAGCGGGGGACTCGCCAGTGATCTGTCGTTTCAGCTCAATCTCGCTGCACACGGCTTTTGGGGGACGTTTCGAGGGCATTCGACGGCAGTTTGCACGGGAACTCTGCGCGGCCAAGGAGCAGGTGAGTTTTCATGCGCCGTGGTGGCTGAGGTGGCCTATACTGCACGCCCTCCATCGCCATTTCATGCCTGACTCTGCCAATACCCCATCTTCTCCCGCCGGTTGGCGCTTCGATCATTCGTATGCGCGGCTGCCGCAGTCGTTTTACACGCGCATTGATCCGACACCGGTGAAGGAGCCGAAGCTGGTGGTGTTGAATCGTTCGCTGGCGGAATCGCTGGGACTGAATGCGGATGCTTTGGATCACGCGGCATGGTTTGCAGGCAATAAATTGCCACCGGGTGCGGAACCTCTGGCGCAGGCCTATGCGGGGCATCAATACGGGCATTTCACGATGCTGGGGGATGGCCGGGCGATCTTGCTGGGCGAGCAGTTGACGCCAGATGGCGGGCGTTTTGACATCCAGCTCAAAGGACCGGGTCCGACGCCGTTTTCGCGGCGTGGGGATGGTCGTGCCGCGCTGGGGCCGATGCTGCGGGAATACCTCATCAGCGAGGCGATGCACGCGCTGGGCATCCCGACGACACGCAGCCTGGCGGTGGTGACGACGGGGGAGCGCATTTTCCGGCAGGAGATGCTACCGGGTGCTGTGTTGACCCGTGTGGCGGCCAGTCACATCCGCGTGGGCACGTTTGAGTATGCGGCAGCTCGTGGAGATAAAGCGGAACTGCGGGAGCTGGCGGATCACACGATGCAGCGTCATTACCCGGAGGTTGAAGGTGATTATGCCGCGTTTTTTGAAGCGGTGATGGAGCGGCAGGCGGCGCTGATCGCGAAGTGGCTGCACGTCGGCTTCATTCATGGCGTGATGAACACGGACAACATGGCGCTCTCCGGCGAGACGATTGATTATGGGCCATGCGCGTTCATGGACGCGTATGATCCGGCCACGGTGTTTAGTTCCATCGACCGCAACGGTCGCTACGCCTACGGCAATCAGCCTAACATCGCGCAATGGAATCTGGCACGGCTGGCGGAGGCGCTGCTGCCGCTGTTGCATGAGGATGAGAAACAGGCCGTGGAGATCGCGAACGCGGCGGTTGGCGGGTTTGAGGCGCGGTTCAAACGCCACTGGCTTAAAGGCATGCGGGCCAAGCTGGGATTGTTCACCGAGGAAGCGGAGGATGAGGCTTTGATCCAATCCCTGCTCATGTGGATGCGAGACACGCAGGTGGATTTCACCAACACATTTCGTGATCTCACGCAGCAGACCTTGCCGCTCGTCGATTGGCATCAGTCATGGTCTGCGCGGCGCGCACGACAGCCGCAAACAGCCCGCGAGGTGACTGAGCTGATGCAGCAGCACAATCCGGCGTTCATTCCGCGCAATCACAAGGTCGAGGAGGCGCTGAGCGCCGCCTCCGAGCACGGCGATTTGAATCCGCTGAATCGCCTGCTGACGGTGCTGACCATGCCGTTTGACCACAGACAGGATTTCCCAGAGTTCAGCGAGCCTGCGGACGATTTGACCGGTTATCAGACGTTCTGCGGCACCTAGGCCGCAATTAATACAAAATGGTTGCAACAGCAAATAAATTGCAATAGATGCCGTGCATGCCTCCGCATCCATTCCTGAAGACTGCCACCCTGCTGCGCCCGCTTGCTGCGTTTTTGTCCTGCCTCGCCCTAGACAGCGCCATTGGCCAAACCGTGTCTCTGCGCGAAAAACCCACCCAGAAGACAACGTCAAAATTGCCGGAAATTGCGCTGGATGAAGTCGTCATTTCGGCACCGCTGGATCGTTCGCTGCACCAGCAGGCACAGGCAGCTTCCATTCTAAGCGGACAAAATCTGACGCTCGCCATAGAGCCGACTCTGGGCCAGACGCTGTCACGTTTGCCTGGGGTGAGCAGTTCGTATTTCGGCCCGGCGGCGAGTCGGCCAATCATTCGCGGTCTGGAAGGGGACCGGGTGCGCATTTTACAAAACGGGCTGAACACGATCGATGCCTCTGCGGCGAGTCCTGATCATGCGCTGAGTTTTGAGCCGGCGAATTTGAAGTCGGTGGAAGTGGTGCGTGGCCCAGCGACGCTACTCTATGGTTCCAACGCCATTGGTGGCGTGGTGAATGCCATCGACGGACGTATTGTGGACGAAAAGCTCGATGGCACGATTCGTGGTTCGATGGGCGGACGGTTTTCTTCGGTCGATCAAGGCTACCAATCCAATATGATGCTGGAAGGCGGATGGAAGGGCTTGGCGTTTCATGTGGAGGCCTTCACGCGCGCGGCGGAAGATTTCCGCATTCCTGGCAATGCACGCACGGTGGGTGAGCAGGAACGCAATCCGTTGCCGCCAGGCGATCCAGAAGCCAACAAGATCGTGCCGAATAGCAATTCACGTGCTGAGGGCGTTTCTGCGGGAATGAGCTATATCTGGGACAAGGGATTCATCGGCTTTTCATTCACCGAGTTTCACACGAATTATGGCTCACCAGCAGATCCAGCCGTTTTCATTGACATGAATCAAACGCGTCTGGACGTGCGCGGGGCTTTCTATAAGCCGCTGCCAGTCATCAAAGAAATCAGCTACCGCTTTGCCTGGTCGGATTATGAACATGTGGAGTTCGAGGACGGCATGGATAACACGGTGTTTAAAAATGACGGCTATGATGCTCGTATCGAGGTGAAGCATGAAAAAATCGCGGGAATGGAAGGCGTGGTAGGTTTTCAATCGGATCGCAGCGACTTCCTCATCGCCGGGGCCGAGGCGTTCATGCCGCCGAACATCACGCAGTCGAATTCGCTGTTCTTTTTTGAGGACATCACGCGGGGGCCTCTCAGCTTCCAGTTCGGTGGACGCTATGACCACATCTCAGTGGAAGCTTTGAATAATGATGTCTTTGGTCCTGCGCGGATGCGCTCGTTCGACAACCTCAGCGGCTCTACGGGCGTCGTTTATACATTGAACGAAGAGTATTCGGCAGCCTTCACCATCACCTACGCAGAGCGTGCGCCCACGGCCCAGGAAATGTTTGCCAACGGCTCCCATGCCGCGACCAACACATTTTTGGTCGGCGATCTCACTCTGGGCGTGGAAAGCTCTCTGGGGTTTGATTTGAACCTGCGCAAACGCACTGGCTGGGTGACGGGCAGTGTGGCGGGCTACTACAACCGGTATAACAACTTCATCGGCCAATTCCCCAGCGGCGTGCTAATTGATACAGACGCCGACTTGATCGGTGACACGCCAGAATTCAATTATCGAGCAGTGGATGCTGAGTTCCTCGGGGCTGAACTGGAAACGACCTTCCATTTACTCCATCCGATCATGACGGAGCCTAAAGAAGTCTCCAACAACCTCCATCTTCAGTTCAAGGCAGATGCGGTGCGCGCCAGAGATGCCAGCACCGGCCTGTCTCTACCACGCATTCCGCCATTTCACCTGACGACAGCTTTGATGTATGAGCGGGGTGCGTTTGGGGCAAAACTGGAGGGCATTTATGCCGCCCCGCAGCAACGCGTGGCAGCTCAGGAGTTCGGCACGCCAAGCTACTTCATGGTGAACCTGTCTTTGACTTATCGGGTCATTCAAGGACCCACGACCATGGATTTCTACGTCAAAGGCACGAATCTGACCAATGCAGAGGCGCGAGAACACACCTCGTTCCTGAAGGATCGCCTGCCACTGCCAGGGCGGGGTTTGGTGGCAGGCGTGAAGGTGACGTTCTGATGCCCATCCAGTGGCCGGGGCGTGATATTGGCCTCATCGACACATGCCTAGTGCTGAATTTCGTTATCTTATCAAATTTGAGACGCCATTCCGAATGGATTAACCAATTATAAGATAATTGTCATAGTTTTGCCTTGCTGGTTGGTTTTGATTTGCTATAATTTCAATCACTAAATTGATTTTAAGTTATGGAAGCCACAAATACCACTGCCAGCATCCTGAATACAGGTTCAGCGCTGCATGTCTTGGAGGCACGACGTGCGTGGCGCGAAAACGAGCAACTGTCTCCGCATTTCTGGGTGCTGCTCAGTGTCCTGGGGGATCTGGTGCTGGCCGTGCTGGCCGCGTATGCGGCTTACTGGCTGCGCTTTCACTCGATCCTCCGGGAACTCGGCAATTTCGACGCCTTCACCTTCCGCCAGTATGGCGGCCACATGGCGCTCGGCAGCCTCTCGCTCGTACTCGTGCTCGGCTGGCAGGGCATTTACCATCAAAACGTCCTGCTGCACAGCCGCTGGGTGGCCTCGAAGATCGCGAAAGGCATCCTCGTCTGGACGTCGGGCTTCCTGGCGATCACCCTGGCGTTGAAGCTACAGCCCAACATTTCCCGTATTTATGTGGGGCTCAATGGTGCCACCGCCGTGCTGCTGGTCCTGGGCTGGCGCACGGTTTTCATGCACCTCCTGCGTGCGCCGGGTCGCATTGAGGCGTTGCAGCAGCGCGCGCTGTTTGTGGGGTGGAACGCCGAGGCGCTGGGCCTGTGGAAGACCCTGAAACGTGATCAGGCCTGCGCCTATGAGATTCTGGGCTGGGTGAGCACCAGCAGCAGTGAAGACGGCACACCGGAGGAGCCAAGATTCCCCTGCCTCGGCGATTTGGCTGAGGTCGAGCGACCTCGTCGCCTCGCATGCCGTGGATATGGTGATCGTGGCGGATCTGCATGCACCGAACGAGCAGATGGTCTCCCTCGCCAATCTTTGCGAGCGTGAAATGATTCAGTTCAAGGTCATTCCCTCCTGCTTCCGTGTCTTCGTCTCCGGCCTCACGCTCGAAACCATCGCCGGCACGCCCGTGCTCGGCGTAACGCGGTTGCCGCTTGATGACACCCTCAATGTGCTGATCAAGCGTGCCGTGGATGTGGTTGGGGCCACCGTTGGTCTGCTTTTGAGCGCTCCCATCATCGCCATTTTTAGCGCCATCTTCTGGCTGGAGTCACCGGGCGGCATCTTCTACTGTCAGCGTCGCTGGGGCTGCAACGGCGTCCCGTTCGACATCATCAAAATCCGCTCGATGAAGCTCAATGCCGAGCGGGGCACTGGCGCGCAGTGGTGCGTCAAAGACGATCCACGTCGGCTCAAGGTCGGTGCTTTCATGCGCCGGTGGAACATCGACGAACTGCCGCAGTTTTGGAACGTGCTCAAAGGCCAGATGAGCCTCGTTGGTCCGCGTCCTGAGCGGCCCGAGCTCATCGCCGAATTCAAGCATCAGATCCCACACTACAACTCCAGGCATCACTCCAAGCCCGGCATGACCGGCTGGGCGCAGGTGAACGGCCTGCGCGGCGACACCGATCTTGGCGAGCGCATCCAGTGCGACCTTTGGTACCTCGAAAATTGGAGTCTCTGGCTCGACCTGAAAATCATGCTGCTGAACTTCTTCAAGCGCGACAATGCGTATTGAACGGTGTTGGTTGCCACCACATGCCGCTCTTCACGGTTTACACGCCCACGTTCAATCGCGCCCACACGCTCCACCGCGTGTTTGAAAGCCTGCAAGCGCAGACCTGCCGTGATTTTGAATGGCTAGTGATCGACGACGGCTCCACCGACGGCACGGCGGAGCTGATGGCACGCTATCAAACCGAGGTCGGCTTCCCCGTGCGTTATTTGCAGGAGCCGCACCGCGGCGCGCATCATGTGCATAATCTATCCCTGCGCGAATCTCACGGCGAGCTTTGGCTCAAGCTCGATTCCGACGACGGCTGCCTGCCGGATGCGCTGGAACGGCTGCAACATCACTGGGAAAACATCCCGGCGGCAGAACGCGCGGCTTTTTCCGGCGTCACCGGCCTGTGCCGCGATCAAGACGGCCAGCTCGTCGGTATGCGGTTTCCGTGTGACCCGCTCGACTGCACCGCTGCCGAGCTCGAATACCGCCACAAGGTGAGTGGTGAGAAATGGGGCTTCTTGCGCCTCAATGTCTTGCGCCAATTTCCCTATCCATCTGACGTGCCTGGAAATTTCATCCCCGAGTCCTTCATTTGGTGCCAAATCTCGCGTCATTACATGACCCGCCACATCAATGAAGAGCTGCGCATCTACTGGATGGACGCGCCCTCCCTCGTCCATGGCCGCTCGAACCCGCGCACCAATGCGGCCGGCCATAGCCTCATGTTCAAGATGGTGCTCGATCTCGAAAGCGGCTGGTTTTTCATCGCCCCGCTGCGTTTGCTGCGCGCCGCAACTCAATACAGCCGCTTTGCCTGGCTCAGCGGCGTTGGTTTGATGCGGCAGTTTCGCGAACTGAAGTCCGCTGGCGGGCGGCTGCTCTGGCTGCTGACGCTGCCTAGTGGCTGGGGCATGTGGCTGCGCGATTGCGCCCAGTTTCCCCTGCTTTGAAGCACCTTACCGCCGCACCAGCGCCGGTTCGGGATACTCGAAAGTCTTGCCCTCGTAGTTGCGGATCACCACGCGTTGCTCATCGCGCACCAGCACATAGTCGGGATTCAGTGGCACCTTGCCGCCGCCGCCGGGGGCGTCGATGACGAACTGCGGCACCGCGTAGCCGGTGGTGTGACCGCGGAGCTGCTCAATGATGTCGATGCCATCGCTCACGCTGGCACGCAGATGGGACGAACCCTGGATCAAATCACACTGGTAGAGGTAATACGGCCGCACGCGGCACATGAGCAGCTTATGGACGAGGCTTTTCATGATGTCCGCGTTGTCATTCACACCGCGTAGCAGCACGCTTTGATTCCCCAGCGGCACGCCGTGGTTCGCCAGTAGGTTCAAGGCATCGCGCACCTCGGTGGTCAGCTCGCGTGGATGATTCGTGTGAATGCTCAGCCACAGCGGATGGTGCTTTTGCAGCATCCGGCATAGCTCAGGTGTGATGCGCTGCGGCACAAAAATCGGCACGCGGCTGCCGATGCGGATGAACTCGATGTGCTTGATCGCCCGCAACCGCGTCAGTAGCGCGTCGAGCTTCGCATCCGAGAAAAGCAGGGGATCACCGCCGGAAAGCAGCACGTCGCGCACCTCCGTGTGCTGCTCCAGGTAACGGAAGGCCGCCTCGAACTCGATGTGCAGCTCCTGCTCACCCACGCCGGAGACCACGCGGCTGCGCGTGCAGTAGCGGCAATAGCTCGCGCAGCGGTCCGTCACCAAAAATAGCACGCGGTCCGGGTAGCGGTGGACCAGCCCCGGCACCGGCATGTGGCTGTCCTCCCCGCAGGGATCGGCCATCTCATCGGGGTCTTCCCAGGTCTCCTCGATGCGTGGGATCACCTGCCGGCGGATCGGGCAGCCGACGTCCTCGGGGTCAATGAGGTTGAAATAATGCGGCGTGATCGCCATCGCCAGCTTGTTGCCGGAGAGCAGCACACCTGCGCGTTCCGCCTCCGTGAGCGTCAGGTGTGTTTCGAGCTGTTTAAGCGTCGTGACCCGGTTCTTGAGCTGCCAGGAGGCGCTGTTCCAGTCGGTGGGGGAAATGTCTTGGTCAGACCAAAAGCCAGGAGCGTAGGAGCGGAACTCCTTCTCAGGCAGCGTGGGGGTGTCGTGCATGTGCTGCGGATCGGTGGGCGGCGCGAAGGTTAGGCGTGGAGGGGTTGGAATGTCAAACGTCCCCTGCGCCTGTTTGGGTGCATTACTCAGATCATGCACCGCGCACGGTCAGACCATCAACCCACCACCGACTTTCGCAATCTGCGCAGGGTGTAGAACGGCGCGGACGATTCTGTGATGCAGCGCGCCCCGCCTTTGCGCTTGGGGCCGAACTTGTCGCGATGCTCGGTGAATACGCTTTCGACGAACTCCTTGCTTCCCAGCACCAGCCCGTCGCTGAAATACCGCACCCGCAGTCGCACCAACTCGGCGTTGCTGAGTTTACCCTTTTCCTTCAGCACTTGCCGCGCTTCGTTAGCTGTCACGCCCTGGCGCACCACATTCTCATTTTGCGCATCCCTGATCTCCACTCCGCTCGAAAACAGCAGGCAGCGGTACGCCTCCGCACCGCCCGCTTGCTCCCAGCCATCCACAGGCTTTGCAGTCACTTTGCTCAGCCCACGCTGGGCTCGCCGACTGCCGCTCACAGCCTCGGCGTAGCCGCACCAGCGGTAGTCCTTCGGATCTTCCACCAGCCCGGCGCGAACGGGATTGAGATCAATGTAGGCCGCCATCGTGTGCAGTGGCTCGCCCTTGCCCTCGACCATCACGCTTTTGTAGCGGTCCATCCACAGCGTGCCTTTGCGGCCACGTCGCTTGTTGAACCAGCGACTGAAGCGCTCCTTCACCTCCTTCACGAAGATCGACAGGTCGCAGAAGCGTTTCTTGATCGCTTCCAGTCTCGCCAAAGCCAGCGTGTCCATGCCTAGCCGCCGCAGTTCCTCGATCTCCTGCTTCAAGAGACCCACGAATTCACGGCTGTAGAGCGTGCGTAGATGATCGAAGAGCTTGTTTTCGCCGCCTGGACCCGAGAAACGCTCCAGCCAAATCTCGCGCTTCGGCACCTCCACGAGGGCATGAAAGTGATTGCCTATGATGCAGTAAGTCACCAGCCGCACGCCGGAGAACTCCGCCAGCTTCCAGAGCAGTCGCCGCAGAGCCTCCTTTTCAACGTCATCAAAAAACACCTCCCCGCCGCAGGTGCGCGACATGACATGGTAGGTGTAGCTCTCCAGAGGCCCCTTTCCCAGAATCCGCCGTCGGCCACCGGACCAGGAACGCGCGGCAGGATAGGGGGCGGTTTTGGCATTGATGCCGCTGAGTTGCTCCTCCAGCGGAATCGTTTGGTCATCACAGGGTTTCGAGGTGTTCATGGCCGTCGAGAATGGTCAAAAGTGAGGGGGATGTCAAGCACTGAATGCCTGGCATCTTTTCTTCATCAAGGTCGATGCCCTTCAAGACCTGCAAACGCGATCCGCCATCCCCGAAGCTCTTCGAGATGCCGCGCATCCTCGCAGCCAACGGCGCGTCATCGCTCTTTGGGGGAGCGGCTTGGGGTGTTGGGAGCGGCGACGGTGTCATGCTCATGAACGGAACACCATCGCTGCCTCCAGTCGGCTCACGCGCCAGATGCCCAGCAGCGCTGCCAGCGAGCAGATGCCCAAAACCACGGCCAGCACGGCATAGGGAACAAACTCCGGCATGTAGAAGGGCGGCTGCTCATTTTTCATGGCTGCGAATGCAAAGCCCGCTGTGCCGAGCATGCCAATGCCATAACCGACGATGCCCACCGTGAAGGCCTGGGTGATGAGCATCAGGCACAGCATGCCAGTCGATGCTCCCATCGCTTTCAATGCGCCCAGATGCCGCATGTTCTCCAGCACGAACGAGTAAAACGTCTGGCAGCTCACGGCCATGCCCACCAGCAGGCCGATGATTACTGTGGTGCCAAAGGAAATAGGGATGCCGGTGTTCTTGATGTACCAGGTCACTGTCGAAACATTGAAATTGTCTGTCGGTTTGCCACCCATGTGATCCATAAACTCACTAGGCCCAGCTTCGCGATTCACAAACGCCTTCAAGCCCGTTTCACGATGAATGTCTGCCACCGCTTGCTCCAAACTCACGCCTTCACGCGGCGCACAGATCACCGCCTGAAGCAACTTGCGCTGGGAAGGCACGTATTGCAGTGCCCTCTCGTATGTCGTCCACACGTACGGGCCGCCGGTGAAGGAATTCACCGCGTCGGCGATCCCCACCACACGGGCTTCCTGGTCATTGATCTCGAACATATCGTTGAGCTTCACCTTCACGCCGCGCGTCGTCGCCAGCCGCTGTAACCCCAAATCATCAATAATGACCGAATGTGGCAGGCGCAGCTTCATGAGATCGCCTTGCAGCATCTTCGCGGGTGCGCCTGCCAGCGTATTGGAATCAATGCCGATGAGTTGGATGACTTTAAAATTTCCGTTTTCCAACCGCACGCGCTGGATGCCCGAAAAGATCGGTGCCGCCCAGGCCACACTGCTCACACTGCGCACGCGTGCCACATCGGTATCCAGCAGCGGATTCGTCTCATTCACCTGCTCCACCTTCTGCTCCACCACCCAAATCGGTGCTGGAACATTTTTTAACGTCGATTTCGTCCAGCTCATCAACCCGCAAAACACCGCCGTCTGCTGCGCCATCAAAAACGTCGCCACAGTCAGGCCAGCGACGAGCATCAAGTACTTCGCCGTGTCACCAAACAGCATTTTGAGAGCGAGGCGGAGCATGAGGGGAATACGAACGGAAGTGGAATCAGATGTGCGTATTTTCCATCAAGCGCCCACTCCAGCCGCGTTGACCTGTGCAACAGTCCAAGCGGCCTCATCTTCCGGCAACGTTGGGCCGGGGATGTTGCGGGGGTCGGCATTCCAGTAGCCACCCATGCGGTAGCAGCGATCCAGCAGCGGTTGCAGTTGCAGGATGTCGGCCCCTTTGTTCGATGGGCTGAGTGCTTCGATCACGGTGATGAGCTGCCCGTTTTTGTCGGTGATCTCTATCCAGCGTTCGGTTTCCTCATGCATGAACACAAACTGCGGCTGAGTGACCACCACACCACCTGCTACGGTGTCTTCCGGTTGCCATTGCGGCGGGATGCCCTGCTTCCATGACTCCACCACCGCCACATCCGCTCGGAGATCTGATTCTTTTCCTTCGGCATCATGCAGCGTGACCCGCCCCTCACTGCGCGCGTTCAGCTCGGGTGGTAAACGCTCGGCAATGGCATCCGCGATGTAAGTGATCAGCTACGTACGCACGTCTGACCAGTGCCGCTCCAAAAAAGGATTCATGCCGGGGAAGCGATTGTTCTTTGTCATGGCGGCATGTTAACCGGCTCCGCAAGGCTTGCAATCACGGCCAATGCAGCCGCCATGTGCGCCGGTGGGCAAGAAAAAGATGCCAGGCATGAGTGGCGCGAGTGGCTGCCACACGCCGCGTTTTATGCTGATAAGCCACGTAAACTGGCGCAATGGCGAGATGAATTGTTAGAAGCCATAGCCTCAGTGACCAACCTGCATCGACCCGAGAGAAGGGAACCTAGGGCTAAGAAACGACGGCCCAAAACACATCAACTACCGACGCTGCCACGGCATGAATTTAAACAAATCCCGCAACGCGAAAAATATCGAAAGGCCGCTTAATCAAGTGCCATTCGTGCCAGGCATCTTTTCCTTGGATTACCGTCGCGGTGAGCATCACTGGCTTCACGCCTGTGGTTTTCGCTTGGTCGATGATCGCAGTGATGTTGGCTTTGTAGGTGCCACGAGAGGCGACTTTATCATCATAGCTGCCGCTCTTGGCCATCGCCTCATCCAGAGCACCGAATGCTTGGTATCTTTGCGTTATGAAACATCTGCACTCAAAAGCTCCAAATCTGAACCGGAGAGCTATCTCGTGGTCTTTTTCCAGGCTCGTTTCGCAATAGCAATTCCAACTGCCGCGCCCATTCGCGTATCGAAAAGCGTGCCTGCCCCGTGGGATAAGCCTCCTGCACGGGGAGCACGATGGTGGTCTTGGCCTCTTCCTTGTCAGCAAATTCAAACACAGGTCTTTTGCTGCGGGGTTCGATGAGGCGGCCTTCGATGACCGTGGCGGCGCGGACGGGCTTCCACAGTAGGTCGCCCACGGCGGGAAAGGTGATCAAATCGATCGCCTCCCGAGCTAGGAAGCCGGTGAAGGCGGCCGGCTCCCACTCCAGGATGTGCAGGTCTAGTGTCAGGGCATCGCGGGAGGGTGCATCGACGATGGTGTAGCGGGGGTCTTTGGCGCCCTGGAAAGCTTTCATAAAACGCTTGTGGGCGTACTCGGCCAGCTCGATGAGCTTCTTTTCGCGCCGCTTGTCGCTGAATTCCGCCTTGGCTAGGCGGGTCTTCATCGGGCGGACGGCGTCGATACGCACGGGGCTGATGTAGAGCTTTTTCTTTGCCTCGACAGCGGCTTGGAGCTTCTTGTCAGCCGTCCACCAGTTCCCGAGGAAGGCCGAGCGTGAGCGGTCCTCCTTCAGTTGATGGCCATGGGTGAGAAACTCGGAGGGTTTCACGCTGACGGAGGCCACGATGCTCTTCGCAGTCTTGCAGGAACACAGGACCGATGCGGTAAACGCCAATATGAGGAGTTGGAGTTGGAGTTGGAGGTGGGGGCGGCGAGCGGGAATCGAGGTTGCGGCTGGCATCAGATGTGAGAAGGAAGGTGCGGTATTTATGCGTTGTTGGCTGCTGGTTATACCCCGGAGAGCGGCTTTACCCTCGAAAGACCAAAAAAGAAAAAAGGCCGAGTGCTTGAACGGCTTCAGCGCTTGCGGGTGGCAAGCTGATGGCGGCGAAGGAAGCGGAGACGGGGGGTGAGGGGGGGTGCATCGCCGGAATGATGTGAGTTAGAGGGCGGTTGAGGTTGGATGGTTATGTTGAGACCAGAAGTGATCCCAGCGTGAAGCTGTGAGGTAGAGCGCACGCAATGAGATGAGGGCATCGCT
>Ga0209702_10001204_pt1 | contig 50872 bp, 50 predicted proteins | sample FRY01_FD_187210 | JGI IMG/M metagenome (GOLD analysis project Ga0209702, IMG submission 187210) | Freshwater microbial communities from Lake Fryxell liftoff mats and glacier meltwater in Antarctica - FRY-01 (SPAdes) (version 2) | ecosystem: Environmental > Aquatic > Freshwater > Ice > Glacier... | reverse complement strand
GGTGTGGGCGAGCGATCACTGCGGCGTCGTCGCCGACTTCGTCACGCCGTCGTGATCAGCCGGGCAGACAACGGTGGGTTTGACCCGTTAGGCGGCGAGGTCGATGTGGAGGACTGACCAGCCGAGTTCGGCAGTCGTTGGCATCCGGTAGCGCGTTCGACCTGCCGCATCGATTGTCGTCGGACACGCCTGCCCAACATCAGCATCATCAGCGGCCCGTTCGGGATCAGCGTCGGCCCATTCGGGATCGTGTGCGTGCAACGGTTTGATCACGCTTCCGTCAGGCCGGATCAGGTGGATACGGCCGTATCGGTCACGTCGACCCCGCAACTGTTTACGATGTTTGCGGCGGTCATGGGATCCGCACAGCGGCATCGAGTTGGCCTGATCGGTCTCGCCACCATCAACCCACGGTTCGACGTGGTCGACATCGCAGAACTCGGCCGAAACATCGCAACCCCGGAACCCACACCGCACAGCCAACAGCTGTGCCGCTTGGCGCGCCTTGCCAGTGAACAATCGTTGCGTCCGGCCCATGTTGATCACCACGTCATGAGCATCAACCATCACCCGTCGGACACTCCCCGCGAACATGGCCTGCAACGCAACATCAGGATGCACAGCAACACCCGTCGACGTCGCGCAACGGCGTGACGTCGGATCAACCTTCGCCAAATCGTTATCGGTGAGGTCGTTATCGGTGAGGTCGTTGTCGGTGAGGTCGTTGTCGGTGAGGTCGAGATCGGTGAGGTCGATGAGCCCGTACTTGGCGAGCACCTCGAGGCTGGTGGTCGGGTCGATCACAATATTGACGAGCGGCTGAGGCCGCTTGCCGTTGGCCGGCGCAACCACCGACGCAACAAAGATTGCGTAGATCGCGTCGAACCGGCGCTGGTCGGCCGAGCGCGGCATCGGATGCGCCAACGCGTCATCACCGTGTTCGGCGCGTCGGGTCTCAAAGTCTTTGTGGGCTTCGGCTTCGACTGCCCGGTCGAAGATCTCTTTCATCTCAGCTGACCGCAACGGATCGCCTCCCGAGGCGTGCACCCGGACGGCACCATCATCGACACGGACTGATGCGGTGCGTTGGTCTTCGTGAAACTTTTGATCGGTATACGAGCCGTCTTGATCGGCCTGCACCACAAAATGTTTGATCGCATCAGCGAAGTCGTCGTGTTCAAGCCGCTCAGCCTGGCCAAGAAACAGTGCAGCGAACTCGCCGAACTGGCCACCGGCACGCGGATGCTGCTGCGCCGACGCCATGACGTCGACTTGGCCGACCGCGATACGACTGTCGCCGAACACGTCAGCAATCTCAGGATGCTGATTGAACAGCCGTGCCCGCCGCTTGATCCGCAGCGCGTCAGGACCAGAACAGTTCAACTGCTGCTTCAGATACGCCTTGATCGACGACTGTGCATGCTCGTGAAACAGTTGCCGCGAATCGACCACCGCCGTGACGGCCGCAATCTCCAGATCGGCCTCGTCACGCTTGCGTTTCGCCGCCGCCAACACAGCGTCGAGATCGGCAATGTCGGCATCAGCCAACTCGACGATTCGTGCTGCGAACATATGAATGATTATACCGCACAGACACGAACACCTCTTCGGCCTAGTTTCCCGAAACTGGCCGACTCCACGATCGACGTCGAGGGCCCAAGAGGCATCGCTGACCAGGCGCGACGCAGCCGTTCGGCTACAACTCGCGGCCCAACCGCACGGCCCAACGCGTCACGCTCAGGCCAGCATTGAGGTGGCTCTGCGGTGCGTGTGAAGGCACAAAAATTTTGAAGAAATCTTGGAGTATCTGGGGTCGCTCACCCCCTCGCCGAAGCGAGTCCATACTCCGGAAGTCGGCGAGGTATCGGCAGTCGCCGTGCTCGTGACGCCAAGGCTGTCCAACTGTCGCACGAGCGCGATTGCGGCGCCGCGCCCAACTCGAGATGGTGAGACTCTGCGGCTCTTGCGGGGCTGCCCCGTGGAGGAAGGTTGGCCGGTCGCTGAGACCGTCCTTTGGGTGCAGGTAGCAACGGGCCGAGCGGACGGCGTGCGCTTGCCCTTGGATGTTCAGGCACCCTCTGGCCAATACGGCTGTTGCGTTCTGGTCTGAAGTCAGATTTGTCTGCTTCCACATACCGTCGGGGGTCTCTGTCTTCGTCAACTGTTCGGCGCCTGTTTGGCGCGTCCGGCGTGTTGTGTTTGGTTGCTTCGGCAGCAGTGGTTGGGTCGGTTGTTGCCGCCGGCCAGATACTTGCGTTGCCGGGACCGCCAGCATCAACGGTGCCACTACTGGTGATGATGGCATCACGTGTTTCATGGTGCACACATACAGCTACGGGCTCTTCACGCCGCTGGTTTCGTTGCGCCAGATCGCGGCCGTGAACGCGAGGAGTCGATACAAAATGCGGGCGCAGACGCCTTCGGGTTTTCGGCCACCGTGGCGTTCCAAGTCGAGCTGGGCCTTCAAGGTCTGGTTGACCGATTCGATGACCTGGCGGAATGGTTTCAGGAATCGGGTGTGCAGTCGTTCCGTCTTCTCTGAGCGCGCCTTCGGTCGGATCAGTGTGATGCCGGCGTCGTTGAGTTCGGCCTCGAACGCAGCAGATCGGCAGCCCTTGTCATCCATCAACACCGGACCTGTCCGATTGACGACAACACCGCGTCGACGCCATATGTGATGAGAACGACGGTCTTGCTTCGCGAAGTCGTGGAATATGGAAGGCAAGCCTGGCGCCGCGGAGGCCGATCAGGCTGCGTTGTCGGCGATGGCGCGCATGATCTCGCGGGCGACATCGCAGATGCAACCGGCGCCCCCGGGATCAGTGATCGAGGCGAGTGCGCCGGGGCCGCGAGTCGTGGCGAGCGAGGCGCGTCCGGCGACGCCTGCCGGGACGGGGAACCATCGGCCTTGGAAGACGGTGCCGATGACGGCGATGCCATCGAGGTCGAGTGGCGCAACGGTGAGCGGGTTCTGGTCGACGATCGTGAAGTTGGCGATCTTGCCGACCTCGCCGAACTTGTCAGCGAAACCGACCGGGTAGTACGGATTCGAGCTCACCACACATCGGAGCTTGTCGATCCGATCGATCTGCGCTTCCGTCGAGTTCGCGAAGTGCACGATCACCGTGCGGTGATCGATGCGCGGGTGCTCTCGCATCCGGCGCTCAATCGTGTCGAGCACGACTTCCAAGCCAAGGTCGCCGTTCACGTGGATGTGAATCTGGAAGCCAGCCTCCCAGTACAGCTTGGTGCGCTCCTCGAACATCTCGGGCGTCAGGATCCACTCGCCGTGATGATGCGGATTCGGATTGCCCTCACGGTCGAGGTATGGGTCCTTCATCTGCATCAGTTGGCTGATGATCGCGCCGTCGGCGAACAGCTTGACCTGCTTCGGGTAGAAGGCCAGCTTGCCGGTGCCAGGTGCGCCGTCGGGTGCCATCTGGAACTGCTTCTCAGCGCGGGCCAGCGTCTCGTCGTGCGGCATGAGCTGCTCGGCCGGGCCACGTCCGTCGGTGAGGAAGTAGCTGAAGAACGGCGTGTCGTCGTCGCCGAGGATCTGCTGATACATCTCCCACGCACCAGGCACCAGAATCGCGCCGGGCTCGTTGAACGCCGTGACGCCGTTCTGATGGAGGTACCGGACCATCTGACGTAGCCCGCGTTCGAGGCGTTCGGGGCTGAACAACATCGGAGCCAGGAGACGGAACAGCAGGTTGAAGAAACCGCGTTCCCAGAAGTGACCGGACTCGATGTCGGCAGTCGCCAAGACCTCCGGGTCGACGCCCGCACCCCAGCCATCGTCGAAGACACCGAGCGCCTGGAGGCCCCGGCCGTGTTGAGGTAGAACTCGTGACAGGAGCGCTGCCAGACGCCGATCGGGCGGGTCGCGCTCACCAAGTCGAGCACGTGGCGGTTGAGCTCACCGTGCCAGAGCTGGTGGTAGCCCCACGAGAACAGCCACTCGTCGTCGGCGGCACCTTCCACGCGCATCCGCTCGCCAGCCCCGGACAACTTCGCGATGTACTCCTCGTTCGAATGCGCCGCGGGATAGCTGCGGTCGGGTAACACCCAGTCTTCGGTTGCGATGACTTCAGTTGCCAGCGTCGTGGCGCCGAGGATTGGGTGCAGATGCTGATCGATCAGGCCCGGAAGCATCACGCTCTCGGCAAACGTCGTGTCGACCGTGTGCACTCGATCGCCGAGGTCAGCAATCACGTCGTGAAGCGATCCGACGGCAACGATCAGCCCGTCTTGCACCGCCACCGCCTGCGCCGTCGACATCTCATCATCGACCGTGACGACCGACGCCGCCGAAAACACTGTGATCATCACGACAGCCTCGCGCGTCGCTCAGCCCCACATGATTGCCAGCGTTCCAGCGGCGTCACAGTTTCGTCGTCACACTTTGGTCTGACCGGAGCGTGACAGTCTTGTCACACTTTGGTCTGACCGGAGCGTCACTTTGGTCTGACCGGAGCGTGACAGTCAGTGCGTCAGTGAGCGATGGTTACCGGGGGTCCAGCCGCGATCGGCGAGGACCTTTTCTCCGAAGGCAGCGGGGCTCGATTCGAGCGTCGTGGCGAGCGTGTCGTTCCACCGGTTGAGGTAGCCGAACATCGACATCACTGCGACGATCGCTGCGAGCTGATCATCGGTGTAGAACGCTCGCGCGTCGTTGAACATCTCGTCGGTTGCACTGTTCGGAACGCTGCCGCCTGCCTGCGCGATCCGAAGCGCGGCCCGCTCGGCATCGTCAAAGAGATCGTTCGTTTCGTACTCCCAGATGACAGCGAGCTTCTCGGCTGGCACGCCCATCCGTTCGGCGGTGTGGCCGGTGTGGGCTTGGCAGTACTGGCAACCTGCCGCCGTGCTGGCGACGTGCGCGACCATCTGGGCAAGGGGGACGGGGATCAGCCCGTTGCCCAGCACTGCCGCGCCAAGCCCTTGGAACGCCGCGAGCAGGCCGGGCACCCGTGCCATCGTCGGCATCGAGTTCGGCACGAACCCCATCATCTGCTCAACGAGGGCCAACCCCTCCTCGTGCTCAGCCAGGTCAGTGCTCGCGAGCGGTTCGATACGTGCCATGTGCCGAACGTAGTAGTTGGACCCGCGGCGCTCGGCACCTCCGAGCCAAAGGCGAGTCGAGCGATCGCGCTCAGGCGACCGAGGTGGCGTCGCCGGGCAGACGATCGACGTCGAGATCGTCGGAGTTCGGGTATGCCCCGCGCATCCAGAGCGGCGCCCGGAAATGACTCCATTCGCCCTCGGCCTGAGCAAGCCGATCGGCGACGGCGAACAGCGCCGAATTGTTGAACCCGAGGCCGCAGTGACTTCCGTAGACACGGATGTTCTCGGCGCGTTCAGTGCGTCGCGTGAGTGCTGTTTGCCAGTGCACCACGCCGTCGGTCTTCGAGTAGATCGAGGTCGACGGCACCTCGAGATGCGGGAGGTAGCCAGCGCGAACACTGCGCGACGTGGCGAAATCCGGCGAATGCAGCCGCTGGAGACGCTTCCAGATCATCTGCGCCGAAGAACCGTCTTCGGCGACCATCTGGATCGGGCTGCCGAGGGTGATCACTTGACGGATCTTGTCGGGAGCGGCACGCGCCAGCTCGCGAGCAAAGATGCCCCCGAGGCTCCAACCGACGATCGACACCGGTGCTTCAGCCTGCGCATGCACACGTTCGAGCAGCGCACCGAGACCTTCGAGGATCTCCGGCGTTGGCCCGAGGTTGTTGCCAAGGCGCCAGCCGTGGGAGTGATAGCCGAGGTCGCGCAGCAGGTGGCGAAGCGGCCTCGTGGATCCGTCGCCTGCAGTGAACCCGGGAAGGACGATCACGTGGTGGCCGTCGCCCTTCGGCATCCGCCGCAGCAGTGGGAGCGCCACGCTCATCGAAAAGCGCTCGCTGAATGCGCGGTATTCGAGTGCCAGCATCCATGCCGGCGGTGCACTGATGTTTGTTTTCGTTGCCATCGACTCCCCAGTCGTCCGCAAGGATTGAGCGGTCAACTCAACGTAGTACACGTTCGGTCAGGGGACGTAGGTCTGGCACGCTGGGGCAATGGACGCAATTTCGAATCCGCCAATGGACCAGCTCCCACCTGAGCCGACTCCGTTCCGCGGCGTCGTCAACGACACGTATGCCGAGTCGACTCCCGAGTGGCCGCCCCCGCTCCGACCCCCTGCTGGCGCTCCGAACATCATTGTCATCATGGTGGACGACCTCGGCTTCGGACAACTGTCGTGCTTCGGCGGCCCGATCGAGGCGCCCCACCTGTCGGCACTTGCCGCTCAGGGGTTGCGGTACACGAACTTCCACACGACTGCGTTGTGCTCGCCGAGCCGCGCTGCGCTGCTCACTGGCCGCAACCATCACTCGGTCGGCTTCGCCACCATTGCCGAAATGGCGAGCGGCTTCCCCGGCGCCAATGCGTTCCTCCCGTAGAGTGCTGCGTCGATTGCCGAGGTGTTGAAGCAAACCGGCTACTCCACCTATTGCGCTGGCAAATGGCACCTGACGCCGACCTCAGAGCAAACCGCAGCAGGCCCGTTCGACCGCTGGCCACTCGGGCTGGGTTTCGAACGTTTCCACGGCTTCCTACCCGGCGAAGTCGACCAGTGGCATCCGATGCTGACCGTCGACAACCATCGCGTCGAAACGCCGACATCCGGGAGGAAGAACCCCGACGGATCGACGAACGATTACCACGTCAGCGAAGACATCGTCGATGCTTCGATTCGCATGCTGCGTGACCAGCAGCAGGTGTCGTCCGGTCGTCCGTTCTTCCTGTATCTCCCCTTCGGCGCGCCGCACTGCCCCTTCCACGCTCCACCCGAATTCATCGACCACTACGCCGGCCGTTTCGACGATGGGTGGGACGTCCATCGCCAGGCCACATACGAGCGCCAACTGGAGATGGGCATCATCCCCGAGGGGACCGACCTCCCGCCACGCAGCAGCGCAGTGCCGGCATGGGACACACTCGACGCCGACGCGCAGCGCCTTTATGCCCGGCTGCAAGAAACGTTCTGCGGCTTCGTCGATCACACCGATGCGCAGATCGGTCGTCTGATGGACGCTCTGCACGAATTGGATGTCACTGACGACACCGTCGTGATCTTCCTGTCAGACAACGGAGCATCGGCCGAAGGCGGCAAACACGGCACGACCAACACCGAGCGGTTCCGAAACATGATGTTTATGGAGGTCGACGAGATGCTCGACGACATCGCGCACATGGGCAGCCGGCACACCGACCCGCATTACCCGATTGGATGGAGTCAGGCGGGCAATGCGCCGTTCCAAAGGTGGAAGCGTGACACACATCGCGGCGGCAACACCGACCCAATGATCGTGCACTGGCCGGCCAAAATCCCCGACTCCGACCAGGGCGCGATTCGCACCCAGTACCACCACATCACCGACCTCTACCCAACGTTGCTCGAAATAGCTGGGCTGCCGGTTCCGACACGAGTCAACGGTGTCGATCAACAGCCACTCGAAGGGCACAGCTTCGCCCCCACGATCAGCAACGGTGACACACCGAACGTCAAGACGACGCAGTACTACGAGATGTTGGGCAGCCGCGCCATCTGGCACGACGGCTGGACTGCGGTCACCTGGCATCAGCCCGGGACCGACTGGGGCGATGACCCGTGGGAGTTGTACCACCAGGATGTCGATTACAGCCAGGCCCACGACCTTGCTGGCGAGTACCCGGACAAGCTTGCCAAGCTGGTCGCACTCTGGTGGGACGAGGCGCGTGCGCACAACGTCCTGCCCCTCGACGACCGCGGCCGCGAACGATTTATCGACCCGCTTCGGCCAACCGCGTCGGAGGACCGGGAGGTGTATCGCTACTTCCCGGGCAGTACGCCGATCCCCAACCCGTCACTCCCCCTCATCTTGAACTGCCCGCACTCGCTCACCGCCCACCTCACGTTTTCCGACGGCGACGAGGGCGTGATCGTCTGCCAGGGCGGCGAGCTGGCCGGCTGGTCGTTTTTCGTCCAGAACGGTCGAGCGCATTACGTCCACAACGTCTTGAAGATCGAAATGTCTGAGCTCGTCAGCGCGGAGCCGCTCCCGACCGGGCAGCCGATCGAGGTCCGCGTCGACTACGAACCCATCGAGCAGGGTTGGGGGCGCGCAGTCATGTCGGTCGACGGCGCTGTGGTCGCAACGAATGACCGGATGCGAATCACCCCGATGGGTTACTCGATGGTGCAAGAAGGCTTCGCGATCGGCAAGAGTTGGGGTACGCCTGTCGCCTACGCGCACTACCAAGGCCCGTACGAGTTCACCGGCGATCTGCGCGTCGTCGAGCTACGCACCGATCCCACCGGCCAGGTCTGGACGCCGCGACCCGACTGGAAAACAGAGTAGCTCGCTGTCACGCCGAGGTCACGCCGAGGTCAGACCAAAGTGTGACAAGACGGCTCAGTAGTGTCTGTCCGATGCTGCGCTGGGCTGCCCTCGGGACCGGATTCATCACGAACACGATGGTCGCGGCAATCGAACAGAGCCCCGGCTCCCGGCTCGATGTCGTGGCAGGTCGCTCGCCCGAACGAACCGAAGCGTTTCGAGCCCAGCACGGTATTGATCGCGCCCTCAGCCTCGAGGCAGCAGTCAGTGATCCGCGCATCGACGCGGTGTACATCGGTACGCCGAACCATGCGCATCACGAACTCGCCATCACTGCCGCACGCTCCGGCAAGGCGGTGCTGTCTGAGAAGTCGCTGACGCGGTCGATGGCAACCGCTCACGAACTCGTCGACGGCGTTCGAGGCACCAACGCCTTCTTTGTCGAGGGATTGATGTACCTCGCGCATCCGCTGTACCAGACAGTTGTCGAAGTTCTCAGCGACGGCCGGCTCGGAAAACTGCGTTCGGTCAGCGGCCGGTATGCGGCGAACATTCGGCATGTGGTCAACGCTGCGGGCGGCGGCACGTTGTACAACATTGGCTGCTATCCGACGTCGCTCCTCCACCTCGTCGTCCAAACGATGTGCGGACCGAATGCCTTCGGCGAACGTTCGCACGCCGCGTTTGGAACGCGGAACAACGACGGCAATGTTTCCGACACGGCGATCTCGATCCGCTTCGACAACGGTGTTCTCGCCAGCCTCCAATCGACCGACGACTACGGCATGGCGCACGCGTTCACGATCACCGGCAGCAACGGCAGCCTGACTTTCGATACCAACCCCTGGTTACCTGTCGCTGGCCGCAACCAACTCACGTGGCAGCCCTTCGATGGCGACGCCGAGGTGATCGTGGTCAACGACGATCACGATGCGTTCTTTCACCAGGTGCAGATGGTCGAACGCCATCTCACAGCGGGCGACACCGAAGCAGCCCGCCCGAGCCCGCGGCTTGACGATTCACTTGAAATCATGCAACTCCTCGCCGACTGGGAGGCTGCTATCCCTCCGATCTCGAACTGACCGCCGACGTCGCACCGACGATATGACCTCGGTGTGACGTCGTGCTGCGACGATGGCCGTTGAATTACTTTTTCTTCCCCGCAGGCTTTTTTGCAGGCGCCTTCTTCTTCGGCGTCGACTTCTTTGCAGCAGTCTTCTTCTTGACGGGTGCCTTCTTGGCAGCGGTTCGCTTGCGCGGCTGCATTTCCGTAGCGGCGCGATCAGCGATCATCTCCTTGACGACTCCGCTGCTCGCCGGAACAGCGTCGACTCCGTCACCGCCGTGACGCATCAGCTTCGGGCCAGGCTCAACAGCCCACTCGGCACCAGTTGCCTCGAACAGGCGAGCGATCTCGTCAATGTGGAGGTCGACGAGGTGCCAGAGGTCGGGGATCAGCTCACGGTCGGAGATCAGACCGAAGTCGAGTCGGTCTTGGTAGCTGTGCACCGTGATATTCAGGCCGACGCCGTCGGAGATCGTCGAAACCGGAATGTAGGCATCGAGCTTCGCTCCGGCGAAGTACAGCGCCTCGCGGGGTCCTGGCACGTTCGAGATCACGACGTTGATTGGCGAATTCACGCGATCGGCAAGTTTGAGTCGTGACACCAGCCGAATCGCCGAGGCTGCGACGACCGGAGATGTGTAGTCGGCTGCCTCGCCGAGCGTGTCGGCGGGGACGAGGTCGAGCTGGCCCTTTGCTGCGTTCATCGCGTCACGACACAACGCAACGCGTTCGATCGGGTCGTCACAGTACGTCGGCAGATCGGCGACGATTGCGGACACGCGGTTCGTCCACGGATCCTCTTCCTGACCGGTTCGGATCGACACGGGCACCATTGCTCGCAACGGCCCCTCGGGCAGCTGATCTTTCTCGATGAGATACTCGCGAAGCGCTCCGGTGCAGATTGCCATCACAACATCGTTCAAGGTGCCGCCGGTGGCGTCCTTCAAACGCTTGAGGTTTGACAGGTCAGCAGACCGCATCGCGAACCGACGGTGCGGCGTGACCGACTTGTTCCACGGCGTCTGCGGTGCCGGCGTCAGCGGGAAACGCACCGACGCACTCGAATCACCGGATGGCCCTGCCGTGATCGAGCCGAGCGTCTTGCGAACTTGGGTTGCGAGCCCACTCACGCTTGTCACGCCCATCGAATCGGCGAGATCACGCAACACGCTCAGCGAGAGGCGCATGCCCTTGACCGGATTGAGAGCGAGGTTCTTCGCCGCAGCTTGCAGCATCTCGGCGCGGCTCGGCGGTTGCTCGCCGACCCACTCGCGATGTTCGAGTGGGTAAATCGCGTCACGCGAATCGTCGGTGAACATCTTCAACATGATCACGCCGGAGGCGCCGTCGATCGTGGCGTGATGAGTCTTCTGTAACAGCGCCCAACGACCGTCGGCAAGACCTTCAATCACATAGGCCTCCCACAGAGGCCGCGAACGATCCATCCGACGACCCACGATGCGTGCGACCTGTTCGGCGAGCTGATCAGCAGCGCCCGGCGGCGCGAGACCGATGTGGCGAACGTGGAAGTCGAGGTCGAAGTCGGCGTCTTCGACCCAGTACGGCCGGTCGAGTTCGAACGGCACTTCGACGACCTTGCGTCGAAGTGGTTCGAGATGGCCAACCATGATCCCGAGTCGATTGCGGACCTCAGTGAACGGATCAAAGTCAGGCGACGGCCGCTCGTAGATCGACAACCCGTTGACGTGCCCGTACGTGTTCGCTGTTTCCATCAGCAAGAAGCTGACGTCCATTCCGGTCAGTTGTTTCATCACACCCCATCGATTGGCCAGCTGCAGCATCGCCCCCCGCTGTGACAAATGTCAAACCAGCGCGCGGCAACCCCTGCAGCAAATGGGGATCCATCAAAGAGGGACCCTCTACAGAGTGAAACAGAGTGAAATGGTGATTTGACGGGTCGGATGCAAACATGCAGTCATGGCACGTCATTCCCTCCGACTCGGCATCGACCTCGACGGCGTCGTAGCTGACTTCAACGCTGGCTGGACCGCGTTACACAACGCCGAGTTCGGGGGATCGCTGACGCCCGACCTCGTCACGACATGGAACGGACTGCACACATTGGGCGGGTTCGACGACATGAAGGCGTTCTGGGAGTGGGCTCGGGGCAACGAACATCGGCCATCGATCTTTCGCCATCTCGCACTCCTCCCCGAGGCGTTGGAAACACTCAATGTGTTGAGCGGTGATGGCCATCGCATCGTGATCGTGTCGACCAAGCCTGACTGGGCCGTTCACGAGACACTTCACTGGCTCGCCGACAACGCGATCCCCACCCGCGAAGTTCACCTCACCTTCCAGAAGGCAGAGGTCCAATGCGACGTCTATCTCGATGATGCCCCGCACGTCTTGGCCGAGTTGGCTCAACACCATCCCAACGCTGTCGTGTGCCGGTTCGTCCGTCCCTGGAACAAGCCGATTGCGGGCACCGTTGACGTCACCAGCTGGCCGGAGTTTCACGCAGTCGTTACCGAGGCGTCACATCGCCGCGTGACGCAGGCGCCGCAGTGACGTACCCTCGGAAGGCATCCTGCAGCGGCGAGGTCGTGCGGCCCATCGTAAACAGGGGAGAGAGGCAAACGCCAAGCATCGACAACCTGTCGGTACACCAAACACCGGAAAGACGTGACCATGAAACGATCCACAACGAAGCGTTCATTCGTCGCCCTCGCAGCAGCCACTTCTCTGGTACTCGCAGCGTGCGGTAGCGACAATGACTCCGCCTCCACGACTGATGCACCGGTCGCGACCGAGGCATCAGTTGACACTGAAGCGCCAGCCGACACCGCGGCCCTGGCCGACGACGTCGACCGTGAAGGTTGGCCCCAGAAGCTCGTCTTCACACTCACCCCGAGCCAGGAAACCGGCGGCCTCATCGAGACCGCTCAGCCGCTCGCCGACATGCTCAGCGAGCGCCTCGGAATCGAAATCGAAGCACTCGTCCCGACCGACTACTCGGGCGTCATCGTCGCGCTCGAATCCGGCCAGGCACAGATTGCTGGTGGCCTTGGGCCGCGCCAAATGGTGCAGGCCGAAGAGCAGGCCGGCGCCCAGCTGATCCTGCAGTCTGAGCGCTTCGGTTCACTGCTGTACGTCACCCAGTGGTTCACCAATGACCCCGACACGTACTGCGATGACACACCTGTCGCCGACGAAAACGGCTTCCTGTTCTGCAACGGCGTCCTCGACGCCGAAAGCGCAGCTGACGGCCCAATCGGCGCCGACAAGCTGGCACTACTCACAGGCCAGACCGTGTCGTTCGTCGACCAAGGTTCAACCTCGGGCTACGCCATCCCGGCACTTCAACTCGTCGACGCAGGCATCGACCCGATCGATGACATTGACGGCTTGTTCGCCGGCGGTCACGACAGCTCGGTGCAGGCCGTCTACGACGGTGACGCCGTCGTCGGTGTGTCGTTCAACGATGCCCGCGGCCAGATCGAAGAGACCAGCCCCGACGTTGGCCAGAAGGTCGTCGTGTTTGGTTGGTCCGGCCCGATCCCAAACGACGGTTTCGCCGTTGCCGGTGACCTCCCCGAATCCCTCGTGAAGGCCATCACCGACGCATTCACCGACATCGCAGCCACCGAAGAGGGCGCCACAGTCCTCGACGAGCTCTACAACATCGACGGCCTTGTGCCGGTCGACTCGGCTGACTTCGACGTCATCCGTGAGCTCGAAATCAAGCTCGGCGACGTCCTCCAGTGAGCTGATCCGCCAGAGTTGCGTATGGGGTCAGACCCCATACGCAACTCTGGCATGATCACCCCGTCCGTAACCCCAACGTCCAGGTCTCGTCATCCATGATTCGTTTCAGCAATGCCAGCGTCACCTACCCCAACGGGGTCTCGGCGATGAAAGACCTCGACCTCGAAATTGCTGACGGGGAGTTCGTCGTCATCGTTGGCCTGTCCGGCGCCGGCAAGTCGACGCTGATCCGGGCAGTCAACGGCCTCGTCCCGCTTACTTCCGGCGAGCTGAACGTCAACGGTCACGACGTCCACGCCCTCAACCGTGCCGGCCTCCGCGACCTGCGCTCCGATATCGGCATGATTTTCCAGGGCTTCAACCTGGTCGATCGCACCACTGTCTTGAAGAACGTCCTGATGGGCCGACTCCACGAAGTGCCAACGTGGCGCACCTTGATCGGTAAGTACCCCCAGGCCGACATCGACATTGCAGCCCGTGCGCTCGCACGTGTCGAGATCATCGAGAAGACCTACACCCGCGCTTCTGATCTGTCCGGTGGTCAACGCCAGCGCGTCGGCATTGCCCGAGCGCTCGCACAGGACCCGTCGATCATCCTCGCCGACGAGCCCGTTGCCTCACTCGACCCGCCGACAAGCCACGTCGTCATGCGCTACTTGCAGCAGATCTGCCGCGAACTCGGCATCACCACGATCGTCAACTTGCACTTCCTCGACCTCGCCACCACCTACGCCGACCGCATCATTGGCCTACGTGATGGTGTCCTCGTGTTCGATGGCCCCGGCAGCGAATGCGACGACACCGTGTTCGAGAGCATCTACGGACGCAGCCTCACGGCCGACGACACGATGACCAAACACGGCGCGCTCTAGCCGCCAGCATTCTCATGACCACCCTCGACGACGCGCCACCACCAGTGCTTCCAGCAAAACCCGGGGTGTCGACGTTCGCCGTCGGCGGTGCGCTCATCGCTGCTGCACTCACGATCGTCACGGCGCGCAGCGTCGGGTTCTCGCTCAGCGAGATCATCACCAACTTCACCCGCAAGAACTCACCCGCCGAAGGCCTTCTCCACCCTGACTGGGGTCAGATCTGGTCACGTCGCTCGCGCACGGCGTTCATCGAGACGCTGCAGCTCGCGGTGATCGGTACCGCCATTGGCGCCACCTCTGCACTTCCGCTGGCCCTCTGGTCGACCACCTTCGGCAACCCGAATCGTTGGCTCCGCATGTTGGTGCGCAGCTGCAACAACGTCATCCGGTCGATTCCCGATCTGCTGTGGGCGCTCCTCTTCGTCACAGCAGTGGGCATCGGCGCACTCAGCGGCCTACTCGCGCTCTTCTTCTTCTCGCTCGCCGTCACCACCAAGCTCACGTCGGACACGCTCGATGGCATCGACATGGGCCCGATCGAAGCAGCCAACGCGTCGGGGGCCAGCCTCACGCAGATGCTGCGAACAGCAGTTGTACCCCAGATCCTGCCGTCGTACACGTCGTTCGTGCTCTACAACTTCGAATTGAACCTGCGCGCTTCGGCCGTCCTCGGCCTCGTCGGTGCCGGCGGCATCGGGCAACGGATCGAGTTCTTCCGGGGCGCCGGCCGGTGGGAAGAACTGTGGGGCCTCGTCTTCATGTTCTTCCTCGTGGTCTTCATCGTCGAACGCATCTCGGTCACCCTCCGCCGGAGGCTCATCTGATGGCCGGTTCAAAACTGCGGTCAAAACTGCGGTCCAAGCTGCGCGTCGGCCTGATGCCGACACCGCCCAACCAGCCAGCGGGCGTCGAATTGCCGAACAAGCCGGTGGCGACATTCCGGTGGGTCTCGACAGCACTCGCGTTGACGCTGGTGCTGTGGTCCGTGCTCAAGATTGACGCCAAGTGGTCGCGGCTCATCGACGCGCCCGGCGACATGTGGACACTCTGTACGGTCATGTTCTCGAGCATGGAGGCCAACAAGATCGGCGGGCTTCTCGGCAAGATGTGGGAGTCGATCGCCATTGCCTGGCTCGGCACCCTCATCGCTGCACTGTTCGCAGTGCCGCTGTCGTTTCTCGCCGCAGAGAACCTCGTCGGCCGACCGATTGCCTGGGTCACACGCCAGATCTTCAACGTGCTTCGAGCCATCCCCGAGATCATCTTGGCATTGGCGTTCATCCCGATCTTCGGGCTCAAGCCAATGGCAGGGGTCCTCGCCATCGGCGTGGGTTCGGTCGGCACGCTCGGCAAGTTGTTCTACGAGATCATTGAGGGCATCAACAAGGGTCCGGTCGAAGCCGCTGACGCCGTCGGCGCCTCACGGCTGCAGCGTCTGCGCTGGGGTGTGCTGCCGCAGGTGACTCCCGAGATCACGTCGTTCCTCCTCTATCGATTCGAGGTCAACATCCGAGCTTCAGCCGTCCTCGGCCTCGTCGGCGCAGGCGGCATCGGCTCGGCACTCGCCCAGGCGCTGTCGTTCAAAGATTTCGGCACTGCCGGGCTCGGGTTGATCATCGTGGTGCTCGGCACGATTGCCGTCGACACGATCTCTGGTGCGGCACGTCGCCGTATCGTGGCCGGATCACCTCGAATCGTCAAGCCTGACCTCAACGATCCAACGCAGTCCGAGACAAGAGTGGATGTTTTCCGTGGCAATTGATCCCTCAAGTCCAGCAGAGTTCATCCTTGGCGTCGACCTCGACGGGGTCGTGGCCGACCACACGTTCCGGTTCCGCGAGATCATGGCCGAACTCCGCGGCGTCGACCCAGAGACCATGCCGCTCGAGCGTTCGTGGGACTTCGGCGAATGGGGCATTGAACCCGACGAGTACGCCCACTTCCATCGCATCGCGGTGATGGAACACGACATGTTCGCCACGATGCGGGTCATCGACGGAGCCGCCGAAGCGCTGTGGCGCCTCAGTGACGCCGGCGTCTGGATCCGCATCATCACGCACCGGCTCTACACGCACTGGGGTCATGCCAAGGCGATTGCCGACACAGCCAACTGGCTCGACACCCATCGCATCCCGTACCGCGACCTCTGCTTCCTCGGCAAGAAGCCGCAGGTCGAAGCCGATGCTTACATCGATGACGCGCCACACAACATCGAACAATTGCGTGCAGCCGGCAACACCGTCATCACCTTCGAGCAGCCGTACAACCGCGACATCGAAGGCTTGCGAGCTGTCAACTGGCGTGAGGTCGAGGCAATCGTCACCGGCCTGGCCGCACAGCACGTCGGCCAGTTCGAGGCGCAACTCCCTGGGATTGATGCCGGTTCCGACCGCCTCACCCGCAACCGCGACTGACGACCGCAAGTTTGGCCGCGCCTGCCGCCCGTACTGACGCTCAGTTCACGAAGTGCACGCCAACTGTGCCGCGATCACTTCAATCTGCTCGACCCCTTCCAGCCCCATCTCGTACTTGTCGCCGGGGTACCCGAGCGAGGGTCTGCTGCAAAGCCCTGCTGACAGTGCGGCTTCGGCCCGCGGGTTCGTCAGGTTCGCCGCGGGGTTGAGCTGGACACACTCGTCGGCGTCGGTCGCCCGGTTCTGCTGTGTCAGCTCATCGATTCGGGCAAGGACCTCATCGCCGGACGCCGACGCCGCAGCCAAACTGATCGACTGGACAGAGCCCTCAAGAGCGGCCGAGACCCACTGGCGTTCGCACATCACCCGAACAGTACGAGCCCAGCCTGGTTGCCTGTCACATTTTGGTCTGACCGGAGCGTGACACGACCGACGGATTTCGCAGTACCTTGACAACTATGAGCGAGCAGGTCACCGACCACTCTTCACCGGATCCTTCTGACCACGACCACGACGACGACCATTCCCACGACCATTCCCACGACCACGACCACGACCACGACCACGACCACGACCACGACCACGGGCCCGGCTATATGGTCCACCGTCATCGTGATGTCACTGGTGGCACGGTGCGCGCTGCCGTGTTCGGCGTCAGCGACGGCCTGGTCTCCAATGTGGCGTTGATTTTGGGTGTGGCCGCCGCCGCCTCGACCCGCTCGAACGTGCTGGTTGCGGGCGTTGCCGGCTTACTCGCAGGCTCGGCTTCGATGGCCGCTGGCGAGTACGTGTCAATGAAGGCTCAGGCCGAACTGGTCGAACGCGAACTCGCAATCGAGAAGCGATCCATCGCCAAGCAGCCCGAGATGGAAACACGCGAGCTTGCAGCCATTTATCGGCGGCGTGGAGCGGACGCCGAAACGGCGAAGCGCATGGCCGAGCAGGTCCACCAAGACCCTGACATCGCCCTTGACGTGCACGCTCGTGAAGAACTGGGCGTCGACCCCGACGGGACCGGCAACCCGACCGCCGCCGCGATCAGCTCGTTCTTCGCGTTTGCCATCGGCGCATTGATCCCGCTCTTCCCCTGGTTCTTCATCGAGGGCAACGCAGCGGTCATTGCGTCGGCCGTCCTCGGCCTCATCGCAGCCACCACCGTCGGTGCGGTGTTGGCCCGGTTCACCGAACGCTCAATGCTTCGAACCGCAGGCCGACAGGTCGGCTGGGCCGTGGTTGCCTGCTCCGTCACCTGGGTGATCGGTAGCTGGCTGGGCGCTGTCGTCTGATGGACGTGTCGCAAGTGGGCGACACCCCTGAATCTGATGCAGTGGCGACCACCCGCGAGTGGGTCGACCGTGTGCACTCGCTCCTCGGCCTGCACGCCACAGAGGGCAACTCGATCGAGGTGCTGCGCAACGGCGACGAGATTTTCGCCGCCATGCTCGATGCGATCAACAACGCCGAACGAACAGTCAACATCGTCACGTTTGTCTTCTGGACCGGCCATGTTGCCGACCGGTTCGCCCGAGCGCTCGCCGGCGCGGCCAATCGTGGCTGCCGTGTGCGCGTCCTGATCGACGCACTCGCCGAACGAAAGCTCGACGACGGCCTCGTGTCGGTGATGAAAGGGGCAGGCTGCGACCTTCGCTGGTTCCGGCCGTTCACCGACGAGAAGATCCCGCAGCTCAACGGAGCGAACAACCGCACGCATCGCAAGATCCTCGTCGTCGACGGCAGCGCCGGTTTTATCGGCGGTGTCGGGATCGCCGACGAATGGTCGGGCAACGCTCGGAACGAGAACGAATACCGCGACACACATCTTCGTGTCCGAGGCCCTGCTGTCGCCGGCCTCGAGGCCGGCTTCATCGACAATTGGGCAGACCACAACCACAGCGGATTTGACCCCATGTCCGAACCGCTCATCGACATGACACCGGCAGGCGACTCCACCTGTGTCGTCGTCCAGGCCGCCGCCGAAAACGGATCGAACGACATCTGGCGGTTGATGATCACCTTGATCGCCTGTGCGCAACACCGCATCAGGATTGCGTCGGCCTACTTCAACCCCGGTGTCCAGCTGTCGCAAGAGCTCATCAACGCTGTCGATCGCGGCGTCTCCGTCGAAATCATGCTGCCGGGAAAGTACGCCGACAAACGATTCATCCAGATCGCCGGCGAGGCGTCGTACCAACGCCTTCTCGATGCCGGTGTCGTGATTCGCACCTATGAGGTGTCGATGATGCATGCCAAGGTGATGACCGTTGACGGCACCGTGGCATCGGTCGGATCGGCCAACTTCAACCAGCGTTCGCTGCGTCACGACGACGAAGCGAATATCGTCATCTTTGACCCCGCCGTCGTGCAGGTGCTGGACGAACACCTCGACGAAGACCTCGAGAACACGATCCTCCTCGACCCGGCACAGTGGGCCGAACGAGGCATGTTGCAACGTGTTGCCGAGCGCGTATCTGAAACCGTGAATCACTGGCTCTGACCAGCGGCGCAACAAAAGCGGGACGGAATCGCGAACCGCCCCCATCTCGCGCTCCGTGCGAACTACCGTGAGTGCCCGTGTTGCCGTCCGCCTGCTACCGACTTCCGCGTCGCCGCGCTCGTCTCGGGCGACCAACGCTGCCCCGAGTCGCTTCGGTAATCATCGCTGTGGCACTCGGTCTCGCTACCGTCGGTGACGGGTCGACCGTCGGAGCTGACCATGGCAGCGAAGAGGCCAAACAAGCAGCGCGCGAGATCCAGGCAGCACGTGACCGCGCAAATGACGCAGCCCAGGCCTTGTTCGATGCAGAGTCGGCAATCGACACGCTGACTATCGAGATCGCCGAAACCGAAGCCGAGCTTGCAGCGGTCGAAAAAGAAGCCAACCAGATGCAGACGTCACTCGAGGCGTCGGCGATCCGGCGGTTCACCCAGTCGGGCGGTTCAAGCTTCCTGCTTCTCGGCGATTTTTCCGATGCGACCAACCAGCTGACCGCTGACGTGCTCGCCGCTGTGACGATCGAGACCGCGAACGTCGAACTCGACGACTTCGCCGCCATCATCGTCGACGTCGACGCAACTCGTAGAAAGCTCGAACAGCAGAAGGCACAGCAAACCGCAGCGCAACAGAATTTCACCGAGTTGGAGAAGCAGGCCGAGGCCCAGATCGTCCAGCTCCAAGAAATCGAATCGCAACGCGTGATCGACGATGCAATCGAGCACGAGCTGCAACGGCAGCGCGCAGAACGCGCCCGCCAAGACGCGGCTGCGGCGAAAGTTACTGCCGCCCAGCAGCAGGCCGCGGCGGCAAGCGCCGGCTCCGGTGGCGGGTCCACCACCAGCAGCTCAGGCGGCGGTGCGGTATCAACACCGCCACCGTCCAATGCGGGGAGAGGCATGGTCTGTCCAATTGCTGGCAACTACGGGTTCGCCGACACGTGGGGCGCTCCACGCTCGGGTGGTCGGAGCCATCAGGGGGTCGACATGATCGCGGCGCCGGGTGTGCCGATCATCGCTGTCGAAGCAGGAATCGTTCGATTCTCCAGCAACCGTCTTGGCGGCAACGCTGCCTGGCTCGCTGGGAACAGCGGGACAAAGTACTACTACGCGCACCTCAGTAGCTATGTGGGCAGCAGCGGGTCGGTCTCGCAAGGCCAACAGATCGGCTACAACGGCCAAACGGGCAACGCCGGCACACCCCATCTGCACTTCGAAGTACACCCAGGTGGAGGGCGAGCCGTCAACCCGTACCCGTACGTCCGCGCCGTCTGCTGAAAATTCGACTTCCGCATCGGCGACGAGCGGGTGCGAGCCAACATCAGAGGAAATTCAGTACGACTTGGGCAGGCCGAGCACGTTCTGCGCGATGTAGTTCAGGGTCATCTCCTGGCTGACCGGCGCGAGCCGCTGCAACCGCGCTTCGCGCCAGTACCGCTCGACTTGATACTCCACTGCATAGCCAAGTCCTCCGTGCGTCTGAACCGCCTGGTCAGCTGCGAAATAAGATGCCTCAGCCGCCAAATACTTGGCCGTGTTCGCCTGCTCACCGCACTCGAGGCCGGCGTCATACCGCTCGGCTGCTACCGCCATCATCGTGTACGCCGCTTGCAGTTCCATGTGCGCCTTGGCAAGCGGATGTGAGATCGCCTGGTTCTGACCGATCGGCCGACCGAACACCTCGCGTTCTTTGGCATAACTGATTGCCCGCTGCAGGGCAACCTCGCCGATGCCACACGCCATCGAAGCGAGCAGGATCCGCTCAGCGTTGAGCCCATGCAAGATGTGCTGGAAGCCGCGCCCGCGCTCGCCGACCATTCGCCATCCTTCGACCGGCAGCTCGTCATAAGCGACTTCGCATGATGCCACGGCGTTGCGACCAAGCTTCGGAATCGGTGCGATGTCGCAGTACTTCGGGTCAAGGTCGACGAGGAACAGCGACAATCCGCCGAAGCCTTGACCCGGCTCACCATCGGTCCGAGCAAGGAGCAGGCAGACCTCCGATTCGAGTGCCTTCGATGTCCAGATCTTGCGACCTGAGATGACAAAGCCGCCCATCCCGTCTTCAACTGCGCGAGTCGAGATCCGGCTGGTGTCGGTCCCTGCATCGGGTTCGGTCACACCAAACGCAACGTGGAGGTCGCCTGCAGCCGCACGCGGCAGAAACGTGTCCTTCAGCTGCTCGTTGCCGAACTTGATCACAGGTGCGAGGCCGAACATAGTGAGGTGGATGGCGGTCGAACCGTTCATCGCCGCGCCTGAGGCAGCCACGCGATTGAGGACGAGCGCGCCCTCAGCAATGCCCTGCCCTCCGCCGCCGTACTGCTCGGGGATCGCGATGCCAACCCAACCCCCGGCCGCCATGGCATCGTAAAAGTCCCAGGGGAACTCGTGCGCCTGGTCTTTGGCCGACCAGTACTCGTCGCCGAAGTCGCGACAGACCCGGTCGACGCCCTCGATGATCGCTGCGTGATGCGTTGAGTGCTGCGTTGAGTTGAGAGCCATGCCGTGCCGAGTTTGCCAGCTCATCGGTCGGCGAGGCGAGCCCCCGCCCCCTGTCAACCAAGACAGCCTCCGCGCCCCCAGATTTTGTGTGAGCGAAAGCGGCAACCGACGGCGCTATCGCTCACGCAAAACCGGGGCACGCTTTGCGACCCGGCTCGGCGAGCGGGCCACAACTGGCCTAGCGTTGCAACAATGGTCGCATCGCAAGAACCGTCGAATCGGCAACAGTGGGGAGAAGCCTTTAGCGCCTCGAAACTGACACCGGGTACCCACGCCACGATGTCAGGCATCCCACTCAAGCCCGTCTACGGCCCAGACGATGGGGAGTTCCCCGGTCAGTACCCGTACACACGCGGCCCCTACGCATCGATGTACCGGTCGAAGCTCTGGACCATGCGCATGTTTGCTGGGTTCGGCACCGCCGAAGATACGAACTGGCGTTTCAAGGAGATCATCAACTCCGGTGGCACCGGTCTGTCGACGGCATTCGACATGCCGACGCTGCTTGGCCTGGATTCCGATCACGAAATGTCAGTCGGCGAGGTCGGACGCTGCGGCGTCGCCATCGACACGATTGCCGACATGTCCGACCTCTACGCCGGGATCGACCTCGGTCAGATCACCACGTCGATGACGATCAACTCGCCGGCGGCTGTGATCTTTGCCATGTTCATCGCACAGGCCGAGCAGGCAGGCATCCCCCGAGCCCAGCTCGGCGGCACCCTCCAGAACGACATCTTGAAGGAATACCAGGCGCAGAAGGAGTACGTGTTCCCGCCGCGCCAGTCGATGCGCCTCGTGCGCGACACAATCGACTTCACCGCCGCCGAAATGCCCCGTTGGCATTCCATCTCGATCTCCGGTTACCACATCCGAGAGGCCGGATCGACTGCTGCTGAAGAGCTCGCCTTCACCCTCGCCAACGGCTTCGCCTACGTCGAGTTGGCGATGCAGGCAGGGCTGGACGTCGACGCATTCGCGCCACGACTCAGCTTCTTCTTCAACGCCCACATCGATTTCTTCGAAGAAATCGCGAAGTATCGGGCAGCCCGCCGCATCTGGGCACGCTGGATGAAAGAGCGATATGGCGCTGCAAACGAACGCTCGATGCAGCTCCGCTTCCACACCCAGACCGCCGGCGTGTCGCTCACCGCACAGCAGCCTGAGGTCAACATTGTCCGTACCGCGATCGAAGCCTTGGCGGGCGTTCTCGGCGGCAGCCAGTCGTTGCACACCAACTCGATGGACGAGGCAATGGCGCTCCCGACCGAGAAAGCCGCACGCATCGCGCTCCGTACCCAGCAGGTCATTGCTCACGAGACCAACGTCGCGAGCGTCGCCGACCCGCTCGGCGGCAGTTACTTCGTCGAAGAACTGACCGATGAAATGGAACGTCAGGCCGAGGAACTGTTTGTGTATCTCGATGACATCGGCAACGGGTCGATGCTTGAAGGAGCCATCCAGGGCATCGAAGAAAACTGGTTCCAGGGTCGCATTGCGGACTCCGCATATGAGCTCGAGCGGCGACTGAACGCTGGCGATCACATCCGCGTCGGTGTCACCGCGTTCCGCGAAGGCAATGACGACGCCCAGATCGACCTGCTCCGAATCTCGAACGAAGACGAGACGAAGCAGCGCAAGCGACTGAGCCAGGTCCGTCAAGATCGTGACCAAGCAGCGGTCGACGCATCGTTGGCACGGGTCAGCGCTGACGCCGCGGACCCTGAGGTCAATCTGATGCCCGCGCTCATCGACGCCGTGAAGTCGTACGCCACACTCGGCGAGGTCATGAGCACGATGGAAGCCGAATTTGGACGCCACGTCGAAGTTCCAGTCATCTGACCCCGTGACCTGAGCCGGCGACCTGGCCCCGTGACCTGAGCCACGCTGAACAATTGAAAGGCGAGGAGGATGAGGGCCCCTTGTCTTTCGCGTTCTCGACGCATCCGTTCGCGTCTGCAACACGTCGACCAACGCAGGGTTGTGTGATCCAACGGTCAGTGGCGGACGAACCACTTGTATGAGGTCGTCGCGGCGCACTGGAGTTCGGACCACCGTTGTCAGTCCAGCCGACCCACGGGCAACAGGTGCGTACGCACAGTTCGCCGAGTCTCCGTCCCCCGAGACGCTGTCTTCTGCGATCGCTCGATTTCTCGATATTCAGTACTCCCTGTCCGTGACGGGCCGCGTCGGGGCCCCGGGCTCGCTGCGCTACTCCAGCCTCGTCGAACTCGCCACACTCCGATCCGATGGCACCTTTGGTGTTTCGTTCCGCGATCTACTGGCTGCTGTCCACCTGGACATCAGTGCCGAGGTACTGGTCGTCGCTGATGACCACGGCCGATCGTTTGCCGTCCCGGTCCGTCACGCCCTCGAGTTCGAGGGCTCCCAGTTGACACTCGGAACGTGCCGATCAGCACATCGCCGCGCCGACGGTGGACCGGTCCGGCTCGACATCACTGGTTGGACCACTCCGGCCGAACCACTTGCCGTTGAGTCCATCGAAGCACTGACCTTTCTGGAGTTCCTCGGATGCTCGTAACTGTCATCCACGGAGCGAATGCGTTCGAACCGGTCGCGACCGCCCCGCACCCGTGGCATCATGAACCCTCGGTGAACATTTCAATCGATACAAGCGTGTTGCTTGAACGTGTCGGAGCTGGTGACGAGTCCGCTTTTAGCGAGCTGTACGACGCTCTGGCGCCAAAGGTTTTCGCTGTAGTTCGCCGAGTGCTTCGCGATCCTGCAATGTCTGAAGAAGTGCTGCAAGAAGTCTTCGTCGAGCTGTGGAAAACCGCAGCCACCTACGACAGAAGCCGGGCGACGGCAGCCACGTTCACTGTCACGATCGCCCGGCGCCGGGCCGTCGACCGGGTGCGCCGAGAACAGTCGCAACGCAACCGAATCGAATCGTTGCAGGCCCAACGCAACGACGAGCAGGGCCCTCTCGAAGACGACGTGGTTACTTCGCTCGATGGCGAACGAGTGCGGCGGGCACTCGCCACGTTGCCCGAGGACCAGCGCGAGGTGATTACGCTGGCATTTATCGACGGATTGGCACACGGTGCCATCGCTGAACTGCTCGGGCTCCCGCTCGGCACGGTCAAAGGCCGGGCGCGCGGGGGCCTCAAACGGCTGCGTGGAGAGCTTGGACTGCGTGGAGAGCTTGGAGAGCTTCATGAGTGACGACATCAACACCCGAATCGATGAACTCCTCGTCCTGGCAGCACTTGGCGAGTTGAGCGAAACGGACGACGCTGAACTCAATGACGCCCTGGCCGCTGATAGCGCTCTCGCCGCCGAGCTTGCTGCTGATCTCGCCGTCGCGGCGCAGTTGCAGAGCATTGCCGAGGTCGCTCCACCAGCCGCTGTGAAGCAGTTCGTCATGGATGCCATCACAGGTGTTGCCCAGGATGCGGGCCCCGTGGCGCCGACGCTCGCGACGGCTCCCCCGGCCGTCCCGATCGGTTCGGCCCGAAGCCGTCGCTGGCAGCCGCTCGCAGCCGCTGCTGCCGTCGCCATGCTGCTGGTCGGCGGCCTCGTCGCGTTCTCTCGAGATGCTGACCGGAGCCAGTTCGATGCCGTTGCCGGGGCAAGCGATGCACAACGTCGCACGTTGAGTGGCGGGCTCGGCGGCACGTTGGACGTCGTGTGGTCACCGAGTGCTCAGACGTTCGTCCTCGCTGGCTCGGGCATTCCTGTACTGACCGATGACGAGACGTATCAGTTGTGGCTCATCGATACGGCTGGCGCTGTCTCGATCGGAATCTTCCGGCCGGATGCCGACGGAGAGGTCGAACGGGTCTTCACCGATATCGATCCCTCAGACTTTGTTGTCGGTGTGACGGTGGAGCCGGCGGGTGGTAGCAAGCGACCGACGCTTCCTGTCGTCGCCTCAGCGTGACCCTGGCGTTGCCGAACCCAGGCTCCACCGCCACGACCAGTACTGCAGCCACGCCCAACTGACCGCCCAACTGGCTGCTGAAGTGCACCGGGAGCCGAAGGGCTCGCTACCGTCGGGCTCCATGTCACGTGGACCACGCGAGCTCGGCCGCCGTATCCGGCAAGCCAAGGAAGGCGTCGGCAAGTTGATCGGCGACGTCGAGCGGCGAGTGTCGGATCAGAACGCCGACCTCGGCGGCAACCGGAGCAGGCCCGTCCGCACGCCGGACGACGTTCGCGCCGACCTCGACGCACTCGTGGGGCTCGACTCGGTCAAAGAACAGGTCAACACCCTCATCGCTTTGCTGAGTGTTCAGCAGCAACGACGCGATCACGGGCTCGCCCAAATGGAGACCAGCCACCACTTGGTCTTTACTGGCAATCCGGGCACCGGCAAGACCACTGTGGCTCGGCTTGTGGCCGAGATGTTCGGCGCCCTCGGGCTCCTTGAGCGCGGTCACCTAATCGAAGTCGATCGGGCACGTCTCGTCGGCCAGTACGTGGGCCACACGGCATCCAAGACCAACCGCGCTATCAAACGCGCGCTCGACGGCGTGCTCTTCATCGACGAGGCGTACGCGCTGTCGCCGCCCGGGCCGGCGAGCCTCGACTTCGGGTCGGAGGCAATCGAGACCTTGATCAAGCGGATGGAAGACCATCGCAGTCGACTCGTCGTGATCGTGGCGGGCTACCCCGACCTGATGCGTCACTTCCTCGATTCCAATCCCGGCCTCCGCTCCCGCTTCTCGCGTGAGATCAACTTCGATGACTACGGCGATGGCGAATTGGTCGAGATCATCCAGCGCCTCGCAGCCGATTCCGACTATGCGATCAGCCCTGACGCGCACACCGCACTGGTCAGCGCGTTCCAACGAGCACGCCATCAACCCGGTTTCGGAAACGGAAGGTATGCCCGCACGCTGTTCGAACAGGCCGTCAACCGCCAGGCACTTCGGCTCCACGCCGACGGTGGCAAACTCGCCCGCGAATCGCTGCTCACGCTCACAGCCGAAGACATCGCGCATGCCGCGCGGCTGATCTGAACGCGATCCAACCAAGTCAGAACGCGGGCGAACAGAGACGCACCATGACCGACATCAAGAGCAAACTCGGTCGACACTCGGTCGACTACCCGAGGCGCAGATCAACCCGATCGTTGAGCAGTTGCACGATCAGATCGCTGACCTCGAAGCTCAGCTCGCCGAGGCGACCTCCACCGGTTCGCCTCTTACCCCGGCAGGTTGACACACTCAGGTTCTGATGGAATCCACGCGCCGCCAGCCCAACATCATTCTGATCAACTGCGATGACCTGGGTTACGGAGACCTGGGCTGCTACGGCTCCGAGGTGAACCAGACACCTGCACTTGATCACATGGCGGCCGAGGGCACACGCTTCACCGACTTCTACATGGCATCGCCGGTGTGCTCGCCGTCTCGTGCCGCCATGTTGACCGGGTGCTATCCGACGCGCGTCGGGTTTGGCGGCGTAGCCTCGGGGAGCCTCGGCGGCGTGCTGTTCCCGGGCTGGGGCGTCGGGCTCAACCCCGACGAGATCACGATTGCCAAGGTGCTGAAGTCGGCCGGCTACGCCACGCAATTGATCGGCAAGTGGCACTGCGGTGATCAGCCCGACTTCCTGCCGACCAACCACGGGTTCGACGGGTACTTCGGCATTCCCTACAGCAATGACATGGGTCGCCAGGCCGACAGTTCTGATGCGATGAGCCTCGACGACCTGACCGCGCTCGTCCGTCAAGCGGGCTGCACCGAGCCGTTCATCCGGCCGCCACTCCCCGTCTTACTCGACGACGCGGTCGCCGAAGCGCAGCCCGACCAAGCTGCTCTGACCGAGCGGTATGTCGAGCACGCCGTCGACTTCATCCGCACCAATCGTGAGCAGCCGTTTTTCCTCTACTTCGCGCACATGTACGTCCACCTGCCGATCTACGTGCAAGACCGGTTCCGCGACCTTTCGAACAACGGCGACTACGGGGCTGCTGTGCGTTGCATCGACTGGGCGACCGAGGCGCTGCTCGCCGAGCTCACAGCGCTCGGGTTGGACGATGACACCATCGTGATCTTCACGTCGGACAACGGCGCCCTCGACGCGAGCAAGGGCGGATCAGGAAGCAATGGGCCGCTCCGCGGTTCCAAGGGAACCACGTGGGACGGAGGGCAACGTGTGCCCTGCATCGTCCGCTGGCCCGGCCATGTGACCGCTGGCGTCGAGTGCGACCAGATGGCGACAGCGATGGACTTCTATCCGACGCTTGCGGCGCTCGCCGGGGCGACCCTGCCCGACGACCGAGTGATCGACGGCGACGACATCAGTCCGCTGCTCGGCCTTGCAGGCAACGCAGTCGATGACGACCGGGATTTCTTCTTCATTCGCGGGGCGAATATCGGCGCCGTCCGGCGGGGCCAATGGAAGCTGCACCTCGTTCGGAACGGCCAGGACGTCACCGAGCTCTACGACCTGACCGGTGACATCGGCGAACAGCACGATGTCGCCGCCAGGCACCCCGACGTCGTGGCCGCGTTGACGGCCAGCATCGAAGCAGGGCGCGCTGCGCTCGGCGACGAACGACTCGGCATCGACGGCTCCGAAATCCGCCCGATCGGACGTGTCGACAACCCGGTCCCGCTCACCGAGTTCGACCCGACGCATCCGTACTTCATGGCGGAGTACGACCTGCATCACCGTGGCTGACATCGACGCATCCACACTCATCGAACTCGAGGGCGGGCCATTTCGGATGGGGACCGACGACCCGTTCGGGTACCCCCAAGACGGTGAACAACCGAGTCGCACCGTCGACGTCAGCCCATTCGCGATCAGCACAACAGCGGTCACCACCGGTGAGTTCGCCACGTTCGTCGATGCAACCGGACACCTCACCCAAGCTGAAACCGATGGTTGGTCGTTCGTCTTTGCCGGGCTGCTGCCGGAACCGTACGAAGACACAGCGGGCGTCGTCGGCGCCGAGTGGTGGCGGCAAGTGTTCGGGGCAACGTGGCGTCATCCGGAGGGGCGCCACAGTGACACGTTGACACGATCCGACCACCCGGTGGTCCACGTCAGCTGGAACGATGCGGTTGCGTACTGCGACTGGGCGGGTGTCCGTCTGCCGACTGAAGCCGAGTGGGAATTTGCTGCCCGAGGTGGGCTTGACCAGGCGACCTACCCATGGGGTGACGAACTTGATCCTGCTGGCGAACAGCGCTGCAACATTTGGCATGGAACATTTCCGTCCAACAACACCTGTGACGACGGCTGGTACGGCACCGCCCCAGTGAGAGCGTTCGAGCCGAACGGATACGGGTTGTTCAATGCGGTCGGCAACGTCTGGGAGTGGTGCGCCGATGCGTTCACTCGTCGGCCATCATCAGCCGCGGTCATCCCTTGCTGCGCACCGAACAGGCAGGCCCCGTCGTCGCCGCGCACCATGAAGGGCGGGTCGTACCTCTGTCACGACTCGTACTGCTTTCGGTACCGGGTCGCCGCGCGCAGCTCCAACACCCCAGACACGGCAACGGGGAACATCGGCTTTCGAATCGCCCGCTGACCGGTCACACTGTGCCAGGCACAGTGTGACCGCCGCTGATTGTTGATGGCTCTCCGCCTGGCGAGTTCGTTGCTCAGTCAGGGGACGGCGTAGCGAGCACCGCCCGTGTCACGTAGTTGGCAATCTTTTTCGCCGACCACCCGAGACGCTGCAGGTCGAGCACTTCGCGTGGGTCGCTCGTGATATTCCAGGTGAACAGCATCATCGTCACGTCACCGTCGAGTAGTTGCAGGAGCGGTTCGATCAGGCTGCACGCGAATGCGATCACCGGGTCGCCGTCATTGCGCCGTTGCAGGAACCCCAGAGGCGAACGAAGGCGAACGGCCAGCTCGCCATGCTCGAGGCATGCCGCGACCCAACTCTCGTTCCAACGAGTGAGCGAGTCGAGTGGGTCGGCTGATTGTCCGCCTGATTCTGCGAACAGCTCGGCTGCTCGGACGGGAAGCTGGAGCACGAACGCCTGAATGAGATCGTCGACCGAAGCGAAGTGCCGATATGCGGTCGCTGCCGACACGCCTGCCGCGGCTGCGACATCAACGAGCCGCTCAGGCGGTGCCGAGTGGTCTCCCATCCAGACCTGAACAGCGTCGATCAACCGCTCCCGCGATCGCCGGCTGTCGGATCGTGCCGAGACCGTACGCCCGGCCAGGCCGGCGAAATCTGCGTTTCCATTGGCCACGTTCGCAGGCTACAGTTCGTAATGAACAGAGAATCGGTTCTCATTTCTTGACGAACTGCTCTCCCACCGATTTCGAGGCCCCATGACCGACGCCCGCCAACATTCAACGACGACACCGCGTGTCGCTGCGTTCGACGCCTGGATCCGCAGCCGGTTCGTCGATCTCAATACGGCACTTGAAGACCGGTACGCCCAGCAAGGCAACCGGTCGAACGTCGACGGCATCGGCGACGATCTGAAGGCGAGCCTGCTCGAAGAGGGGCGGGACCTCATCGTGCCGATCCTCGAAGAAGGCAACACCGACGAAGGATTCGATCTTGCCTTCGAACTCCTCGGCAACGTCGGCTACTACATGGCCGCGTGTCGTCGTCACGAGATCACCGAGCCGTCCCGTGAACGTACCTCCCCGCTCGTCGAGGCCTCGACACTCGCCCTCCATCTCGGTGCCACGCTCGGCACCGCCCCACGGTTCGTCACGAGCCACATGGAGACCTATAACCGAGCGGTCGACGGTCGGTACCGCACCTTCACATGGCGCGAGGCCGAGACGACCTTCCTCGACTACAACACGCGCTCCGCCTTCAAGTACATGCGTGCCGCCGATGCACTCGGCCACATCCACCCGATGGGCGTGTCGCACCCTGCCGTGCACGACCTCCTCATCGTTGCCAAGGACGCGCTGACCGACGCCATGACGATGAACACAGAACTCGGCCAGATGCTCAACGTCGACGAGTTCTTCTTCTGCGTCCGGCCCTGCTACCGGCCCCACCGAGTTGGAAGCACCGAGTACCGCGGCGCCAACGCCGGCGACTTTGCCGCCTTCAACCAGATCGACATGCTGCTCGGGCTCTGTAGCCCGACCGACCTGTCGTACAACCAGGTCGTCGCCGAGAAGTTCCCGTACCTCACACCCAGCGAGCAGCAGCAACTCCGTGCCGCCTACCGGCACCCGAACCTGCTCGACACGTTCCTCGGCCAGCAAGCGTCGAGCGGCCAACCATGGTTCCAGAAGCACGCCGCAGCGTTTCTCGATGTCTGCACGGCGCACGGGGCCGCGGCAGCACAGCATCACGACGACCTCGTCGCCAACTTCATTCAACGTCCTGCCGACGGCATCCCACCAGAGCATCTCGACGGCCTCACTGCAAGCGGTCCACCACTGCCGATCTTGATGCGATCGCTCGAAGGACTCCGCGATCGACGACTCGCCGCCGACCGTGACGACATTCCGACACGCCACGCCGACATCGCTGCGCTCCGCCAACTCCTGGCTCCGCAATGACCGAGCCGGAAATCTTTACCGACCCCTTCGCCCACCGTGAGGGAACGTATCTTCTCAGCCATTCGGTCGGCCTCCCGGTGCGCGGCATGCGCGAGGCAGTGGGTGGTGCCCTCGACGTCTGGGAACACGACACGGCTGCGGTGTGGTCACAGTGGCTCAGCATCATCGACAGGTTCCGCACGTCGCTGGCACATCTCCTCGGAGCCGACGCCTCATCAATCTGCCCGCAGAGCAACGTGTCGAGCGGCCTCACCAAGATCCTCGGCGCACTCCGCAAAACGTTCGATGTCGATCGACCCGTCGTCTTACTCACCGAGGACGCCTTCCCATCAGTCGGCTACGTCTGCGAACACGCCGGATACGACGTGCGCTTTATCGACAATGACGAGGACGCTCTCGATCCTGCGACCTGGCAGCGGCACCTCACGAATGTCGATGTCGCCATCGTGACGCAGGTTCATTCGAACACCGGTGAACTGCTGCCCGTCGACGCAATCGCCGAGGTCGCTCGAGCAGCCGGCGCACTGTCGATCGTCGACACAGCCCAGTCGGTCGGCATCATCCCGATCGACGTGTCGAATGCTCGGGCCGACTTCATCGTCGGGTCGTGCGTCAAGTGGTTGAGCGGCGGCCCCGGCGCCGGATGGCTGTGGGCCCGCCCCAACATGATCGACCGGTGCGAACCAGACGATGTCGGCTGGTTCTCCCACGACGATCCGTTCGAGTTCGACATCCACGAGTTCCGCTACGCCGACGATGCACTCCGGTTCTGGGGCGGCACCCCAACGGTCTTGCCGTACGCCGCGGCCCGCCACTCGATCGATGTGATCGCGAAGGTCGGCATCACCGCAGTTCACGAGCACAACCAGCAGCAGATCGACGCGCTGATCGGCGCACTCGGCCATCTCGTGGTCAGCCCGCACGATCCGCGCGTTCGCAGCGGGACGTGCATCGTCACCGGGACCGACAACGATGTCACCCGGCTCGCCGATGCCGGCATCTTCGTCGATGCTCGGCGCGGTGGCTTGCGAATCTCACCACACCTACACACGACGTCTGACGACATCGAACACACCATCGCAGAGCTGAGAACTCGGCCGTCCTGACTGAAATTGGGGGATCGTTCCAGGTCGGTCATCACGGTCGAGTCGCGACCGGGTTTGCCCAGCCACGCATCGTTCTGGCGACGCTCAGCCCTGTGACATGCTGTATCCAATGACGAACGATGGCAGCACACCATTCGCCCCTCCGCCTCCACCTCCGTCACCACCACCGCCCCAAACTGGTGAGCCGGGTGGAGTGCCCCTGTCCGTCTCGTACCCGGCCAGGCTGGACATTCGATACCCAGAGCAGCTCAACCGCGTCACCACTGCGTTTCGCCTGATCCTGATCATCCCGATCGCGATCGTGCTCCGCGTCCTGAGCGGCAGCGGAACCCAGACCTCGCAGGCGGTCAGTGGAGAATGGGTCTCGACCACAACAACGAGCGTCGGTGGTGCTCTCTTCGGTGCGACGTTGTTGATGATCCTGTTCAAGAAGCGCTACCCGCGCTGGTGGTTCGACTTCAACTTGGAACTCACGCGTTTCATCGCCCGCGTCGGCGCATACATGGTGCTGTTGACCGACACCTACCCGTCGACTGTCGAACATCAGGACGTTGTACTGGACATCGACTACCCAGACGTGGAACATGATCTGATGCGCGGGCTCCCCCTCGTGAAGTGGTTTCTTGCCATCCCCCACTACATCGTGCTGTTCTTCCTGGCGATCGGGATGTTCTTCGTCGTCATCGTTTCCTGGTTCGCAATCCTGTTCACCGGCCGATACCCGCGAGGCCTCTTCGACTATGTCGTTGGCGTCGGTCGGTGGGCGCTGCGTGTCAACGCCTACGCGTTCCTCTTGACGACTGACAGGTACCCGCCGTTCTCACTCCGGTGACAAGCAAGCGGTTCCAGCGGTTGCGTTGATCGATTTTCGAGGCAATACAGTCGCCTCCATGACGTTGTCTGACCGCATCCTGATGGGCCCTGGCCCGTGCAACCCGTATCCCGAAGCCGTTCAGGCGCTCGGCAAGCCGATGCTCGGACACCTCGATCCGGAGTTCATTGCCCTACTCGATGAGACCAACGCGCGCCTCCGCACGGTTTTCGGCACGTCGAATGCGCTCACCTTCCCGGTCTCGGGCACCGGTTCGGCTGGTATGGAAGCGGCGATCGTCAATTTCGTTGGGCCTGGTGACACGGTCGTCGTCGGCGTGAACGGCGTGTTCGGCGGACGCATGGTCGATGTCGTTGGACGCACCGGTGCCAAAGCAATTGCCGTCGATCACGACTGGGGTCAGCCGATCGACGTTGACCGTATGGTCGCAGCCCATCCGAACCCGGCGATGTTCGCGATGGTGCATGCCGAGACGTCCACCGGGGCGCAGAGCGATATCGCAGCGATGGGTGCGAGAAAAGGCGACGCATTATTCCTCGCCGACTGCGTCACGTCACTCGGCGGCGTCGACTTGCGCGTCGACGAATGGGGTATCGATATCGCCTACAGCGGTACCCAAAAATGCCTCGGGGTCTCACCTGGTCTCGCTCCGCTCACGGTGTCGGATCGTGCGATCGAGCGCATTCTGCCGAAGCCGCAGTCGTGGTACCTCGACCTCAACATGATCGCCGGGTACGTCACCGGCTCTGGCGCTCGGGCATATCACCACACTGCTCCGATCTCGATGATCATGTCGCTGCACGCTGGCCTCGGCGTCGTACTCGACGAAGGTCTCGACGAAGTTCGCGCCCGTCACCAGGCTGCTGGCGATGCCGTCAAGGCGGGGATGCAAGGGCTCGGTTTCGAACTGTTCGCAGCAGAGGGGCACCGCTTGGCGCCACTCAGTTCGATCTCGATCCCGGAGGGCCGCCTCGGTTCGTTCAGCGAAGCCGAGGTGCGAACGCAACTGCTCCGTGACTACGGCATCGAGATCGGAGGTGGGCTCGGCCCGGTGGCCGGCAAGGTCTGGCGCATCGGCACCATGGGCCACACCGCCCGCCAGCGCAACGTCACGACGCTGTTGGGAGCGCTCGCCGACATCCTCGACTGAGGCACCGCCGGCTCAGCCGGCGCCGACGTCGCCGATCAGGTCGGTCTCGGCAAGGCGCCGAGCCAACTGGCGTGTGCGCAGCAATTCGTCGTTGAAGAACTTCTCGGACGCCGCTGCGTGTGTACGCACTCTCGTGATGGCCTCGGCTGGCGTGACGGGGACGAACCGGACGGAGTCGCCTGGCCTGAGCTGACAGAAGGCATCGAGATCGGCGCCGACGACCGTGGCAATCTTGGGGTAACCCCCGGTTGTCTGATGGTCGGCGAGTAGCACCGTTGCCACGCCATCACCAGCCACTTGCACCGAGCCGCGGACGATGGGCTCGGACGGAATCGACAGTGCTGCATCGAGGTCGAGGTGCGGCCCGTCGAGACGCACGCCCATCCGATCGAACTCTTCGGTGAGCGCGAATGGGACCGTGACGAAATGCTGCAGTGCTTCGGCGGTGAACCGGTGGTCCTGCGGGCCAAGAACGACCCGAACGACGCCGTCGATGAGACTATTGCCCGGGAAGATTGCGACCGGACCGTCGAGGAGCGGATCCGCTCGCGCCGCTGCTACCCCGACGTCGAGGCCGGCAGTCACGTGGCCGCCACCGAGCCCGGACAGCGAGTGTGTTGCCGTGTGCCCGAGCCATCGTGGTATTGCGAGCTCACCGGCAACGGCCAGGTAGGCCCAGCTACCACTCGGCCCCGATGCAACCGCGAGCTGGTCCCCCGGTACAAGGGTCACCACGATGTTCGGCCCGATCGCTGCACCATTCACCGCGGTGCGGAACCTCCCACCGACGACTGCGACCGTCATGCTCGACCCGACGCATTCGAACGATGCGCCCGCACGCGACACCTCGACAGTGGTCGCGCCAGCCGGGTTGCCGAGCACGACATTCGCAATGGCGTGCGCAGTTCGATCCATCGGTCCGGACGCTGGAATACCGTGGCGGAGATGCCCGAGACGACCGCGGTCTTGAAACGTGACGAGTGGGCCCGCCGCCACGACACGCAGCGATGCCGTGTTCATGTCGTCGCCTTGTATTCGTCGAGTGTGATGCGATCAAACACGATCTCGTCTCCCGGTCGAAAGGCGAACGGTTCGTCGGACTGGTCGGGAAGCACTCGGAAGTGCGTGCGGCCGATCACGGACCAGCCGGTCGGCATCTCGATCGTGGTGATCAAGCACTGTCCGCCAGCGATAATCACGCTGCCAGCAGGAACGCCACGCACCGGCTGCTGCTTGCGGGGCACGTTGATCGGATCTGGCACACCTGACAGGTAGGCATAGCCGGGAGCGAAGCCGTACATGACCACTCGGTACGACCCGGAGAGGTGCGCCTCGACCACGCCGTCTGGGCTGAGCCCGCTGTGCACAGCGACCGCTTCAAGATCGGGAGCGACCCCGAGGTCGTAGCAAACCGCAACGTGATGACGGCTCGGCTCGCCAACCGCTCCGCTCGTCGTGTCGAGCAGGTTGATCGCGGCGCGTACGACGTCGTGATCGGTGACGAGCGGATCAAAGACGACGAGCACGCTGACGTACGCCGGCACGGTTTCGACGATGCCGACGACACGGCGCTCGTCGATCGCTCTGTTGATTGCCTGGTCGAGTGCGATGACCTGACGATTGGCCTGCTCGGTGAACTCAGATGCGAGTTCGATGAGCACCGCGCTGTCACCAACCGGAGCGAACCGGTTCACAACGTGGCAGCGAAGCTCCGCAGCTCGACGCCGGCGGTGAGAAGACGCGAACGAAGTTGTGTTGTCATGTCGACGGCACCTGGCGAGTCGCCGTGGACACAGACCGAGTCGGCCGCCAATGGAATCGGTGCTCCATCGACCACCGGCATCAGGCCCGTTTCAAGAAATCCGAGTAGCCGATCGGCTGCCTCTGCGGGGTCGTGAATCAGCGCACCAGGTTGGCTGCGCGGAACCAGTTGACCGCTGGCCTGGTAGCCGCGATCGGCAAACACTTCAGAAAACACCTGCGCACCGGCCCCCCGGGCGGCATGCTCGATCTCGGTGCCGGAGATCGCCAGGATCGCCAGCCGTTCGTCGAGCTGCAGAACGGTGTCGACGAGGACCCGAGCTACGGCAGCGTCACCGGCGGCCAAATTGGCGAGCGCGCCGTGGGCTTTCACGTAGCGCACCTCGACGGCCGCCAAGCGAGCGATCGACGTCAACGCGCCAATCTGAGCGGCGATCATGCGGGCCATCTCGTCAGGCGACATCGGGATGATGCGGCGGCCAAACCCGGCACGGTCGGCGTAACCCGGGTGTGCTCCAACGACCACATTGTTCTTGCCGGCAACGGCGAGGGTGTTGAACATCGTGTCCGGGTCGCCGGCGTGCCCGCCACAGGCAATGTTCGCGCTGGTGACGATCCCCAGCATGGCTGCGTCGTCGCCCATCGACCACGGGCCATAACCCTCGCCGAGATCCGCATTGAGATCAATTGATCGCATCATCGGTCACGATCTTCGGCGGCTGCGCCCAAGAATGCAAGTGCACCTGCCACTGCGAGCTTCGCATCGGGGCAGACCCACTCGACCCCGATGTGGCGTACGTGCTCTCTCGCCGCGCTGGCAACCGCAGCGGCCAGACCACCGCAATCATGCAAAAGCTCGGCTTCTCGTCGGTGCAAGATATCGACGGTGGCAGCCTTGCATGGCAGGCCGCTGGCCTGCCCCTCGCTACCAAGAGATCAGACGGCCTGTGCGTTCTGCCAGGCGCCATATCCGCCCAAAATGTCGGAGACGTCGGCAAAGCCCGCTTCACGCAGCACGCTGGCCGCCACCGACGAGCGGTAACCGCCGGCGCAATAGACAACGGTCGGTGCCGACGGATCGAGTTCTCCGAGCCGCTCCGGGAGCTGGCCGACCGGGATGAATTGCGCCCCGTCAATCGCACCGAGTGCCACTTCGCCAGGGTTGCGAATGTCGAGCAGTTGGAGCCCGTTGATCATGTTGCGGCGAGCATCGAAGTCTTCCGCCGTCAGACGCGACGCTTGACGGACCCGTTCGGGAAGGTCAAGCATCACCACCGTCGGGAACTGCACGAATCCGGCGACACGGTCGAAGCCGATTCGAGCAAGCCGGTTCTTGGCCTCGGTCTCAAAGCCGTCGTCGACCACGAGGACGATGTCGACATCGTGCGGGACGACCGATCCGGCGAACTCGGCGTAGCGGCCATTCAGGCCAACGTTGATCGAACCGTCGAAATACCCGCGCGCAAACTCTTCGGGGTCACGACCGTCGATGATCATCGCCCCGTTTGCAACCAAGGCATCCGCTTCGTCAAGCGTGAGCGCCTGCGGAGCAGCACCCTCGTCGAGGAGCTCTCGGTCACGCCGATTGAGATCGGCGTCGAAGGCAAAGTACCCGGGCGGCGGCGTTTGCCCCTCGGTGACCAGGTCGACGAACGTTTCTTTGCTGTCGGCGAGCAGCGCGTAGTTCGTCGATCGCTGGACCCCGATGGTTGACCAGGTGTCGGTCGAGAGGTTTTTGCCACAGGCAGAGCCAGCACCGTGAGCGGGATAGACCCGAGTGCTGTCGGGAAGTGTGAGGAGCTGTTCGTGGAGGCTGTCGTACAGGCTCGCTGCCAGATCTTCACGGCTGTGGCCGACCGACGAAAGCAGATCGGGCCGACCGACATCGCCGATGAAGAGCGTGTCGCCGGTCAGCACTGCGTAGGGCTCTTCGCTCGTCGAGCCATCCCACACCACGATGCTGATCGACTCGGGAGTGTGGCCGGGGGTGTGCCGAATCTCGAGCACGACATCTCCGAGGTCGATTCGCTCACCATCAGCGAGCTTTCGTGATTCGAAGTCCGTGCGTGCGACGTCGGAGTAGGCAATCGCGGCACCAGTCGCCGCAGCGAGCTCGAGATGACCCGACAGGAAGTCGGCGTGGAAGTGCGTCTCAATGACCAGTTCGATCGTCAGGCCCGCGGCGTCAGCGTCACGAACGTATTCATCGATGTCTCGGCGCGGATCAACGACAACCGCTCGACCTGTGGCTTCATCACCGATGAGGTACGAGGCCTGCGAGAGACACTCAAGGTAATACTGCGTGAACTTCATGCTGGCGTCCGATCTGTTCGGCTATATGAACGAATATACGTACATTTAGATCAGGAGTCAACATCGGTTCAGAGTGCCTTGCTCCGCATAGAGTCTGTTTGTACGGATGTTCTGATAAATAGCACTCTGACGTCATCTGGACGTCGGCGGAGGATCTCATGACCCTTGACAGAACCAGCCCGATGCCACTGTGGGCACAACTCGAGTCTGAACTCAAGCGACGCCTCGACGCGGGCGAGTTCAACGACCGATTCCCGACCGACAGCGAGCTTGTCGCGGAGTACGAGGTCAGCAGGCACACTGTCCGCGAATCGATTCGCCATCTCAACAAGCGCGGGATTCTGCGGCGTGAACGCGGTCGCGGCACCGTTGTCAACCAGAGTGAGTTCGTCCAACCGCTCGGTGCGCTGTACAGCCTGTTCGAGTCGATCGAATCATCCGGTGTCGCGCAGCGCAGCAAGGTCCTGGCCCTCGAAGAGCGCAGCGACGAAACCATCGCCGTGCAACTCGGCCTGCCAGCCGACGCGCCGCTGCTCTACCTCGAACGCATCCGGTACGCCGGAAACGAAGCCCTGGCCCTTGATCGGGCCTGGCTGCCGATGGCAGTGGCCGGGCCGATCATCACCAGCAACTTCGAGCGCACGGCGCTCTACGACGAACTCGAGCGATGCTGCGGCGTTCGGCCGGACGCTGGGTGGGAGCGGATCGCACCACTGAACCCACAGCCGGCCGAACGGGCGCTGCTGGAGATGCGCCGTGGTGACGCAGCCTTCTTTCTCGAACGACTCAGCACAGCAAAGGGACGTCCCATCGAGTGGCGCACCACGACCGTTCGCGGCGATCGCTACCACTTCATCTCAAAGTTCGAGGCCGGCGTGGCCCCGACGCTCGCAGCAACCGCCAAGACGTGAGCAACTCAGTCGGCTGATCAACGAGCATCGGCGCTTTGCTACGTTCGGCACGGTGACCGTCGACAGCTACGCGTTCCTCCCGAGGGCCTTCCGAACGATGTTCGAAGCCGCACCCCGGTTCGAACACGAGCCGGTGTGGGCCGACTTCACCAAGCCACTGAACGAAGCACGGATCGGGCTCCTGTCGAGTGCCGGCATTTTCATCCAAGGTGAACAGGACGGGTTTGACATCGAGCGCGAGCGGCGCGAGCCCACATGGGGCGACCCGACGCTTCGGCCCATCCGATCCGATGTCAACCAAGCAGACATAGGTGCGACACACCTCCATATCCGCACGGATGACCTCCTCCACGACATCAACGTGGCACTGCCGATCAATCGACTCGACGAGTTGGTGGCCGACGGCCGCGTCGGCTCCGCTGCACCCGAGCACTTCTCGGTGATGGGCTTCCAGGAAAACGGTGCCGAAGTCTGGCGCACGACGACGGGGCCAGAAATCGCAGCTCGCTGTCACGCAGCTGAAATCGACGCGCTGATCCTCGCTCCGGCTTGACCGGACTGCTGCAAAAACGTGCCCGTGTTGGCGCGAATCATCGAAGCTGCAGGCGTCCCGACCGTAACGGTCACGATGATGCCGATTCTGTCCGACAAGTACCGATCGTCACGGACGCTCGGCGTCCAGTTCCCCTTCGGGCACTCCTTCGGGGCTGTTAACGACCGCGCGATGCAGCGGCGCACGCTCGACGCGGCACTCCAACTTCTGATCAACGCACCCGGCCCTGAGGCTCGAGTCGATGTCGACGAGCAGTGGCCCGGCGACGTTCGTGAGGCGTACAAAAACTGGCAGCCGGACGAGCCAAGCCCGATCGTGCTGCGCAGCATGGAAATGATCCGCCAGGCGTCCCAGAGTGGCACGATCTGACACATGCCGGTACCTGCTGCTCTCCTTAACATGTCGCTGACGCCTGTCGTCCATGACATCGACGAGCGGTGGGTAATGGCCTACGCGGCTGCGCTCGGTGATCACTCCGACCGCTACCTCGACACCACTCGCCGCGACGGTGTGGTTGCCCACCCCCTGTTTCCGGTCGGCCCCGAATGGGAAGCAATTGTCGCGTCGCGTTCGATGTCTGAACCGCTCGGCATGACTCGAGCCGAGGTCTTGACCGGCGTCCACGCAACCCACGACCTCACCGTGCACCGTCTCGTCCGACCCGGCGATCGTCTGTCGACCCAACTTTCCATCGTCGGAGTCACCGACATTTCCCCCGGCGCCAAGGTCACCACTCGACTCATCACCGTCGACCAGGACGGACAGCCCGTTGCCACCACGACTCAGGATGCCATCTACCTAGGCGTTCCGACCGACAACGTCAACCACCCGGACCCGACGCCCCCACCTGCGATACCCGCATCGGAACGTCACGGCGATCCAGTCGTGACGACTGTCGATGTCGCGGCAGGCGCTGCTCACGTCTACACGGAATGTGCACGAATCTGGAATCCGATCCACACCGACCGCGCCGTTGCCCAGGCCTCCGGGCTGCCCGACATCATCTTGCACGGCACCGCCACGCTTGCCCAGGGGATTACGGCCGTCATCAATCACCGAGCAGACGGCAACCCCGAACTCGTGCGCCGTGTCGCAGGCCGGTTCGCCGCCATGGTGGAACTCCCGTCGACGATCACCGTCAAGGTCTGGCCGGCCAACCAGACACCCGATGGGAACATGACGGTTCCGTTCGAGGTGTACAACGCTGCCGGAGTCGCCGCCGTGAAAGACGGGCTTGTCGTGCTCGGCACCTCGCCCTAACCAGCCCGACTCAGTCGGTACGGCCGTAGAAGGTGGTGCGTGCCGATTCTGACAGAGCGACACCGGGCCGGTCGTTGTAGGCAAACACGACGAGCAGGCGCGTGGTGCCACCTTCGGTCGGCGTGACGCGGTGGATGGCGTTGCGGCCGCGGAACAGCACGAGGTCGCCGGGTTCAAAATCAAGCGTCTGCACCGGCTCATCGCCGTCGAGAATTTTGCCGACCCGTTCGAATGCCATGTCGCCAGCGTCGGCATTGCGGACTGCTGGTACGTGTTCGAAGTGCGCCCCGCCCTCGGCAGCCTGCAACAACATCGTGACGGCAAAGGACGAATTGTCAAAGTGCCAGCCGAGTTCCATACCTTCGGACGCGAAGTGCACGTTGATCGATGACATGTCATCGGCAGAGGGGTGCACATTGTCGATACCGAGCACACCACAGAGGAACGAACGGAACAGCGCGTCGTTGTAGATGTCACGCAGCGGCGAGTCGTGGGGGATCTCGTCATCGGCAATCAAACCCTTGCTGCTTTTCACTTGCCGGTTGAACGGATGCGCCCCATCGAGCGACGGGTCAGCAGGCGTGAGGTACACATTGTGCGTTTTGCCGGCGTAGTAGGCATCGCCCTCGCGGGGTGCTGACTGAGCAACGATCTGCTCGATCGTCGCGGCGCGAGCGAAGCCCGCCAGCACCAGGGCGCCGTCGTTGTCGAGACGCTGACGACACTCAGCAATGTACGACTCGTCGTCGATGGGGTGCCGGTCTGTGTCGAGGTACGCATTGCTGTCGGCGCTGCTGTCTGCGCTGCGGTGGATGAGAGTCACCTGGTACTTCCTCTCTGTGGTCGGATTGGATCGAGCGATCCGAGTGGTCCGATCGTCTGGCGAATCAGGGGGACGCCTGGCCGGTAGGCCAGGTGGTGGTGTGTCGGAGCGTCGAGGATGGTCGCGTGGCCGGCCGACCCCGGCGTGAGTCTGCCGACATCGGTGCGACGAAGCGCCGCAGCGCCTCCGAGAGTAACTGCTTGGACCGCTTCGTCGATCGTCATGCCCATCTCGCGAACAGCGATGGCTATACAAAATGAGATCGAGGTCGTGTAGCTCGATCCGGGGTTGCAGTTGGACGCCAATGCAACAGTGGCGCCGGCATCAATCACCCGGCGCGCGTCGCCATACGGCTGCCGTGTCGAGAAGTCGGCTGCCGGGAGAAACGTGGCGACCGTGTCGCTGCCGGCCAACGCTTCGATGTCGCTATTAGAGAGATACGTGCAGTGATCAACTGACGCGCACCCGCAGTCGACAGCAAGTTGGACACCTGGGCCGTGGCCGAGTTGGTTGCCGTGAAGGCGCAGCCCGAGCCCGGCGGCCCGGCCCGCCTCGAGGACCGCTCGCGATTGGTCAGCGTCGAAGGCGCCCGTTTCGCAGAAGGCATCGACCCACTTGGCGTGCGGCTGTGCTGCGTCGAGCATTTCGTTGCAGACCAGGTGGATGTAGTCGTCGGCACGGCCTTCGAACTCAGCGGGCAGGAGGTGTGCCCCGAGGAACGTCGATTCCGTGGTGTATCTCCGGGCGATCTCGACGCTCCGGGTTTCGTCGACAACGTTGAGGCCGTATCCCGACTTGATCTCGATCGTGGTGGTGCCAGCACGGTGTGCCTCGGCCAGTCGTTGGCGAACCAGGCCATCGAGCGCGCCAGTCGACATGTTGCGCGTAGCGTCGGTGGTCACGCGGATGCCGCCGCCGTCATAGGGCTGGCCGGCCATGCGTGCGGTGAACTCTTCGGCACGGTCACCAGCGAAGACAAGATGGGTGTGGGAGTCGACGAACCCGGGCAGCACGCATGCACCGTCGGCGTCAATGCGGTCGTCGGCAAGCGCTCCAGCCGGCCCGACATACTCGATGACGCCGTCGACGATCACGACCGACGCGTTGTCAATGATGCCGAGCGAACCGCGGCCGAGTGTCGGGTCGTTGGTGATGAGCGAACCAATGTTGTCGATCGCGAGTGATCGCTGTGTCGGTGTCGGCGTCGGTGTCGGCGTCGGTGTCGGCGTTTCAGGCATCATCCATGAGCTCCTTGATTGCAACATCGAGTTCGGCAGCCACGTCGATCGTCGAGTGACGTCCCTCGGAAATGATGTGGCGGCCATCGACGTACACGTCGGTCACGTCGGTCGCAATTCCAGCAAAGACCGCTGTTTCGACAGCGCCCCCGATGGTCGTCCCAGCGGTCCGAACCGAGTCGAGCCGCATGGTGACGAGATCGGCCCTGTTCCCAACTGCGATCGAACCGGCGTCGTTCCAGCCAAGGCTGCGATGACCGTTGATCGTTGCCATGTCCAACAGACAGGATGCAGGGTGGACACCGCGTTCGTTGCTGCGGAGGCGCTCGTCGAGTTCGAGGGCCCGAGCCTCTTCGAACAGATCGATCACTGCGTGCGAGTCGGAGCCGAGCGACATTTCAATACCTCGCTCGGCGAAGCGGCTCGTGGGTCCAATGCCATCACCGAGATCTCGTTCGGTGGTCGGGCACATCACGACCATTGCTGCCGCGGCGGCGAGCCGCTCGATGTCATGCCCAGACAGATGCGTTGCGTGAACTGCCGAGAAGCGGTTGGTCACGACACCCGATGCTGCGAGTACTTCGATCGGCGACGACCCGTGGTACGCCATGCAGGCCTCGTTCTCTGCGACCTGCTCCGAAACGTGAGCGTGCAGCGGAGCCTGGCGGGTTGCAGCCCAGTCGGCAACGAGCTGCATCGATCGAGGGTCGACAGCACGGACCGAGTGAATCGCTGCACCAATCCGGTGCGTGTTCCCGCTGCCAAGTCGATTGAGCCGGTCGGCCCAGGCGATGGCAGTTCCGTCACTAAATCGTTGCTGGACTCCGAACGGTTCGTTGTATCCGCTCACCCCGCAACCACCGTGGAGATACAACGTGTCAAGCAGTGTGATTCGGATGCCAACGTCGTCCGCCGCGGCGAGGAGCGCCACACTCATTTCGTTGGGATCGGAGTACTGCGTGCCATCGAGCTGGTGGTGGAGATAGTGGAACTCGCCGACGCAACTCACACCGGCCAACGCCATCTCGGCGAACACTGCGCGAGCCAGTCGACGGTAGGAGTCAGGCTCGAGTCGTTCAGCGGCGCGGTACATCAGGTCACGCCACGTCCAGAAGGTGCCCCGGTCGGCTTGGGTGCGTGACCGGAGTACCCGGTGAAAGGCATGGCTGTGGGCATTGGCCAGGCCCGGCATCGTGAATCCACTGAGTCGTGTTGCGCTACCCGGCTCGGCGTCGGCGGTGATCGTTGCGAATCGGCCGTCGAGGATGTCGACCAGCACGCCGCGTTGCGGCCGCCCGTCGACCAGCGCCGACTCGCACCACACCTGGGTGTTCACGAGCCGACGCGCTCCACAAATGCGGTGATCCGCTCAACAAAGGCGGCGCGGTGAAACTCGTTGAACTCGTCCCAGGTAGCCAGCGTGGATGGATCGGTGACGCGGTCGATAAACAGCACACCGTCGAGGTGGTCGCATTCGTGTTGCCAGGTGCCAGCGGTCAGGCCCCGTTTGATTTCGTCGTGTTCGACGCCGTCGCGGTCGAGATACCGCACTCGGATGTTGACGTGTCGGTCCACGTTGCCACGCAGCGGAACCGAGAGACAGCCCTCGTTCACCTCGACCAGTTCGTCGTCGAGCGGTTCGATGATCGGATTGATCGCAACCGTCAGCGGAATGGGCGGTTTGTACGGATATCGGGGGTTGTCGCCAACCTCCAGCACCGCGACCCTGAGCCGCTCGTTGATCTGCGTGGCCGCAAGGCCCGCACCGTTGGCATGGCGCATTGTCTCGATGAGGTCATCGATCAGTGTCTGGATCCGATCACTTGCGATCTCCTCGGCCGGCACCTCACTGGCGATGACGCGCAGCGTGGGGTGACCAATCGAGAGAACTGGCCGAACCGTCATTGCTCGCTCGTCAGGCCATCCGTTGCCGGCTCCGTGGCTCCGGCTTGCATCGGGCTGCCCTTCATCGGAATGACCACGCCCCGCTCGTCAGCGACCTCGATGGCCCGTTCGTAGCCGGCATCGACGTGGCGGATCACACCCATGGCGGGGTCGTTGGTGAGCACGCGTTCCAGCTTCTCGTCTGCGAGTGCCGTGCCGTCCGCGACGCTCACCTGGCCGGCGTGGATCGATCGACCGATGCCGACTCCCCCACCGTGATGGATGCTGACCCAGGTGGCGCCAGAACAGGTGTTGACGAGGCCGTTCAGAAGCGGCCAATCGGCAATGGCATCGGAGCCGTCGATCATTGCTTCGGTCTCGCGGTAAGGCGAGGCGACTGATCCGGAGTCGAGGTGATCACGCCCGATGACGATCGGAGCCTTCAGCTCGCCTGAACGAACCATCTCGTTGAAGCGAAGCCCAAGACGGTGCCGCTCGCCGTAACCGAGCCAGCAGATTCGCGCGGGCAGGCCTTGGAAAGCAACGCGTTCGCCAGCCAGCTTGATCCAGCGATGGAGGCCTTCGTTGTCGGGGAACTCTTCGAGCACCGCTTTATCGGTGGCTGCGATGTCGGCCGGATCGCCCGACAGTGCAACCCAACGGAACGGTCCGAGCCCCTCACAGAACAGGGGCCGGATGTACGCGGGCAGGAAACCGGGGTAATCGAACGCCCGCTCGAAACCGCCCAGTTTCGCCTCGGCGCGCAGGCTGTTGCCGTAGTCAAAGACCTCGGCGCCAGCGTCCATGAACCCGACCATGGCCGCGCAGTGGGTGGCCATGGCGGCACGCGATCGACGCGTGAACTCGGCCGGGTCGGTGCGCTTCAGTTCCGCAGCAGCCTCGGGCGTGAGGTCATTGGGCATGTAGCTCAGCGGGTCGTGCGCGCTGGTTTGATCGGTGACGATGTCAGCATCGACCTTGTCGGCGAGGAGTCGCGGCAAGATGTCGGCGGCGTTGCCGAGGAGACCCACCGACAGCGGTGTGCGGCTGGCCTTTGCCTCGTGCACACGGCGCACAGCGCTGATGTAGTCGGGGGCGATCTCATCGAGGTAGCGATGATCGACGCGCCGCTGCAGCATGCGCTGGTCGCAGTCAATGACGAGCACAACGCCGTCGTTCATGGTGACTGCCATCGGCTGCGCGCCGCCCATTCCGCCAGCACCGGCGGTGATCGTGAGGGTGCCGGCGAGGGTGCCATTGAAACGTTTGCGGGCAATCTCGGCAAAGCACTCGAAGGTGCCCTGCAAGATGCCCTGGGTGCCGATGTAGATCCACGAGCCGGCGGTCATCTGGCCGTACATGGTGAGGCCTTGCTGTTCGAGGCGGCGAAACTCGTCCCAGTTCGCCCAGTCGGGCACGAGGTTCGAGTTGGCAATGATCGCTCGCGGCGCCCACTCGTGGGTCCGCATCACGCCAACCGGCTTGCCGGACTGCACCAGCATCGTCTCGTCGCGCTCGAGCGTCTGCAGGGTGCGGAGCATGGCGCGGTACGAATCCCAGTTCCGCGCCGCACGGCCCGTACCGCCGTACACGACGAGTTCGTCGGGGTTTTCCGCGACCTCAGGGTCCAGGTTGTTCTGCAACATCCGGTAGGCGGCCTCCTGCGGCCACCCTTTGCAATTCAGCTTGGTACCGCGCGGCGCGCTGATGCCGGTGATGGGCGTTCCGATCGGGCCAAACGAAGAACTCATGCCTTGCAGTCTGCGCGCAATGACTCTAGTCTGTCAACAGATCACATTCATTGTCATTAGGTGACATTACGTAGAGAAGGCCACATGGCTTCCACGACCAGCACGACGACCGCTCCGAGCAGCGACCGGGAACGCGACCAAACGGGCGTCCCACGTTCGATCGGTCGGGTGCTCGACCTCTTCGAGATCGTGCTCGCCGAGCGCAACTGCAACCTCACCGCCGCAGCAAACGCATCCGCGCTCACGCCGACCACCGCGTTGCGGTACCTCCGAGCGCTCGAAACTCGCGGCTACGTCGACCGCGACGAGTCGGGCGACTTCTCGGCGGGCCCGACCATCTTGCGAATTGCTGCTTCCTTGCGTGGCGGCACCGTCCTTGACCGCCTGGCCACTATCGCTCAACCGCACCTCGACGAACTTGCCCGGCGCAGTGGCGAATCGACCTACCTCGCTGTGAGCGATGGTCGCACCGGCACCTATATCGCAACCGCCGAGAGCCCCCGTGCAATCCGCCACGTCGGCTGGGTCGGCCAGGACGTCACCCTGCGCGGCTCCGCGCTCGGCGCCGCGCTCGACGAACCCGGCACTACGGCCACCCGAACCGGCGCCGTCGAGGCTGACATCACCGCGATCAGCCGGGCACTTGCGTCGACCGGCAAGCTCGGCTTGGCGATCTCGATCGTCGGCCCCGAGTACCGCTTCGGGATTGACGAACGGACCGACCACGAAGCGTCAATCGCTGCGGCCGTCGACGCATTTGCGCACGAACTGCGCACCAATGGAGAGGACTACACATCATGACCATCCACCTCGACGGCCCCGGCGTCACCATCGCCGACGTTGCCGCCGTCGCCCGCGAATCCGAACCAGTCGAACTGACCGCAGCGGCGGTCGAACGAATGGCCGCTGCCCGAGCAGTCGTCGAACAACTCGCTGAAGGCGCCCCCAAGTACGGCATCTCGACTGGCTTCGGTGCACTCGCCACCGTCTCCATCCCACCCGACCGCCGCCGTGCACTCCAGGTCGCGCTCATCCGCTCCCACGCTGCCGGCATGGGCGACCCGGTCGAAGACGAAGTCGTGCGCGCCATGGTGTTCCTCCGAGCGCGCACGCTCGCTCTCGGCAACAGTGGCGCGCGCCCACTCGTTGCACAGGCGATGGTCGACATCCTCAACGCCGGCATCACACCGATAGTCCCCGAGTACGGCTCGCTCGGGGCCAGCGGCGACCTTGCGCCACTCGCCCACGGAGCGATGGCGCTTCTCGGCGAAGGTGACGTCATCTACGGCGGAAAGGTGAGACCCGCCGCCGAGGCACTTGCGGCCGCCGGCCTCAAACCCATTGAGCTCGCCGAGAAAGAGGGCCTCGCTGTCACCAACGGCACCGATGCCATCTTGGGCATGCTGTGCCTTGCCATTACCGACATCGAGCGCCTGCTCAGCCAGGCCGACATGATCACCGCGATGACCGTTGAGGGGCTTCTGGCCACCGACACACCCTTCGCTGCTGACCTCCAAGCACTTCGCCCACAACCCGGCCAAGCAGTGAGCGCGGCGAATCTCCGAGCCATGCTCGTCGGCTCCCCGATCGTCGCCAGCCACAACAACGATGACGACACCCGCGTCCAGGACGCCTATTCCATCCGCTGCACGCCGTCGGTTCACGGCGCCGTCCGCGACACTCTCGAGCACTGCCGCTTCGTCGCCCGCAACGAGCTCGCATCAGCGATCGACAACCCGATGGTGCTTGCCGACGGCCGTGTCGAGTCGTGTGGCAACTTCCACGGCGCACCACTCGGATTCGCTGCCGACTTCCTCGCCATTGCGGTCTCCGAGATCGGAGCGATTGCCGAACGGCGAATGGACCGCATGCTCGACAAGACCCGCAGCCACGGCCTCCCGCCCTTCCTCGCCCACGAAGTCGGCGTCGACAGCGGCCTGATGATCGGCCACTACACGGCAGCAGCCATGGCTTCGGAGAACAAGCGCCTCGCCGCACCAGCATCGGTCGACTCACTCCCGACGTCAGGCATGCAGGAAGACCACGTGTCTATGGCCTGGCTCGCGGTCCGCAAACTGCGCAAGGTGGTCGACAACGTTCGCCGCATCCTTGCAGTCGAATACGTCTGCGCCGCTCGAGCAATCGAATTCCGCGCGCCGCTGGCGCCGTCGCCGGCAACCGGCGCGCTGCTTGCACTGCTGCGCGTCGACGTTGATGGCGCTGGCCCCGACCGATACCTCGCCCCCGAACTCGCTGCGGCAGAAACCCTCCTCAATTCATCTGCACTGGCCGATGCACTCGACGTGATCGGAATCAGTCTCGACTGAACCCCGACTTTTTGCGCTCGGTACGATAAAGGGTCAACATCCAGTTCTGGAAGAACAGCGCTATCCGTTGAAGTCGAACATTCTGTATCTCACCCGAACGAGGAACCACCAGTGACCAACTCCGTGACAATCACCGACAACCGCACCGGCCAGACCGTCGAAATCCCCGTCGAAGGCGGCGGCATCGACATGGCAGCGATCCAGAAGCTCATGCCCGGCACCTGGGTACTCGACCCGGCATTCACTGGCACAGCATCAACCACCTCGACGATCACCGACCTCGATGGGGCCAACGGCATCCTCCGATATCGCGGGTATCCGATCGAACAACTGGCCGAGAACTCGACGTTCCTCGAAGTGTCCTACCTCCTGCTCCACGGTGAACTGCCAACGCAACCTGAACTCGATGCTTGGGTGCAAGACGTCCGCCACCACACCTTCATCCACGAGAACATGCGCAAACGGTTCACCGAGGGCTTCCACTACGACGCTCATCCCATGGGCATGTTGATGTCCGCGATTGCTGGCCTGTCGACCTACTACCCCGAGGCCAAAGACGTCCTTGACCCAGACACCCGTCACCGTCAGATCGTGCGGCTCATCGCAAAGACCCCGACACTTGCTGCACTCGCGTACCGCGCCAGCATCGGCATGCCCTTCGTCTACCCCGATAACGATCTGAGCTACCCCGAGAACTTCCTCTCGATGATGTGGCGCATCGCCGAACCGCAGTACAGGCCCGATCCGGTGCTCACCAAGGCGTTGGATGTCCTCCTCATCCTGCATGCCGACCACGAGCAGAACTGCTCCACCTCGACAATGCGTATGGTCGGCTCGTCACACGCCGACCCATACTCTTCAGCTGCGGCGGCAACCGGCGCCCTGTACGGCCCCCGCCACGGCGGAGCGAACGAAGCAGTCATCCACATGCTCGGCCGTATCGGCACGCTCGAAAATGTCGAGCCCTTCGTCGAGTCGGTCAAGCGCGGCGAAGAACTCCTGTGGGGCTTTGGACATCGCGTCTACAAGGCGTACGACCCGCGAGCCGCAATCGTCAAGAGCCACGCCGACCGGGTCTTCGCAATCACCGGCAAGAGCCCGCTGCTCGACGTTGCCCTCAAGCTCGAAGAGATCGCACTCGCCGACGACTACTTCAAGAGCCGCAACCTGTATCCCAACGTCGACTTCTACACCGGCCTCATCTACCAGGCAATGAATTTCCCCCTCAACATGTTCACCGTACTGTTCACGATCGGTCGTATGCCTGGGTGGCTCGCGCACTGGCAAGAGTCGCTCGAACAAAACTCGAAGATCAGCCGGCCGCGTCAGATCTACACCGGCGAGGCAGAGCGGGCATATACGCCAATCACCGGCCGCTGACACCAAACATGATTGGCTGATTCGGTGAACGTCCGTCGCTCCAACACCATTCTCTACTGCATCGAGTGGGCCGACACCGTTGCCTTTTACCGCGATGTCATCGCGCTCGAACCAACGCACGAGGTTGATTGGTTCGTCGAATTCGCCCTGCACGATGCCGCACGTCTCAGCGTCGCCGACGCCTCCCGCACATCGATCGCCCCAAGCGGCGGCACTGGCATCACGCTCAGCTGGCAGGTCGACGATCTCGCTGCGGAATGCGCCCGCCTCGCGGCACACCAGGTCGAGACCTCAGACCCGATGCGGCAGTGGGACGGGCACTCCGTGTTCCTCCACGACCCTGAGGGCAACCGAATCGAACTCTGGAAACCCGAGCGCTGACCTGATGAACCACTCCGACATTGAGTGCACGCTGCGAACGGTGTTCGGCATCGCGCTGCGCCGACTTCGCCAGCGTTGGCGCTCCATCGTCGCTGGCTGCTGAAATGACACAAACTGGGCAGTACGGTCGCGGCGCAGAACACCACGTTCCATTTGGTCCTAGTGTCCTGTCAGGTTGTTTAGCTTAATATTTGTTGGATTCGGGAATTTTCTGGTTGCTGTCGCGTTGTTGTTGGTGTCACTGCCAACATCGAAGGGAACGCCATGGCCAAACGAGGACGACCAC
>Ga0209702_10001203_pt1 | contig 50894 bp, 40 predicted proteins | sample FRY01_FD_187210 | JGI IMG/M metagenome (GOLD analysis project Ga0209702, IMG submission 187210) | Freshwater microbial communities from Lake Fryxell liftoff mats and glacier meltwater in Antarctica - FRY-01 (SPAdes) (version 2) | ecosystem: Environmental > Aquatic > Freshwater > Ice > Glacier... | reverse complement strand
GGAGTTGTAATACATCCGCCCTTCAAAGTTCCCAGAACCTGGTGCGGTAACCAAAACCTCAAACGAGGCATTAATCAGTTGATTCTGATTAAGGTCAATATTTGTTACAAATTTTACCGCCATGAGCCCTGCCTTAAGTCAGATATGCGAAACCAGAAAAAGCCGCCGTAAAACCTACGGTGATTTGAGTGTTACTATCATATATTACAGTACCAACGACGAGTGTGTCAGCAGAGTCCACGATAGTTACCGATGGCTTCCCGCCAAGGGTGTGGGTTATGACCCAACTGGTACTCGCTGCCCCCTGAGTGTGTACATGGCGACGAGTATTTCCAGCCGCTCCGGCGAGCCTAACGGTGACCAGATTGGCAACATCTTGGTCAATAATAATCTGGTTGGCCGCATCTTGGTCAATAATAATTTGATTTGGCACCGTCATCGCGTCACCTCTGGTGCCAAAGTAAAGTTCCCCTGTATAAGTCTTGACACATTGCCACTAACATCAAGGATTTCCAGGTCATAAACACCGCTAGATTCAAGGGCTGCCGTTACTATGTCGCTCATGCTGAGGGTAATCCTGCCTATTGCGCCATCAATTGCGATTCTTCCGTTTTCGGTTGTAAGAGAAACCATCACGGTTGTCGATTCAATAGTTCTACGAACCTGCATCCGGGCGGTAAAGTGTTCAAGGTTCATGACCGTATATGTCGCCCCAGTGGGGTCAGCAAGCAGGTCTGGTTCCTGGACATCCAGTACGCGACCAAATGTAGAGCCGGCCTCACATAAAATGTTGTATGTCCCAGCTATCAAAAGTTACTCCTAGTCATCGTCTCAATGAATTATATGCTAGGAAGCGCCTCCAAAAAGGACAGTTTGTCTAAAGAATAGAAGCTGAGTCCTTGTTTGGGCCAACCTTCTTCAACCCAAGACCAGCCGCTACCGATACCGCCAGTGCGACAACACCGACCTTGAGATTTGCTGAATCCGTCAATGACTCGTATGACAAGCCCGCCGCCGTAGATGCACCGAACCATGCCGCCACGAATACCGTGACTGCATTTTCTACCAGCTCTTTAATAAATTTAACGCTCATGTTGTCTCCTTCGTAGGTGTACTCAATTTTATCATCTATTTTTATCAGCCTAGAACATTGAGGTCAAAAGTCCCAAAATCCAAGTCGTCAAGGATGAAGTTGATTTCGGCGACAGATTCATGGGTAAATACGTGCCCCTGGGGCCGTGATGGCTCAACGGCGGCCAAAACTCGTGCACTCTCATCTCCGTCTACAGAAGCATCGGGGGTCTCGGATGTGAGAGTACGCAAATGTATCTCCCACTCATTATTTAAATAGTTGGGCGAAACCACAACTTTTTGGTCCCCCGTCAGAACCTGTTTGGCTGCCTGTTTGACCGCATAGGTGCTTCCGCTCCCGTACCCATAAACCCGTGTTTGCAATTGCCACTTTCGGTAGTCGTCATCACTTGACTGGACGGCGGCCACTTGCCCCAACCGATGGGTCGCTATTGCCGTTGGTGTTGTTACCGCCGTCCCACCAGATGGGGCCGAGACGACATCTGCTGCCGTCAGGGCGTATGTAAAAGTTGCGGTAGTGGGGACAGCAACGATGTCAAAGGTCCCGTTAAATGTCGCATCCACGCCTGTAACTGCGACCGAATCCCCAACAAGAAACTCGTGGTCCACAGAAGTGGTCAGTGTCGCGACATTGTCGGTCAGGGCCTTATTGTCAACGGTTTTGGTATTCGCGCCGACGGGCGTGCTAACAACATCGGCCGCTGTCCGCGCATACGTGAATGTTGTTGCCCCCGGTACAGATATAACTGCACAGGTCCCATTGAACGGGGAACCCATTGATGTAATAACTACGGTGTCGCCAACAACAAATGTGTGGCTGACGGAGGTTGTTAGGGTCACCACGTCGGACGTTAGGACTTTGTTATCCACGGTTTTGTTCACCACGGGGTCAAGTGCAACAGATTCCGTTACGTATATGCCCGTTGATGGATTGGCGCCAATAAACATCGTGGCCCAATCAAAATATGTACTGGGCATTATTTCGGGGTCCGTCAGAGTGCTGTGGAATAAGTTATAGAGCCGATTATCAACTTGCAAATCATCACCGGGGCTCAATTCGTGTATCTCGTAGTGGAACAACTCAACGTACTTTTTCATTACATCATTGCTAACCCCCGTAAGTGAGTGCCAAAATTTAGACAAAGGGTAGGTTGGATTTGATTGCTGGGAGTCGATGTCAATTAAAAAATCAGGGAACATACCCTTGCCCTGGTTCCAGTAGGTGTTATACAAAAAGGGTTTATCCAACGTTAGGACGGGCTTGGTAATAAAAATCGGCTGCGCCTGATGTCCGTTAACCGATATCCGTACGGAAACATCAGAATGTGGGGCGTGTATATCAAGTTCGTTGGGGACCAATATGTTTGAATATACGGCAGTCCACGCGTTTGGTCTCACCGAGATGGCCGTGCCCGTATCGGCACTTAGCACTTCAGTAAATTCTAGACCCGAATGATATAGGTCAGTGGTTACCGTCACGGCACTGGAACAGTAAACCATGCAATGAAATATATATTCATCTGATGCCGACAATTGGTCAACCTGTATTGAGAGATTCTCAATATCAACATTACTAGCATTTCCGGGGTTAATCCGCAACGAATAATTTTGAGCGCGATAAACGAAATCAGAAACAATGCTTGACGACGCAAGCGCGGTGACCACATTCCAGTTGGGCGCGTACCCGTTTATCGGATACACAACATCGCCGCCAGACCGAGAATATAAAGCATCAAAATCGCTTAATATATTACTGGTTATCATGACTACATACCGTAATTCAAAATAGTTGTCAGGGATATATTGGCGGTTATTACGGACGGGATATCCCCTTTGTCCTCAAACTCTAAATCCCCGTTATCAAGGAGCGTCATATTTGACCCACCAAGCACAAGGTCTGAAACGTAGTCAACCCCAGATATGGATGACAGCATGGATAAGACATCGTTATACCGAATAAGGCCAGATGCTACCGAGTATGTCAATAAATTAATTCCGTTAGTTAGCACGTAGTCAACAGCCAGCTCGGTCGTGTCTTGTCGGAATGTGGAATTAATATATATAGTTACCGATATCGTCGGGTAAACTACTCGTGCATCACTCATGCGGACAACTAATCCAACGTGTGATTTTGCGACAATGTCTCGGTGGATGATGTTTTTCTCGGTAAAGTTTAAAAAATCTCCGTTCCCGTATAGATAAATAGAAACGGTTCCCGGGACATCAGCGGCGGTCGTATCAGAATTGGCATCCGAATCAGTAAGGTCATAGACTAAGGCGCGAGAAACGTTTAGGTATGTCGTACGAATGTATTGACCCATTTGGGAGGCGGTCACAAAATTCTCACTAAGAGAACGCAGAAACGAAGCACCACGGATTAAATACTCTGAATCGGATTCAGAAACGGAACCCTGCACGAAATTGCCTAACGCAAAAACAGTGCCGATTGACGCCGAAAAATCTGTAAGCAAAAATTCATCGCCATCGGCGGCAGATGCAGATATTCCCACCTCGCGGGCAACGCATGGTATGTCCACGTAAGGACGTTCGGTCACCGTTAACCCGCCAGATGAATACGACCCAGTGGCGCCATTGGTTACAGTAAAGCCCGAACCCGATGCGGTTGCAACGGATGCAAACGAAAGATTAAAAGCACTTGGAGTAATGCCGGTAATCGTCACCACGTCCCCGGCCTCAAGGTCATTTGTTGCAGTGTATGTTACGGTCGTTCCATCGCTCGTCACATTGGTTATTGTCGCTAATTTTTCCGTTACACTTGGCATAATTGTTGAGTTAATTGTCTCGTAATACGTTGTTAGTGACTCGGAAAATGCTACTACCGCGTGTGAAAAAATAGTACCCGATGGAATAAATTCGCCATCGTAACTGAGTAACTGAACGCGAGCGGAAACGGATGCCCTGCCTCCCGACAGGCGCTCAAAGCCCATCATTGACAGAACTCCCTCCATTAATTTATTTGGGAGAGCGTTAATGTGGGTAACCGCTACCGAGGTCATATATGCCATGGCTTGAAACATGCCGTCCTCAATGGTCCCCTGGCGGAGCTGAAAGTCCGGCATCACCATTTGCGCTATTTCAATGGCATTTAGGTAAATTTCACTTGGTTGCTTATCGTAAATGCGGAGATTCACGTAAGGAGAAAAATCAGCGGCCATATTAGTTAATCCTAAACTCCACGTCCAAGGTGATTCGTTCCGCCTGAGGGTTCATTGAAATGTTCGCCAAACCAACGGTTATTTCTGGGACAAACCGCGCCGCATGCGCCATGAAAACATTGCGGTCAACCAGTTGATACGATGGGTCAAATACTCCAAATCGTGGAGTTAACGGGTGGGTCCCCGGCTCCGTCAACGCGGCAAAACTTAAAAGTTGCTTGTAGTACTCCGGTGAACCCTGAATAAGTTTGACCATGCCCGTTGAATTGTATTCAATAGGGAATTTAATGGTATCCATTTAAAAAATCTTCCCTCCGTGGTTATTAATGTACATGGTCATTACTTTCTAAAAAGGCAACACGGGATACGAGTGCATTGAACTGAGCAAGTGTTGGGTACACATCAGCAGACGTATTAATTCTACCAATAATAACGGATTTATATACATCGTTTTCCAAAAACGCGAATATGACCGAATCGTTGATTTTCAAAGACAGCGCCGGTGTCCCCCCTATCGTGCCTATGTTTGCGAAACTGACACCCAGCGTGGGAACATTAACGGATGCCTTTCCTTTGATGATGGATGTTATGTAGCCAAGATACAACCCGCCGCCCTGAAGGGGGGCCTGGGCGCCACCTTCATGACGTACCCGTTCGGGGTTGCGCTGAATGGTCACGATTTGGGTCCCAGTCCCGGAATCGACCACGGTGGGCCGGTCTCGGTTACTAGTTTGCCACTTCGGCCCAATAGATAGGGCATGAGAACGTCCGGTCCGGCTGGGTCACCAGTTTGAGGGTACATCGCCCCAACCTGCAAACCGGTAATTTTCACCTTGGGGTCGCGTTCCGGTGTGGCGAACGTGATGGACACCGGGTCGGGCGATAATTCCTCATAATCAACTGCCGTTATCAAGTAGTACCCAACAAACGTTGGAATGCCTCCAACGAAAACAGTCATGCCGGGGCGCAACACGACACCACTAGCGCGGGCGATGTTTGCCGAGCCGTTTGCCTCCAATGGGTCATTATCCCCCTTGTGCATCTCGGGAATGGACATTGTTTCAAAATCCTGTCCGGTTGAACCAGGCACCAGTGGGACGAATCGGTGAAGGACTTTTGTGGTTTTCGTTCTGCCGGTAGTTGTGTCTTTTATTTTTTTATCAAATGTCATGCTGTGGGAGCCCCACTTATGCATTAGCCACTTCATTGATGCGAAATATAGCACCCCATCAACCTCAAAACACTCAAACTGCGCCTGCGACGCAAGGTTTTGTATTACGCTCCACAGGGAGTCGGCCTGTTGTGTCCCGGATGCCTTAGTGATGTTTTTTGACTTAGTCGTAACTTCGCCCACAAAGTCTAGCCCGTATTTTCGCGCCGCTTGTTTAACGAATTCCGTGCCATTGGTATTGGGAAAACTGCCTGATTTCTTATCTCGTTTCATTTGCTGAATTGCTTTGGTTCTGCATTTTACTTGCCAAATTGGGTTTACGCCTTGACTCTGCGAAACTGTTATATCGGCTACTTCCATTTTTAAAGCACGAAAGCCAACGCTGATGGTCATATCATTTAGTGGCGTAACACTGCGTATTGACTTTGTCACAAATAAAACATCGCGTCCAATATTGAAATAATTATTAGCACCAAACTTAAATCCGGAATCAAAAATTTCTAAAGTAATTTCCGTAACCATCTTGGTAGAGTAACTTACCCGTGCACTTAAAATTGACTTAGAGATATCTTCGGACACTTTGGTTGCAAGGTCGCCAAAATAGATTTTAAATGGGTCGGCCTGTCCAAGCATTAGTTGCTGACCCCATTAACTAGGGGACTAAATAGCATAAACGCTTGCTCCGTGCAATCTCTTATACAGGTAGTGGCCGACGGCGGCGGGCAATTTACTTTTTTACACGGCGTAATAGGTGGCATAAATATTACCGAAACTTCTTCAATTGGAATTTCCTGAAGGGTCATTGAGCATGTGGCTCGCGATATGTGCGATGGCGAACCCGGGGTGCGCTGCGTGGACGAGATTGAGAAATCGCTTATAACAAACTCAACACCCCTGCCCCGTGTGAATAACGGATATCTTAATTCCTCAGACACAATTGCATCCATGTTGTAGAGGGTAACAGGGTATGGTGCTTGGGCCATTTTGCGTAATGTCGTCAACTGGTTGTCAACTGAGGTGAACAAGCCGTCCCCATCGGCCACGTCAAAATTAAATGATATTTTTAATAACTGGAAAGACTGAAAATCAACAATAGGAAAGTTTGCTTTACGTTCTATTTCTGTCCACTGTGCACCGAGTCCAGAATACTGAACATTAATTGGGATGTATGGAAATTCATAACGCAACGGTTCGGACATAATTACCTGCGATAACTGCTCTTGGCCTGCGGTATTTTTTGATGTTTTTGTGTACGAATATTGCTGTACTAGCGTTGGCTTGCTTGTCGTATTCCAACCAGTTGGTTTAATGTATCCAGCCAGACCTCGGGCCTGAAGCCGAATACGCATGCTCTCGGTGGCGGGGGTGGCACCGCCGCCAGGCTGCCTAGGCACCCCACCAGACCCACCGGACCCACCAGACCTGCCGGAGCCACCAGAGCCACCAGAGCTCGCTGCGGTGCCAATTGCGAGCATGAGCGCATTAACACGGTTGGTTAGCATTTCCCCGGTGACCCCCTGTGCCCCGAGCAGGTTGGCGTACACCAATCGTATTTGTTCTAAAAATCGTGTCTTTACTACACTCAACGGGTCGGTCATTTCGTCAGTGGCATCAATCATTCGCAACAATGTATTCAATGTGTCTAAATTCAGGGTTGCTGAACCCTGTTTGATGAGATACATAACGGCAGCATCATAATTTAGTTTTCCGCCACTGGCGAGCCCTAAGCCCTTTTCTATGTCCGTTTGTGCCAGTTGCGGTTGAACGGGCGCGCCACCGAGTAAATTAGAGAACGTTATCGTGCCATCGGGTATTCCATACAGCCCCCGAGGGTCAAAACTAACTTTTGTTGTTGCTGTCGTGCTCTTTTGAATAAACCCATCAATCGGCCCGGCTGTGTTTAGGGCGATATAGGGCATTAAATTATTAATGTAATTTGCGTATGCCGTCGCATGTGATTGAGTATTAAAAATTCCAAAGTGATTGAATGCCGGAGGGTAATTAGCGGGATTATAAAAGCCAAACTTTGTCGCTGAGACCGCAATATCCTGAGTGCCAAAGACTCCAGAACTATAACCTTTACTAGCCCCGGGAAACCCAGAGTTGATAGCGACACCAACCTTGTATCGCCGCGGCAGTACCATCCACTTTGTTGGATTGGTCACGACTAAGTTCTTTTTCACAAGGTTTGCACCCTCGGTCCAACTTTCAAGAAAATCAAAGTTGGCTTCGGTTATTTCAATAGCCGTTGCTAGAACTTCCGGTATTCCATCGTTGCCTGGGGCATCGGCATTTTCAATAAATTTGGCCGTATTGATGTTCCATCCATTATAGGACAACGGTATTGTCGCCGGGGCAACAGGATGGGTCGCCTGGTTTCTCCAAGCCTGAATTCGTACCAAGGTGTCGTTTGTAACAAATATTGGTAATTTGATATTGGCAACTGTTATAAAAAATGGACTCCAATAAAATGCGTAACCAGTAGTAGAGCCAGGAACGCCCGCCACGGTAAACGGCGTAACGGGTGTCCCCGATAAAGTTTTAAGCCCTGCCGATGCCTGATATTCCTGCAAATTGTAAGGCGACAAAGCCCCCTTCTTGAAAATGCCACCCAAGCTAACGTCGCCGAGCTTTGTTACTGGGGGTGCGGTTTCGGCGCTGGTAAGTGCAACGTTTGCGAATGCCGAATCTATCGCCGACCATTTGTAATTATACGACGCGTCCGAACCAACCGTCCAACCATTGTCCGGTATTGATGCAAATGCGGGCCCAGAGACAGACAGTGACGTCATGTTTTGCGAGTTACCCAATCTAAACCAATTAGTTATTGTTCCACTTGCTGATACGGCGCTGGGTATCCAGTAGGTTGTTTGCCCCAGTGGCCATAGGGTGCCGCGTTTTAACCATGGGGAATTAGCTGTAATTTGATTTTTGGAGGCACCGTAGAAAACGGGGTCAAGTTCCTCAAATACGGGCACCCAAAATTCGTTAGTCACCAATGGGGTATAGGGCGAGACTTTTAAGCATGTTTTTTGTCGTATGTGTAGTTTTTTTGCGACCGGACGCAATATCAGACTTTTAGCCGCACCCCACTGCGAACCATATTCGTTTGTGGTGGCACCAATTCCAACCATGCCATCGCTTAGAATCCCTTGAGATAGGTACTTTAAGCTAGCGGCAGGAAATGTAGTTACCCCAGTTGGAATCGTGTATGCACTTTGAATCGGTACGGCCATTATGCCCTCTGCGAATTATTGTATTGCATGGATTTAATCTTTCTCATAGTGATTTCCGCTATTTCATTAGCGCTGTGACTACCCGCTTCAACGGAAATATTATAGGTGTTAGTGACCGTAGTGCCAGATTGACCCGTTGGTGAATATGAACCAAATGATGCAGGGGCGGTTGTGTCGCCCGTGGGGCCAGCGCCAGGGACAACATGAAGGTGACGACTACCGTTTACTCCGTGGAACTCCGCAAATCCGCCATTTGACTGCACGAGACGCCCATATGCGCCGAGGTTCTGTCCAGTTAGGTCATAAGCGCGACCCATAACGTGGTCGGAACTCGGCGAGCCAAGACCGGTTGTTCTGTAGGCCGATGTCACGGTCCGAGAGCCAGTTAGTTGTCCATCCATTGCGGAGTGACGACCCATTGTCCTTGCTAAACGGGAAGACGTTGTATCGCCAAAATTAGCGCCCCGTGGCGATGATGTATCAGGTATATCAAGTTTCTTCATCTCGTCAATCAATGTTTTAAATGCTTCTGCCGTAAACCATGCGGGCTGATTAGCGGCGTCGCTTTTGAAGAAAACTCCAAACTCGGTAATAAACTTGTCAAACACTTTTTGCAATGACTCATCAAGGTCGGATATTTTTCCAAGCGAAAGCGCCATGTCTTGGTCGCTGGCAACAGACCCCAACCCGACATCTTGGGCTGTAAAGTTTTTATCGTAAACCTGAAATGCTTTTACGATTGCACTCTGACTCGCCATGTCAACACCCTCAAAAAGGGAGTTGCTTTCAACGGCGCTACTTAGCCCCGACGCCGCGCCCGCATTAGTTTTGCTTAACCGCGAAATATACCCAGAAAATAATTCTGAGTTGAGAGCGCTGCGCCCCCCGCCATCCCCGGTTCCCTGAATCATTTGATTGTTTATAAATCCGCCTAAATTCACTCCTTGGTCGCGGACCGTTTGGGCAAGAAATCTATCCATCACCATGCCGCTATTACCAGAATAAACGGTGTCCTCTTTGCCGTATAGATAGCCAATTTGACCATCGGCACCTTTTTGGCTGTATGCCGACCCACCACGACCAAGTAGTTTTTGGGCTTTTAGTGCCCCCTGCAGGCCTCCACCGGCTTGTGCGATGATGTCGGGGAGGACATCCGCCATTCCTTTCATGAGGTCTGTATCCGAAATTCCGCCACTCGCATCCATCTGACCGCGTAGCACCGATAGTTTTTCGTCTAATATTTTTGGCGCTTCAAGTTGGGTAATCGCTTCTTGAAACATTTCAAGATTTTTGATAGCAATGTCGGTTTGTATGCCCTTCATTTGCGCCGCTGTAAGAGTGATGGCCATCCCCATTTTTTCTAAAACATCGGTAAAAGACATGCTTGCATCCATAAGATTGACATTCATCGTCCGTGCAAGATTCTCAACTTCCATTTCTGATTTTCCAGAAATCCGCCCTAACTCTTTGACCCGTTTGCCGTAAGTCTCACTCAGCGCAGTGCCAACCTTCATTCTTTCCCCTTGTTCTTTTACTAACTTTTCCAAAAACTGTTTTGGTGTTACTAGTGCAGATTTGGATTCTTCTTCCGTTAGTTTTGAGCCGTATTTAGCTTGATTGTCTACAATGTCCTTAGCGGCCGCGCGCTGACGCCCTGCCTGAACCTCCCCAGAGCCTGTGGACACAAGTGCCGATGCCGCCAACTTGCTCAAGACCTCTCCCTGCCCCAATATCTCAGGAAAGATATTTTTTATAGACGAATCGCCGACCCCTTTTTGATTTGCAATTGCTAAACCCGCTTTCGCAAAAGCGCCCCTTTGTTGACTGGCGAGCATTGAAGATGCAGCGCCCTGTGCTGCTTTATTTTGTGCTTTTTGCTGGTTGATGTGGCCCATGATGCCGCCGCCAACAAGCCCGATAAAGGCACCAACGGCAGTTCCGATACCCGGGGCAATCATGCTTCCGATTGCTGCACCAGCCGCCGCACCCATCCCCGCACCGCCCTTGGCATTTTTGGCATTAAGGGCAGCACCGCCAAAACCAATTGCAAGACCTAACAATGGATTAAACATTGCGATAGATGCACCGAGAGCCATGGCTCCCTGCGCGGATGGGTCCATTTTCTGAGAAAGCAACCCCATCCCTATTGATGCCCCCATGCCAGCACCCATTCCCCTGTTGGCCTTTTGGACCGCTTGCCCGGCACGGCTTTCTCGGATGCCACGCGCACCTGAACCTATTTTCTGAAGTCGCCTACCCATCAGAGTTTTGCGTTCTCGCGGACCAGTCTTCTCGGGGTCAGCACTATCGGGGGCCCACCAGTTGTTGTATGCACTGCCACCGTAAAACTTGTGCATTCTTGAGCCAAGCCTAGACTTTGGGTTGAATGTGCTTGAACCGGGACCAGTTGTCGCACCAACGCTAAGGGGCCATAGTCCCTTGGCGCCACCGCCCGTACCAAGATACTGCGAACTCCCCACTAGCCTTTTGCGATATTTATCTGCAGCCCAGTTTGTAAATCTTCCGCTGCTGGCCCCAGGACTACTTGGGCCAGACCCGAACCCTGTGGCACCATGCCTTTGAGATTCCCCGTATCTTCGTGCTATCCAACTTTCTCGCCCGCGGATTATGCGCCCAGACGCAGTTACGGTTTTTCGCCCAGTTACCGGGTCAACGCGCTGGTCCGCAGGAACAAATACACCGGACCGAAACCGTTGACCAGTTATATTTAATTGGCTTCGGTCAATTGGGCCCGTGCCGCGCCCAGTTTCGGAAAAACTTACCATCCGGCCCCCAACGCGCTGTTGGCTCAATGGTACCGCCGGTGCACGAACACGAGTACTCGGACCAGAACCGGGCCCTGCGCCCGGTCTGCCGTAACCCAGGGACGGAGTAGTTACATTGTTATTTGCTATTTGGTATCCAGGGTTTGATTTAAGGCCGTACGAGGCGACAGGTCTACCGTTGACGTTTACCACGCCTGCGGTTACATTCATATTGGCCGCCTGCCGAATTCCACTCTGGGATTGGCCAACCCACCCGCCAGCATTGTTTTTCATTTTTCTTGACATAGCAATAATTCCGGCTAATCCAGCGAACGAACCAATACCGCCCTCGCCCCCACCGGTCATGGCCTTCATCACCTTAGTGAAAATGCCTAGAAAGCTTGTGAATTTATCTACCATCAATGTGATGCCATCAACGATTTTTGTGATGAACGGCATTGCTTCTATGAACATCGCTCTAACGACACTTACGTAATTGCCGATTCTCGTTATCAATGTTCCGACCGCTGTTCCGAATTCAAGAAAGCTAGTTCGGTGCTTTATAAGTTCAGCGTTAAATGTTCCGAATTTTTCTTTTAGTTGTACCCATATTGGGCCGAGAATGTTTTTGAGCATATCTTCAATTACCCCAGCGCCGTCAGTTAACGGTCTCAGGAAGTCAAGCATTCGGTTATAGCCCTCTGTGAACATTTTCCATTTGTCGGCCATTCTGGAAAACATGTCGACCGAATCCGGTAGATAATCGCGGGTTAGGTGAATAATTAAATCTGAAACCTTTTGGGCCGCATCGGAAATCTTGTCAATAAACCCGCCCGTGCCAAAGGCCTCAATTTCGCCAAAAACCCTTTGAAATGTGGACTTAAAAATGCGCGAAACTTCCTCAAGTTCTTTTTTGACTGGTGCCAAAAATACCTGACCAAAATCTGCAAACTGATTTTTGAATCCAGTCATCGTTGCTTTAAACATGCTTATCAAGGTTGAGTTGACTGCCGCAAATTGCCCCTCAACGCCACCCATCTTTGCCAGTTCTCCGCTGGTAATGGCTTTAATTAAGTCGTCTTTGCTTTTTTTTCCGCCCCTAGTTTTGACTAATTTCTCGTATTCATCTAAAGCCTTTTTCATTTGTGGTCCAAGCTTTAGGGCCGATGCTTTAATTGAGTCGTATGAACCACCTACTTTTTGCAGTTCCCCAACAAGGTCGGCGGCTGCTTTTGTGCCCGTTTTCAGGTCTTGACCGGCGGATGCAAAATCCATCAACCCCTTGAGCATTGACGCACTTGAGGCATTAAATTTCCCAGTCTTATTAATAATTGCCCCATAAGCAGCGACGAGGTTATCCGTGCCGACAGCGGCCAATTCTGTATCATGAGTAAGCATCCGCATGTTTACTCTGGCCTGGTTTAGGGTGCTACCAAATTCTTTGCGATTTGTTGTTGCAAATGCGTACATTGCTGCTTGCTGTTCGCGCATCGCTGCCGCCAGTGTGCCCGCGGCGATAGTCAGACCAGCCATTGCACCAGCGGTCATTTTCATGGCACCGCGATAAAGCTTCATTATGCCCTGACCAATGGCAAAAAAGCCGTGAACCAACATCATTGCGGCACCCAACAGGACCATTTCGGCAACGACGATTTTCAAGCTTCCCGTGACGAATTTCATCAAGCCCTTGCCCATCATTTGGACCATCTTGTCAAGACTGTCAAAATGTTTCTTCCATTTGCGGCTTGTATTTTTTAGGGTGTCAGCCGTTTTCCCATAATCCTGTATGGTCTTTTTCGCAGCGGCGGCATTATTGGCATTGCGTTTGCGAGACGTTCCTTCCGACCTGGCAAGGCGCTCAAGTTTCCGGCGAGTTTTGTCAATGGCAGAATCATCAGACGATACTTCAATCTTGATTGTGACTTTTTCGTCAGCCATTGGGTGCCCCAAGTAGTGGTAATAAGCCGACAGGACTAAATCTTAGGATTTGGCCCGCTTTGCTTCAGCTTCGCGGTCTTGTGATATAACTTTACCACATGCTAGGCGTATCAGCCATTCCTCATCAGTGCAATCAAGTAATCGGATTGGGTCGCAGCCGAATAGTTCTCCGAGCCGCGCCGCCGTGACGACGCGGGTGTCATCTACTAATTCGTCGTAGACCCCTTCGTAGGGTCCACGGCCTCAATTGTGTCCGAATACCCTGAGGCATCAAGAATTGCAACTGCGGCGGCCTCTACGTGTGGGTCGAGCCCGAAAAATGCTCGTACCGCTTCTGGGATTGGACGAACTTGGTCGGTCATGTGTAAAACCTCAGTTGAGGCGAAATTAAGTTCATAGCCATCGTTGTCAAGAACCTCATCATCATTGAAATGAATGCCCTGAGTCGTGTTGCCAACTACCCATGCCGCGAATTTCGTCGCATCCATCCCCGCGCGTGTCTCATCGCCGGCATTTTTGCGCCAGTGCTTCATTTGCTGCTGAGTGATATTTGGGCTGATGCGGAGTTTCACACCTGGTCGTTCTGGGACGTCAACGTAAACGTCTGGGCGAATAACTTTTGCCTGAATTGCGGCGGTCAATTTGCTCAATACCGTATTGCCGATATCCTTGCCGGATGTTTTCGCTTTAGCCGATACGGGCTTTTCATCCTTTGTCGCTGGCGTGTCGTCTTCGTATAGTTCACTGACCATATGGGTGTGTCCTTTGTTGTAATTGGTTGGCTTGATGTAAACCTAGCACGGCAGATGCGCGCAATATTGCAACTAAAGAAACGCCCAATTTCGCCCCAAGGGGCTATTTGTTAGACTTCTGCCGGGACGCTCACGTCGCTGACCGCAAAGGTCAGTGCAAAGGTTGCCGGGGCACCAGACGACGAGTCGCCGTCTGGCTCGGTAAGACCCACAAGGAGTGCATTTGTATAGACCCTATCGGTCCCCTTGACTTCAATGTTGCAGTCATATGTTTTGATGTTTACATCGTAAAAAACTTGACCAATCAGGGGGCGCAGGGCACGAATGCTTCTTGCGATACCCGTTGCCGCTGCATCATCGTCATAATGGGCCGTCAGCGTGATGTCACCAATTTCGGCTGGTGCGCACAATACGGTCGGGCGACTCGCGCCGCCTTCGTAGATTTTCTCCACGGATGCCGTAATCTCCCCGCCCGAAACTTGGGCGAACCTGAATGAAGGGGGGAAGCTTGGTGCCGATGCGCCGGTCGTGACAGTGTTGCGGTTGCCCTTAACGATTTCAGCCAGTACTTGTCTTTGTGCTACTTTTGCCATTTCCTTATTCCTCCGTTATTAAACGACTGATGTGGTCAGGTTTGATTTAATGATGTTGACTTCAATCTTGTCGCCGATGCTTGAAACCCTGACACCGATGCGGGCTTTTACTAGACCCGTAGCCAACTGGGCTACTGGGTTTAGCGAGTTGTCGCACTTAACCGTGTAGCCGTAGTCAAGTCTAACACCATTGGTGTTGAATGCTTCGTAAAGGGCTCCCTTAATTCTGAATCCCTCAAGCACCGCAATAAGGCGTGCCTCAATATTGGCAAACGAATGGTTCCGACCATCAATGGTGTGGAACAAGATGTCCTCAAGGGTGCGATAGCCCTGCGTGACAACATCGTTGACGGTGTCCTGTGATGTGATGAAGCGGTAATTTGAGTCATCGGTTGAAAGTGAACGAGCGCCATAAATACGCACCGTATTCGCAATTACCCGAATCGCATTTACACGCTCGTCATCCAATAGGTCCCCGTTGGCTTTGCTCACATCGGTGACCACGCCGTTGACCCATTGAGCCACTGATGGTAAACCAGCGTATGGCTGGTGAGTACCGGTAGTGTTGACAACAGCAGAACGCTTTGCCGCAACATATCCATCTGGCGGAGTAAGATTGTTTACACCAGCGACTGCTGATGGTACATACACCCATGGGTAGTACAGCGCGGCGTGTTCGGCATCATCAAGGGCGGACATTGTCTGACCGAGCGTCTTTGTTGTGGCAATGGAGTCAGATGAACCACCGTGCAAAATAGCGATGCGGTTGAAGTCATTTGCATGGTCAACAAGACCGGTATAAACGTCCGCGTGTGAAGATTCCGGACATGCAACAGCGCCCGTGCCGAATGAATCACTGAATAATGCAAGACCGGTAACCAACTGGGCATTAGATGGAGTTGAACCAGCAGCCCCGGAGGCAAGAGAAGTAGCTTCGACGGCGGCGGCAATTGTATCAACGCCAACGCCACTAGATGCAATTACATACTTGCTCAAAGTGGCATCCGAATTAATTTTGCCGATTGCAATTAGGTTTGTTGCACAGTTGCCAGTATTACCAATTTTGGTACCATTGTACGTGAATGAAATATTAATGGTGCCACTTAGTGTTCCGGCCGTAACCGTAACTGCTAAATCGTCGCCCCAAACTCCATGACCGTTGGCGGTAATGATGATTGCGGTCGCAGGGGTGGCATTTTCAATATTGAGCGTTGACGACGCAGCGCTGGTGCCAGTTACTCGCGCAACGTAACACTGGGTGCCACCTTCTTCAAAAAATGTCTCAACCGTCGGTTGCAGGTAGGCGGAGGATGAGTACGGACCGTAAAGAAGTGCGAACTCCTCAATGTTTTTGACGAGGGTTGCCGCCGCGGTTGGACCACGGTCTGCGATGCCGACAAAGAATGCCTGCGCGGCCTCAACTGTTGAGGGGGTGTTGGGACCTGTTCTTACTGCTGTGTTAATGACTACGCCTGGCATGGCACCTCGCTAGTTTGTCGTCTTAGGTGACGAATTTTGTTCGTCGGTTTCATTAGATTGTACCCAATTTTTTGCTTCAGTTGATGCAACTTCCACAACTTGCTCTGCGGGAACACTTTTCGCATATTTTTTTGATGGGGCGCTGGCCGCTTTTGGCACGTCCCCGTGAACCTTTATCGCGCCAGAAGCAATGGCCGCAATCATCTCCGGGGAACCAGAGCAGTAGTCCGCACTAATAATTGCCGAACTGCGTGGGGGGAAAACCACCCCGTTGTTCCCGATATCAAACCTGTCCCCGGTGGTGTTACTGCATAGGCAAACAACATCTGGGGTATCTGGAATCTTTGCTCCCAGTTTAATTTCCTGAAATGTCTTGCAATTCATAAATCTCCTGTTACCAACAACTCCTATATTGTACACGCTTATTATTAGGCATCTAACGAGAGGGCGGAATTCGGCCCGCCCGTCAGTTTTACCTTCATGTCAATTTCTTCTATCGTCCCAATCGTCCGTCGTCTGACTATTTCGTCAATTGTGAAATCGTAAGACAGGTAAGCGCCAGCCAGAACCCTGTCGCCCTTTAATAGGGTTAGGTCAGAAAATTCCTCCCTCAATGAGTTTTCGTCCATTTTCGCCAACCATGACACCCTGTCGTCGGTTGACCTCATTGACGGATAGTCCAAAAGGGCGGTTCGGACTACGGTTGTTAGCCTGTCACGCATGATGGTAACCTCCTCGGAACCGTCCGCCCGAACCCAGACGTATGTCCGAAGAGAATAGGTGACCCGATAGATGGGGTCGGTTGCATTGTAGTCAATTAGGTCAAACTTATTGGTTGAGATGGCTACGGTAATGATGGTTGGCCATGTATCAAGTGCAATTGGCTCGTAGGTAAGGTATTTGATTGGCGTCGGCAACTCCGTCCCATCCGCTTGCCACTCATTCTGGTAATCAATAATCCGCAACGGGATGTCGCTCTGAAGGTAGTCGCTGACATACGATTTAGCGAACTGTGGTCCGTGCATCAACTCCGTAATGGCGGCCATAGTGCTAGATGTTGGTGTTCAGTAGGCTGGATGAATCAATTAACCCATGCGCCTGGTACCGTGCCGCAGCTTTACCCATGCGACGGGCAAACATCGGCGGCTCAAACACGATTTTGCGCTTAGGCATCCGTGTTGTGCCGTATTGATGAAACTTTGCATACTCAAGGTCTGTTCCAAATTCCGCATACAACGGGGTAATAACATTTGGGTTGCCACGGAGACTGACCAGACTCCTGAATAACCTCCCACTCCTGACCATCAGGGGTGCGCCGGGGCGCGTTAGACGTTTCCATGAAGAGTAATCCGCACTAAGAGCATTCCACCGCTTGCCGCTGGGCAACCCCCCCTGGGTGAAGTTGGCGGAATTCCATGCCTCCATAGCGATTCTGGCTTCTTCAAAAAGTGGCACGAAATCGCGCCCTCGACGCTTCATGTCGTGCATTCGTTGAATTGCCCGTTTGGCATCCACTGTTATTTTAATTTTTGTATAAGTTGCCATTTATATCCTATTGCGTCTAAATTTCTTTAGAGCCATTAACTCCGACTCCATAAACCCTGTCGTCAATGGGGCCACATTGCGGGTTTCTAGGTCCTTCAGTCCAACGACATCATCATGCATATTTTGGATTTCTCGTGTCGCCGCCCGAAGAATCATTAATTTGAAAATTGGGATTGTGGTGCCATTAAGACCCGCCGTATAGACGATGGTCACTTTGTCGTCTGAAGATGCCCGGTATACATCGACACCGAATTTGCGAACCACGTAGTCGGTTTCTTCAACCAATAGTGTCCCCGAGGTCGCCCTTAGCGCTTGATAGGTGACGCTGCTAACACTTATAATAGGGGCATTCTCAACATACACGGTCATTGGCGGCTCTAACCATGTTGTCATACTGCCGCCGGCGTTCGTCCCATAGTTCGTCCCATAGAATGATGACTCATTCCGACTTGAGTTTGTAAAAAACGATGACATCGGAATTCCCGTGAACTCAGAATTCAGCCTAATTACTTCGGTAAACTCGGTTAGTTCTACGGGTCTGCGTAGGTATGTCTCAAGTTCGCTCTGGAGCCCTGCGAGGACGAAGTCAACGGCATCCATCTGACGGTTCGTCAGACTGATGTCCATGTATGTTTTAAGTTCCGCTAGAGAGACTAATGCCATGGTGTTGTTCCTTTACCCTGTTCCGCGCTGGACATCTCGTCGCCCGCGCCTAAAGTCACCCCTGCGAGAACGAGCCCTTGCTCGCGGTCTCCGGAAATCTCTAATTCCACCCCTAAGACCCTGTGTGAATAATTGCGCAGCGCGGCCAATGCGCTTCAGTAAACTTGTACCCTCTTCGCCACCAACTTCTGGGGTAGGCATAGACAAACTCCTCGGACCGTTATTATCGACAAGCCGATTTTACCATTGATTCGCCAAACGAACCGTGTTATCGGTCATCGTTTGGTGGGCGCTCTATGACCACACTGCCCAATTCCGCAGCCGGAACCTCAATGGGGACCCATGCCCTTGAGTAGGTGTGTTGGTGGATTTTTCGCATCTTCACCAGTGTCCCCTCTAGCAGGAGTTCTAGTTCGTCATGTTTCATGCAAAATAGGCGGTCGAACTCGGCCGTTGATACCGCTTTTGAAAAAGACAGCTTTCTGACAATCTGCGATAGCCGTTTTGCTACGATGCTGCCCCGCGCCCTATTCATCTGCACATGAAGAATCATCGCCTGTAGGGCTCCACAGTCAATATACGTCACTGGTAAAACGCCATTAATCTTTTCTCTGATGTGATGATTCTGTGATGCCAGATAGAACCGTTGATGCCCGTCAATAATTTCCCCCGTCCCCCGGCGCACCAATAATGGAGACAAAATCCCGTTGTCGGCTATTGACACGGACAGAACAAGGAGGTCGGGTCTGAGGATATATGTGGCCGCCCACTCCGATGGCTTAATATCTTCTATTTTTACCATTTCAACTTTCATCTAATATCACGTCCACCATTTCCGTTTTTCGTATTGTGTGCGCCCGTGTGCCGGGGCCTATCGGCGACGCCGATGTTACATTTATTTCGTTCAGCAATAAATTCCGAATCAGCCAACTAATAGGATATGAGTATTCGTCAAGAACATGCTTTTTCCTGAACTGAGCAACAAATGCCCTCGCTCGGCGCTGTTTTGTTTCTCCAACAATAAAATCATCAATGAACTTTCCGGCCCCACCGAAGCCGTCATGCGAATACATATTAATGAGTCCATCAACGTCAAAGTCGGGCCACAAGCGCCGTTGCGAGTCAATTCGGGGATACACGGTTACGAGTCGGTCATAAAACTCCGGCTCAGTCGCAATGACATCCCCGATTCTGCGAATCGCAACAGAGTGCAGGGGTATGCCGACACGAGTGTTGCTTCCCGTCAGCGCGGCGAGGTCGTAATACTCGCAATACTCGGCCCCGTGTTCTTCGGTGATAAATTTGAGAACATCGTCCATTTGCCAGTCGTAAATTATTTTAGCAAACCTTAGGGGAATTCCCTTTTTCATTCTGAATGGAATGACTATGTAGTTTTCATGCAATTTTTGCACACACGACCTATACCGAATCATTGATTCGTTCGCCCTAACGCCAGTAATGAATGCAACCCGGCCCGCCTTCCCCTGCATCGTGTAGTAATCAACCGATTCAGGCAAAGGGGCATCGTGGGTCAAGCCAAAGTGGGTTGCATTGATTGCGAAATCTGGCATTGGGCGAATCCAGTCACCACTTAACCGTCGTCGCTCGCTCCACAAAATGGCGGACTCTCGTCTGCCGAGAATCCAAATTTCCGCACCGTACGGAAGGCAGTACCACTCAAGGTCAACCCAGTCATAATCACGTACCTTCATTACGTAATCAATCACCACCGGGGACACCATTTCCTCGTCCCGGAAAATTACTTTCACCGGACCAAGTCCGCGTTCTTCGTGGATTTCTTTCGCTAGATAAAGTACGGCAGTAGAATCTTTACCGCCAGAAAACTGTATACATACGGTGTCAAAGGTATCGTAAACATGACGAATGCGAGCGCGCGCAGCATCCACACAAGACATATCAAGAAACAGACGTTGACGAGTCACTAAATTTCGCAGTGCTCGGCGATGAAATTCATCAATCTTTCCGAAGTTGTGTTGCCGTCAATTGACGGGCTACTTCTAAGCCACCGAATAAACGCGTACCACTTAGCCTGTTGCTCAACAGCATCAAAGACAATCGTGTATTGGACAATTGCATTGGCGGATTTAGAGCCAGTTGCGACCGTGCTCCCAGTGGCTGCCATCTCGGCATGCGAAAACTCATCCGTTGCTTCAAGGCTCCCGTTCATTTCCTTGACGAGTTCAGACACTGGGCGCTGGATGATTGGGGGGGTAAACGACGTACTTGTTGCAAGGTCGCTTTCTTCTATTGAGGACATCTCTTCAAGTGCAGCAATATCAAACTCGTCCCATCCGAGCCCTGCCATCAGTTCAGAAAACTCATCGGAGATTTCCAGTAACAAGCCCGAGAGCATGGCTTCATCGGTCTCACCCAACTGAGTGGTCCGGTTGTCCGCAATCGCAAAAGCAATAGCCCGAGACTCATCACCTTCAAAAAATATACATGCAATGTCTTCCCATCCAAGCCTTATCGCCGCTAATAATTGGTGGTTGCCAGCGATGACGGTTGCCGTACCGTCATCGTTGCGCCGAGCGACTATCGGTTTGATTTGTCCGAATTCATAATAAGACGCGACAATGGCATCAACATCACCCTTGTGGGGATTGTTCTCAAGCGGCTTGAGTGACGAAACCGGAACGGCAAGGCCAGATAATGACTCGTGGATATTACCCTTCATACCTGCGCCCTCACATTTGCATTAAGGGTTCGCAGTGCGTCAATACTCGTACGCAGGGATAGCAATTTTTCCCTCTTTGCCTTAACAAGCGCCTCGGCGATTTTAGATTCAAAGTCTTGGTCGGCAAGTTTATAGTCGGCCCATGCCTCGCGCTCGCGGATTGAACCCTTTGCGGAAAGATATTCTGTCGCCCATGCGCCCTTAAGCCTGGAATCCTTTTTGGCACCGTCGACGGCGAGGGTTTCAAATGCCTCAGTGTGACTCTCTAGTTCTTTAAGAAACCGCAATATCTCTTGCTCAATTTCCACCTGACTAATAGGCGCGCTCCGCATGTCTAGTTATCCTTTCGTGAAACATCTAGTGAAGACCAATCTACTGCCTTTAAGCCTTCTTTATTGACCTTTGGCCATTCAATTTGGCTCAACCCCAAATAGCAACGCGCCATCTCTTCCAGAATCCACGCATCACATTTGTCGTCGGCACCAGGGTTTTGCCACACAATCCCAGTTCGGGCAGACACCGCCGAAACAACTTCGTTTTTGGATGCATTACCTTTGCCCGTAGCAAATTTTGCCCTACAGGTTGGTGGCACCTCAATGTATGGAATCCCCAATTTATGTATGACCACCCTAACCGCCCCGCCCAGTTCGCCGATTGAAAACGCCTGACCGCTTCGGGAGGCAAACGAATAACCCTCGATTACCACGACATCAATAGAGAATTCACGAATAAGGTCAGAAATTGCTTCCGATAATACAACCAGACGCTCAACACCGCGCTTTGGGGTTCCGAGCACACCCGTCACCCCGTTGTGGCAATATCCCGTTGAGACAAGGGAAAGGTCCAATGCAAGCAGGTTCATGACTACGAATACTAATCCAACGGACGAAAAAACTGAGCAAGTTTCCTCACCCAGTTTTTTCGCCTATAACGGTCCTAAGGATTACAAGTGTACATAACGAGTTACCCTCAAAAGTGTAAGCCATTGACTTTTTTTATAATTTATTTAAATGTACACTTAGTATATCCGTGCCTCAGTCGGCTTCCCATCCGTGCTTCGCTAAGCCCAGGTCAAATGCCAATTGGGGATAATTCCCAATTCGCGCGTGACAGGGTCTGCAAACCGCGAGGACATTAGCTGGGTCAAGTATTGAACCGCCCTGTGAGCGCCTTTTGAGTTCATGCACATCGGTAGAATATCTGCACACGTATGTAACTTTTTCATCATGTTTGGCAAATATCGGGCACGCCTGACAAGTCGGATATAAAGAAAGAATCTCGGCAACGAATGGACGGCGCAGTTTGTATTCTTCTTCTTTTTTTGCACTCCGTCTACGAATCATTAAAAACCATTGCCACCGTATCAAACTCCCATTTTTTATCAAGCGCGGCCCAGAGGGCCTTGTCAATAGGGGTTTCTTCAAGGTCGTACTCTCGTAACAGAACTCTATGTTCGTTGATGGCGCGCCGATAGAAAGCGACATCATCCCATCCGGCTGATTCAAGGACTACATCGGTTTCAATCATCTTGGTTACATCGTCAAGACGTCTTTCAACATGGAATTTAAACCTGTTGATTTTTGAGGCTCTACTTTTGTAGGCATGCGATGACTCGTGCATTAATTTTTCTCCGTCAGACCCGAATGCCGCGTAGCGCTCTTTGTCCGTTTTTTCATCAGCATTAATTTGTTGTATCTGCGACTCAAGGTTTGACGCTAGAGACACCAGGGCATCTCGCCAGCCCCCCCAATTCTCTTTTTGTAATAGCACGGCGCGCTGCATGGGGGATAGTTTATTTTTGACTTCTTCCGCTACCAATTTTACAAAAGTTTCGTTTGTCATACAAGTGCTTTCCGTGGTTTGTTGTGTGCCGGGCAGATTGGCTTAAACGAGCACCAATTACATAGTTTTGATACCGTTGTTGGGAACTCTCGTGTTTCGCATGCGCTTAAGATGTCGGCGTGAACCGCAACGATGTCCGATGCGACTTCATCAATTTCCCGTTCCGTTGGTTTTTTGGTGAATTTTATGGCTTCTTTAAGGAATAGTAACTCCAACTCTTCAATAGGTAAATTGGTTTTTGCCTTTAGCAATATGGCATAAATTGTTAATTGATACCATTTTTCGTCAAGCCATTCTTTTTTCTTTGGGGCCTTGCCGGTTTTGTAATCGCTAATCCTCAATGCACCCGCATCTGTTAATGAGTACCTGTCAACAAATCCCTTAACGGGAACACTCCCGCCAATTGGGCCGTTGACTTCAATCTCAATACCCGCCGGAACAATCAACTCGGGATTCTCTATAATCCATAGGTTTTCTAGACACCACCACGAATTCCATCGGAACTGTCGCACCTGTCCACCAGTAGAGAGGACCTGTTTGACCTGTTCGCCCCATTCGGATTTTGTCCACACATAGGAACACATTGCTTTAGCGTTTGCTAAATTACGCTCACCCGCAGGGCGTGCATAAAAGTGCTCCAAGACCTCGTGCACAAACGAACCCATCAACAGCGCTTCACTAGTCCCCTCGGGGATTTTGTCCAGCCTGCTGTACTTGTATTTAAGTTTGCATTGCTTCCATGTTGAAATAGAAGATGCCGATAAATACGGCGGTGGGTTTATTGGGTCAGGTAATTTACTTTGTGATGAGAGTTCCATGGAAGGACAACCTTACTGCCTCGTCATGGAGTGCCTTGAGCATCTCCACGGGGGCGTCGGTTGCCTTACGAGGCTTTGGCAGGTCTCCTGCAATCTCAAGCCACTTGCTGTTCATCTCATCTTTCTGTTCCTTGTTGAAAGTTTTGCTTAGTGCCACAATCGTATTGAATGCTTCAATCGCTTCGTCCGATACAGCCGGTGCGTCCATCGCTAGCTCAATCTCTATCGCATCATCAGAGCGAGCCAAGTACAAAGCAACGCCAAGTGTTTGTGCTGCCTTTTTCAAAGCATCCGACACCGCGCCCTTGTAGTCATTGCCCAAATCAACGATGGCACCAGCTTTGGTGCGGTTAATTTTTTGCCCACCAATTCCGTCGCGCACCACGCGCCGAGCATATGCACCCTCACTCTCGGGGACGGTATTCCATACAAGGCGAACACGAGCGATTACGAAATCAGTATCAATTGCATCGCGTTCGCACATCTCTACCGTGAAAGACCACTGGTCGACGCCGAGGGTTTTATTCAATCGGTTGATTACCTCGCTCACTGGGATGTAGGTGAGGTTCGTGCCCCCCTTGCTTAAGTTCCGTTCCATTTCTGGTGGGAATGCCTCAGTTAATTGCTGATATATATCAGTTGTTGTCATGCCCTTGTCCTCCCTTTCGGATAATGATACTTACTTTTGTTTCTCCCGCAATACAGTAGTTATCTGCATTCAGACCTAATTTTTGGAGCGCCGTCACTTTCCAGTACGCGGGCTGCACGTAATCAAGCAGTTGTGCAATTAGGTCACCGGGGCTGACCTGAACCTCACCCGTGTCCATATCAATGGACATCTGATACAACTTCCCCGCCACCACTCGCGCTAAATCTTTGTGTTGCCACCCGGTTCGTTTGGTGCTATAACTTTTTTCCACTTCGCTACCGCTGACGAATATTGATGCGTTGTCCTGCATGACCTGGCTCACACCGTGCGAGAAACCATCATACACAACCCTCATGTCGGCTTTTGCTTGATGCAACTGAACCAATAGTTCGCAGGCTTCTTCAGCCGGTGGCTTTGTCGCTGTATAAAGACCAATCTCGCGGTCTAGTTCCATGAGTAAATCGCTTATCTGTTTAATGCGCTCTTTTAACATGTTCACCCTTCTAATAAGTTACTAACAGATGATACTCACTCTTTTCCTCTGCGGCAACCCCAAACCGGTTAAATGTGTAAACGCACCAGTCGCAGAGTCAACTTGGTCGTCGTGGTCAACGGCTTCAGGAAATGAGCATAATTCGTCCAACCACGCCGTCAACCATGCCCCCCTAAGCAACCTGACGTTGCCGTTGGCGACCGCAGCCGCAAATGGACGGGCGCGGGTTAATTTGTCGCCCGTTGCCCGCATCCCCCCAAAATCAAACCCAGGAAGAATATATCTGGCATATTGGTCAATAATAGCCTTACCAGACGAACCCGGTTCTTGCTCCATGCGGACCGGAACCCCATGACCGTCCTCATAGGCGGTTTGACTCACCAATTGTTCGACCTTCTCCCCGCTAACCCGAGCGCGCTTGACATCCAAAATGTACGATATGCCCTGGTCAAACAACATCAACGTACCAACGGTCCAGTCGGGATTCGGATTACTGGAACTTGGCTCGGTGGCGGCAAGGTCCCAAAATCTAACCGTTCTAGCAGACGATGTAATTTGCGGAATTTCATGTTGGTCCATAATGACCATTGATGTTCTGTCAAATAGGCTGCCGAGGGTTGTCGCCCACCAGTCCCCCTCTTCAAGCCGTTTTCTCTCAACGGGGTCCAGGGCTTGAAGGGCCTGTCGGTACGAGACAGCATCAATTCCGGGGTTATCCGTCAATTTGGACGGAACAAATATGCGATTCTCGGAGATTCCCTCAACGATGAACCGCTGTCTAACCCAATTGGGCGCTGGGTTTGAGGCACACCTCATCCTGAGCGGGACCTGTGAAAGCGGACCGCCAGATGGACGGCGCAAACGAGAAAACAGGTACCTATAGTCCGATTCTCGGATTTCCGTAACCTCGTCCATTCCGATGAATTGAAATTCGCTGCCCTTATAACGCAGATAGTCATCTTTATTATTAAGGTAACCGAATGTTACGCGAGCACCAGACGGGAATGTGGCGATGAAACTGTTGTTGTTCCAGTGGACATCATCGTACGCTGCGACCCATGTTCGGAAACGGTCCATGAGAGCACCGGGGAGCGAGAGGTCGGCAAATGTGCGCCTGAACAAAATTGCAGAGTACCCAGGGACATCTACGTACTGAAGCGCCGCCATTAATAGGGCGCTGGATTTGCCGCCGCCTGCGGCACCTCCGAATAGGGCCTCAAGTGCGTAACACCTGAGAAACACCCGTTGGTTTAGCGACGCATCTTCAGGGCAATACGGTGCTTCCTTGGGTTCGAGGTATTCAAGTACTTTTTCCCAGTCGGGCATTGTGTCTCCGTTTACAGTGTCCTCCTAGGTTAGACCATGATAATGGACTACAGTAGTAAGGAACAATTATGAACAAATTCATCGAGGGCACAAAAACGGCATTAAAAAATCGCAATACTGTAACAAATTTATTAATGGCATCATTTATACTGTGTACGGCTATAGGCGCTGGTCTCATATTCCCCCCAGCGGGATTAATCGTGGCTGGCATTACATGTGGGATTCTCGGAATTCTGTTAGGTCTTGAATAAATATGGCATGGAACTCGTCTAGGAACAAGGGCCTCGGTCCATCGGCACTAAAGTCCCTGATTGGGCCTGGCGCGCCCATCGCACAAAACATGGGGTTGGCTGGCAAGGCGTACACGGACTCATGGGACATTGAACGTGCATACAGAGAAGGGATGCAACGAGTTACATGGGTTGCAAGATGCATTGATGCCATTGCTGGCAACCAGGCCCGCCTGCCCATCATGCTACGAAAAGATAACTCTCCCGATGGCGAAATAATCTCACGCAAAAACGCCAAGAAATCATCGCTTCTTGAGGTTCTAAATACCAAATCAAACATTGGCGAAAACTCATTCATCTTTCGTTATCGGCTTTCATCCCAATTACTGCTTGGTACGCGCGGCGCATTCATTGAAAAGGTACGGGGTCGCAACGGCGAGATTATAGGACTGAACCTTCTCCCCCCGCAGCACACCGCGCCAATCCCTGATGCCAAGAAATTTGTCTCCGGATATGAAGTAACAATGCCAAACGGCGGGGTAATCGTCATGAGGCCGGAGGATGTCGTGTGGGTACGCAGACCTCACCCGCTTGACCCGTATCTCTCACTTACCCCAATGGAGTCGGCTGGTATTGCCATTGAAATTGAGACCTTTGCAAAACTCTACAACCGTAATTTTTTAATGAACGATGGCCGCCCAGGCGGGATACTCGTGGTCAAGGGCGAAATCAGCGATGACGACAAGAATGAGTTAAAGAATCGATTTAGAGGTAATTTGGCACACACGGGCACGACAACGGTTCTCTCTGCGGACGATGGCGCCGATTACGTTGACACCAGTGCATCACCACGAGATGCCGCTTATATTCAAATGCGGCAAATTACCAAAGAGGAAATTCTCGCATCGTTCGGCGTGCCAGAAACGGTTATTGGAAATGCGGCCGGTAGAACATTTAGCAATGCGGCCGAGGAAATCCGAGTGTTCTGGATGGAAACAATGTTGCCCCATCTTGAGCCACTCGCTCGCGCCCTGGACGAACTTGACCCCGACAATTATGTGGACTTTGATTTAAGCGAGGTCCCCGTATTGCAACTCTACAAACAGGAACGTGAAAGATACTCAAAAGATGAATTGTCTCAGGGTCTCATAAGTGTCAACGAATATCGGCTTGCCAGCGGAAGAAAAGAAGTAGATGCCGACCTTGCGGATTCATTGTTAATGAACCCGAATCTAACCCCAATTGCAAACACAAAGAAAAAGATGGAAGAACCGCCAGTGATGATGGGCGGAGAGGGCGGTGCGCCTCCTCCTGGAATGCCACCAGAGGCTCCACCGGGAATGCCATCAGATGCCCTGCCACCAACAGAAGGGGCGCCTGACCCCAGCACCATGGCGGGTGCACTTGCTGCCGCAGCATCCGGGGTTGCGGGTGGTGCCCCCGAGACGGCAATTGAGCCAACGCCGCCAGGGTTGGCGGTCGCATCCGGCCCGATGTCGTTCAAGAGTGAAGAAATGGAAAATGCCCTTGAACGGTGGACTCAAATCCTAGACAGGTCACTTGAACGGGTTCTGGAAAGACAGCAACGAGTGGTTACGGAAAAATCGGCAGGCGCTAAATCCAGAAAAGCGCTATTTGCTGGGACCCTTGACATAGAGTCAATTTTCGGCATAGATGTTTGGGGAAAACAAATGGACGAGGACATCAAACCCGTTCTATCCGCAATCATCAGGGATTCAATGGAGATGCAACAAATGCCCGTTGATGCAACGGAGGTTTTTGCGAAAGCCAACACCCATATGCTCAATATCAAAGAAATAAATACGGACACACAGTCACAAATCCGAAGCGCTATTACTAGGGCGACATCGGTTTCCGGGGAAGAGGCCCGTCATGAGTACTTTAGGAACGAGATAGTTGAAATATTCACAAATGTATTAGGCAAGGTTAGATTCCAGGTTGTTGCCAACGAGGCACGACAGGCATGGGAGCAAACCATTTAGTTTCATTATATCCATATAGTGAAACACTTGAACAAATCGCATTAGTTGCGTTGGCGCTCACCAATTTTGGCTTACTATTTAAAACAGCCTTAACGAATGGTGACAAATGAATCAAGAAATAAAATACAAATCTGGAACTGGTCAGGTCAACATTGACGAAGCCACGGGGATTGTTGAGTGTTTCGTAGCCGGTATCGGCAATAAGGATTCCGTTGGTGACATCGTAATCAGTGGTGCGTTTGCCAAAAGCCTCACCAGGCGCAAGCCAAGAGTCGTGTGGGGTCACAGTTGGAACGACCCAATCGGCAAAGTTCTTGAAATGTACGAAGTTCCACTGGGCGACCCGCGCCTTCCAGCCAAAATGAGAGATGCCGGCGTAGGCGGACTGTATGCAAAAGTCCAGTTTAACCTTAACTCCGAAAAAGGCAAAGAAGCATTTGCAAGCGTCGCTTTTTTCGGCGAAGACCAAGAATGGTCAATTGGTTATAAGACACTTGACTCAATTTTTGATGCCAATCTGCAAGCAAATGTGCTTAAAGAGGTTGAACTTTACGAGGTTTCTCCCGTGCTCCATGGGGCCAATCACCTAACTGGCACAATTTCCATCAAACACGCCGAGGAGACCCCATTAGTGACGGGGAATCCGTTCGCCAGCATGCTGCGGATGATTTCACCAGAACAGATGCCCCGCATTATTGCAGTGCCAGCGTCTACGGAAGGCGAAGAAAACGGAGAAGAGGATATTTTCTCGGAAGGACTGGCTCAAAAACTTTCAAAGGAGCAGCAGGGTAAAATTCAGCAAGAACTGTCAGAGCGGACCAACTCACAAGTAGAAATTATTTCAGCAACGGAAGGTTCGTTGATTTTCAAGCGCACCGAGGACAGCGGAAAAACATCAACATTCAGAGTTGGCTATCACACGCCAGATAATTATGAAACATTTATGTTTGGCAAACCAGAGGCCTATACATCTGTCGTAAAACCAGAAGTAGAGCAAAACATCGTGACAAAGCCAAACCCAGACGAATTAGTCGTTGTGCCAAATGCGGGTGCGGCATACAGAAATGATGACGAAGACGAAATGAGTTCGTTGCTTGATGCTGTTAGTTCATCGTACGGGAAATCTGCCGTTACACACTTGATTGAGTTACCGCAATATGCCATTAAGGATGCACTATCAATGTTGGAACCGGTTTTTCAATATCACAAACTGGAGACATACACGTCCGATAAGGGAATTGGTATCAACGGCGTTGTGTCCGCGCAAGCGATGGATGCACTTCAGACAGCAGTTAAGGCCATTGGTCAAACAATCGGACAGACCGCTGGAACATTGCGGACAATAGCGCAAGGATTCAACCCCAATGCAATTGACGGTGATGCTGACGGTTTCGCGCAAGACAACACTGCATTCATGCGCCCTTACATCCCCATCAAGAAACCCAATGTTGACCTACCTGATGTCGGCGGGAAGAAACGCAATGCCACGGAGTTACTGGACAAGCCAACAATAGACACGGGTCCAAAATCAACCGTTGACCCCGCAACACTCGCTGGTCAACCGCGTCAAAGGGCATTGGCTGCCGGGACACTACAGCCACGGACGCGCGAAGACATGATGTTCCTTGCTGACAGGCGACCACTAAACGCTGGTCTTGCCAAGTACTGGGACATGAACGATTCTGAATTAAATCTTGCGGGTCAAAGGTTACTTAGCACCCGTCGCTCAACTGGCGCCGAGGGTCGTGATGCCGTTGATACCGAATTATATAAGGTCTCGCATGAGTTTGCCCGTAGAACTTCCTATGAACAGCAATTCGGCAAAAAGTTTGTTCCACCAAAGAGTGCAGCCGCTCCCACAAAGTCGCCGGTACGGGAAGATGCTCCGAAGCCAGTAACGAAACCCGAAACCATTGCCGCCCGCAAACTGCGCGCCGAACTCGACCAGGAGGAAGAGGACGCCCTAGACGATGACGACAATTACCGAGACAGTCTTGACGAAGATGATGGGGGTGCCTCACTTCTTGATGGTGACGATTTTGCTTCACGTGGCGATGATAAACCCAAGTACAGCATTGACACGTACAACGCATTCAACGATGCGGTCCGTGACTTGAGCGAATTGCCAATGACCGATGAACATGAAGACCGGATTTCGGATTTCATAGAAGAAGCAGCGGCGAATATTGCCCCCAAGGACCGTCACCTTACGTCATCCCCCTTCTATATCGAATACATGCGCGAGGAAGCCATTGCCTCGTTGCTGGGAGATGTCCAATCAGCAGACGACCCATCTTTCCACTACCCCGACATCGCCGATGCCTGGATTGAAGCCAACATTGCAGATGTAGAACCAGACGACGGATTTGCTTCAGCTGGCAAAAAGAGCTCGTGGGGTGAAATTCTAAGAGCGCAACACCCCGACTTAGAGCGCAATATGGTGGCCCAAGCACTGCGTTCAAGCTTCATGGACGACAAGAACAATAGGTCCCGAATTTTGAGAATGAATGACGAGGACCACGCAGACTTCAACAACATGGTGCGCAACGAAGCCCAGAGCATAGTTGATTACCACAACGCAAACGATGAGGGTAATGTCCGCACGGCAACCCTTCCGGACCATATTACACAAATGATTGATAAGTACGAAAAATCTTTGACGAATTACGAACCAGATGAGGGTCTTGGTTCACGCACTGATACAACGCCGTTTGATAAAATTGACACAGAGTTCAGCGGGGCACTTGACGGCGCTCACTACGATGCCCAAAACCAAGAATTGCATGTCGGTTTTAAGCGCACGGATGGCCCAACAAGTTGGTACACATATTCAGGGGTAACCCAAAAAGAAGTTGATGCACTTCACGATTCAAACTCTAAGGGCAGAGAAATTAACAAAATTAAGGGCAAGCACGATGTAGAAAAAGCCCGCCCAGAAACCATTGACAAGATTACGAGCCCGCCAAAGGCGAAGTCCCCCATTGAACCAATAGATGTCGCGGATAGCAAGGCTCTTGCTTCCGCCCATTACGATTCGGGCGCTCAGGAGCTTGTAGTTACCTACAACGGGCCCGACGGAGAACCGGGCGGAACATATATTTACGAAGGTGTAACACAAGCAGATGCGGATGCATTTGACAGTGCTCCGTCTAAGGGTCGTGCAATTAATGAAATCAAGCGCACCAAAGCATTCCGTAAAGCCAATGCCGATGAGGTTGAAACCAGAGAATCAGCGCCATCGTTGGACTGGGCTTCAGCGGACCCAGACGACAACACAATAGAGAGTGGCTCTGGGTTATCGTACGAAATTCAAGAAATAAGCTACGGCGGCGAGTTCAATGTCCGTGTCGGCAAGCGCACAAACAGTTATGCCGATGGACCCGGGTTTGATGAAATAGAAGAATCACCGACATTCACGAGCAGGGAAGCCGCTCAGAGTTGGGCCGAAAGATACGACCACGAGGTTGTCCTCAGTGAACAACGAGCCGACAAACTCGCAGATGGGCGCACCGAAAAGATTGATGTCTCACGCAGTTCTGCTTTGGAAAAAGCATCATGGAACGACCGCGACCAGGAACTGACGGTTAAGTACCGTGGCGGCGGAACCTACGTTTACGAGGGCGTGACCGAAGACGATTTTGATGACCTGAATACTGCCAAGAGCAAGGGCGCGGCAATCAACAGAATCAAGAAAACGCACACCTTCCGCAAGGCCGATGAAGGTCTTGCTTCGCGCGGCGATGGTATGCCCCCGCAAAGTTATTTTGAGCCGCCCGACTACGACGAAGTAGAAGTAACTGATGACGACATGGACGATTACTTTGAGAATAATGTCTACGGTATGGATGACGGAGAAAATGAGTTCCTAACGCGTTACTTCTCTGGTGGTCAACTTGGCACGGGGATTGCACCACTGGATACTGAATCCGACCCTTACATGGAAGTGCTATTTGATAAGCGCCCCGACTACAAAACCACGGATAGGGCGCTTGTAGAAAAGCGCATCGCTGAGTTCCAATCGTATCTTGAAGAGGGTCGACGGCGTTCGTACCGTGCCAATCTTGAAAGAAAGAAAAATCCAGATAAATACGAACAGGCGTACCAGGATTGGCTGGATGCATCCGTTGACCCCGATGATGTTGGGCAGTATCTCGCTGATAACCCGGAGGAATACGACGGCGGTTTCGGTTCACGTGGCTTTGGTCGCGCTTATGACGAGCCACCAGATGACTATGATTTTAATAATGACGACTACGAGGAATACTTTTTTGACAGAGTTTATGACGGAAACGGTTCGGTTCTACGTGAATCGGAGGATGAATTTCTAACGCGTTATTTCTCCGGCGGTGAACTTGGCATTCTTAATGCCGCCGATGAGACCGACCTGGGTTATATGGAAGAACTCCATAATAAGCGCCCTGACTACAAAACTACGGATAGGGCGCTTGCAGAAAAGCGCGTTGCCGAATTCCGTTCATACGTTGACAAAATAAATACACGGGATGCATTTTCTAATCCAGAAATGGAGAAGGCTTTCCGCGATTATTTCAATCGAGTAACCGATGCTGCGGACTACGACGATTTGATGGAGGTCGTAGAACGTAGGGGTGGGCGTAGCCGCTACGATAGTTTCGGTTCACGTGCATCAACGGAACAGTGGCCGACACCGTACGGCGATGAGCCAAGTGAATTCAACACCCGGGAAACACTAAGCCAAATCGGCCGAGGAAATCTCGGGGCAATTTCTGGCGGGCGCACAAAGATGCGTGGCAATGAAATGGTTCTTCCTGTCAACAAGGACCAACAGGTAATTGTTGGATATAACGGCGGCGCTGATACTTATTACGTGCGCGCAGAAAAGATTATAAATAGCGGCAAGGACAAGGGTAAGAACCGTGTTCTCGCACAATGGAACGATGTTTATGCCGAAGATGTCGGTGAAACCGCCTACAACGCTTCCCTGAGACCAGAATACCTAAGCGATGACAACAAAACTTTCTGGGAGCCAGCCCTAAGCGGTTCGGCTATTAACAAATTGGTTGACAAGCAAACGGGCAAATATTACGGCGCAGACGATGATGGTTTTGCCTCACGCGAGAGCATCCAAATCGACGAAAATATACTTGACTTTAACGAACTTGACCGCGACACACAACGCGATTGGTTGCAGGACTATTACGAAGAGTTCGGAGGACTACCCCCAAGTAATCGGAACCATGATTCGGATGCCGCGGAGGAAGAGTGGAATCGGATAGCGCAGAAAGAGCGCAGTGCGATAGCCGAGGAAATTCTTGCAAGGGTTGATGCTTTGCGTGCAGAAGGGGCTGACGAAGGTAATCCATTCCAGAAAAACGGCAACATACTTTATGTAGAGGAACTCGTCAAAAATGTCACGAATGTTGAATCGTCTCAAATTTATGAGGCACTAGAAATACTTGAACGCTTTGATAATGCAGGCGAGGGTTTCGCCTCACGTGGCAAGAAAAAATGGGACGACCTATCTAGCGATGAGCGCTGGAACTTAACAGAGAGCCAGTTTGAGGAAGCAGAACGAATTCGGTTTGAGGAACTCTTTGACGAGGGGTGGCCCGACGACGAGATGACCGACAGGATGGATAGTCCCCGCCTGACCGAAATTGCAGAAGAACTCGCAGAAGCCGCTTATGATAAAGACGGCGGCGGTTTCGCCTCACGTGGCAACACGTCTCCTGGTAACAGATTTGACAAACAACATTACGATGAATTCAGCAACCTCTTAGAAGAGGGCGGGATTACTAGCCTGCCCGTCAGCGATGACAATGTTTGGGATGCACTCAACGAACGGGTTATGAGCTACGGAACAACTGGTAGTCGGCGAGATAAATGGAACGAAGCTGAACGCGACCTTATTAGACAAATGTCCAGTGACCAGAATAACGGTAAAGACGTAATATCGGAATACAGAGACATCGTTGATGCTTGGCTTGCCGATAAATACCCGGACGATGATAAATTGCCGTTTTTCAAGGACGAAGAACCTCTTGACCTTGACAGAGATGCATTCACGGAGCGGGCAAATCGTGAGGGCTTGGCCTCGCGTGGTGCACGCCGTTCAACTGCCGAAATGCTTGATGAGTCACGCAATCTTATTGAAGACCCGTCTCGTTTCCGCAAGCGCGGTTACGAACTCACCGAACTAAATGATGCCGACAATGCACAACGCGGTCTTGACGGACTTCTTGAATACCGCAAACAATTAATTGAAGCACGCAACCGCGCCGCTGATGAGATGGGGACGGCAAATGGATACAACGGTCCACCGCGCGGTAAAAACTCGCGTAATTACGACATCATTGAGCAAATTGCGGCCGGCGATGACGATGATTGGACCCTGCTAGACGAGTATGGGTCTGCAATCCAAGCCGCTGATGATGTACTTGATAAGTACCGCGCAGACCAACAGTTGGCGAGAGACAGAGAAGAACACTCATCGGGAATCTGGAGCGAGTTGCAGAAGCACGGAAGGGCGAATGTTGACACTGACCTAGACCACCCAAAGTGGGGAGCAACACACGAAGAACAAATAGACTCAATGAGGGATGAAATGTCGTCTCATCTTCTCGGCGCTCGTGACATGGTTACGAACATGCCGCTTGACGATAACGATAATGAGACACTTAACGACTATGACTATATAAATTCAGAGCAAATCGCACAAATTGACGAACTCGATAAGAAGATTCGCAACGCGAAATCCCCTGATGACATAGATAAACTTAGTGACGAAGTTGACGCGATAGTCAGCCAACTTACGGACCAAGCCGAGGAACAGTATCGCAGGAATGAGGCATTCCGCAACTACGAAATGGTCAGCGCCCCGGAGGAAAGTGAATGGAGTGAGGCCTATCCGACCGACCTTTATTCGTTTAGTGGCGGAGATGATGACAGTTTCGCCTCGCGCGGCACGGGGTCAAAAAAGTATTCTCCTTTTGGCGAAGGTCAAATAGCGCAACACATGGATGAACTTGAAACTGGAGGTCGTAATGCCGATGGACCTCTGCCACAACAATATAATCGCCGTGCCAAAACAATTCTCGATAACTGGAACAGCCTAAGCACTGAAGAAAAAAGACAATATATCAATTTAGCCGATGACGATGAATACAGCGATGATTTGGGGGACTTGGGTAGCATTGAGGAATTTGTCAGCGCACTAGAAACAGCGTACATGGATTCTCCCGGTTACGAAGATGACCGCGCGTCATACATGGGTTCCGGTGGTGACGATTTCGCCAGCAGGGGCGCTCAGCCAGATTATTCCTCAATAGAAGTTGTTGATGTATCTGGTTCAAGTGCTCTTGAAGATGCCTATTACGACCCAGAGGTATCAGAACTGATTGTCATGTATCCCGGTGGAAGAATCTACATTTACGAGGGTGTAACTCAAGACGACCTCGCCGAATTCCGCGACAACACCAGCAAGGGTCGTGCTATTAATGACATTAAGCGCACGCACTCTTTCCGACGGGCCGATGAGGGAGACAGGGGAAATAGGTTCGCGCGCGAAGGTTCAGATGTCGCTCAAGAAATGGAAAAAAATCAACTTGATTCAATCTGGAATAGACTAAAACCAGAACACCAAATCAGTTATCTCAAGAGGGTAACGGACCACGCAATAAGCAACGGTTCTGGCGAGTCAGCAGACGACCTTGTAGAAGCCGCCAAACGACGCGCACTCGACGACAGAGAGATGGCATCGCTAGAACGCCAAGCCGACGCCGCCGGATTGGGTGGTCGCAAAATTGATGTTTCCTCAAGCCAAGCCTTGAATTCAGTCGCGTACGATAAGGACAATCGGGTTCTATCGGTTGAATACCGTGGCCGCAACGGTGAGGGCACTGGCAAAATCTACGACTACGCCGATGTCCCAGAGTCTGTAGTAAGCGATTTGGAAAACGCTGACAGTCGTGGTGGTGTTCTTCGGACCATTCGCGACGATTACGAGTTCACAACCCGCGATGCACTCCCGGCGCACGCTTACGAAGGTTTTGGTTCACGCGATGATTCCAATAAGCCAGACCCAATTGATGGCATATTTGACGATGCTTCTACCGAAGCAGAATACCAAGCCCGCATGGACGCGAGACGAGATGCACGCCGCGCAAAAAGTCCAGGCGGACTCACTCCGCCTCAGATAACTGCTAAAAAGCGGGCGGAAACTAGGGATGCGAGGGAGCGTGAAAGAGTAGCCGCTGAACGCGCAAACTGGACTCCAGAAGATTGGGCAAACCTAAACGCTGACCTTGAAGAAGATAGGGGCCGCGACGAAGCAGGCGACGCCCGCAGCGGTTTTGCCTCACGTGGAAGAAATCCGCAACGCGGCATACGACGGGGCAGACTCATTGATAACGACAACACATTGAGCAAACTTCAAGAACAAATGGAGAATGACCTTGACGACGGGGACGCCGTTAATAACTTTGCCCTTGCCGTCACCGAAGCAGTTATCCCAAGCGGGACCGGAAACCCACGACGACGCGAAGGGCGCGGGTTCCAGGCTGAACAGATGGACCAACTTGACGCTATTCGTGATTCACTAGAGCGACTCGGAATTGAATACCTAGCTGGTCGCCGCGGTCGTGGGCGAGCAGTCGATGGCGAACTTGCGCAACGTTGGGTAATCACAGATGCAGACGGGTTTGTATATGACCTAGACAACGGAACCGTACCGGCGCTCGCGTGGGCAGGAATGAGCCGTAACGACAGGGCTGCATTTGCAAATCAACAAATTGACAGAGTGCTTGCTGGTGGTGGATTTAATTCCCGAGACGAATTGGGCCGCGGTGGTGGTCGCCCAAAAGATGACCCATTAGCCTCATTTAAGGATTTACCCGAAGGCGCAATAGTCACACTTGTAGGCGACGAATTTACAATCAGCGGTTCTGACGGTTTTGGTTCCAGATTTACATATGGTTCTGAAACCGGCATCAAAACAAAAGATGAAATGTTTGAGTACCTCAATGCGCAATTAATTGAAGCCATTGAGCAAGCCGACCCAACATCTTGGAAAATGCCGTGGCGCGTTACATCAATGCCAAATAACCCGACCACCAAAAAACCTTATTCTGGTTCTAACTTTATGACACTGGCGATTATCGGGTCTGCGCGTGGGTACGAGAGCAAACAGTGGGCCGGATACGGACAATGGGAATCAGCCGGTGGTCAGGTGCGCAAGGGCGCTAAAGGCGTGCCAATTTTTGTTCCGATTCCGTTTAAATCAAAGGACAAAAAAGGCACCCTTGACCCCGCAACGGGCAAAGTAGCAGAGCGCAGTGGAATGTCGTGGAGGGTGATTCGGGTTTTCAACCGCGATGAGGTTGATGGTCTTCCGGAAGATTACGGAGTGGTTGAGGCACTACCAGAAGCAACACGAATTGATAATTTGGAAAAAACCTTAGCCGAAATAGCACCAGTGCTTAATCATGAGGGCAGTAGGGCATATTACTCGCCGTCCAAGGACATTATTGTCGTCCCGGCGTTTTCGGATTTCAAAAACGCTAGAGGGTACTACGGAACAGTCGCGCATGAATTAATGCACTGGACGGGCGGAGAAAAAAGATTAAAGCGCGCAAACATGAACCAATTCGGTAGCCCTGAGTATGCGTACGAAGAATTGATTGCGGAAATAGCGTCATCAATGTTCCTTGCCGCCCACGGGCTTGAGCCAGACATCCAAGATAATCACGCGCCATATTTGGCGAATTGGCTAAGGGTACTACGCGATGACCCGACGGCGTTGCCAAGGGCCATGAAGCAGGCGCAAGAGGCATTCAACTACGCAATGGGGCTGTCCCCCAACATGGGACAGTTGTTCAAGCCGGAAGATAAGGGCGGACTGGAAGTAGATGTCAAAGATGTCGCGGAAATGGCGACGCCTGGGTTTGGGTCACGGACGCTAGACACATACGAAAGAGCATCCGAACTTTTTGAAGACGGCAAGAAATACCCGTGGAAGTCAGGTAGTCCCACAAAGGCGATGGAGAAAAAAGACCCCGGTGCCATTAAACGCCACGGACTACTCATGATGACAAACGATTTGATGAATGAAACTGTCGGCAGATGGACGACCCGCGACGATGACGGCAACCACCCAGATTGGTTCGTAGACCTGACTGACAGCTTCTACAATTTCCATGCGGGGGACATTGAGGATGCGGGCATGGATTCGCCCCCATTACGAAAACTATTCACCGCATTCCTAGAGCGTGAAAAACCATATTTAGGAGAAGACGAGGGCTTCGCATCACGCGGAAGAGGCAGAAAGGGCAAGCGTCGCGCATGGAGCAAAGAAGACAGACAAAGATTTGTTGATGGAGACAGACTCCGCGCCAGGCGCGTTCCATCAAAACGTCGCCCTGGGCCATCGCAGGACGAAGACGGTTTTGGTTCACGCAAGATAACAAACTTGCTAGACGATTACAATTTTGATGACACGGTAGACGTGGATGCGGAAAAGCAAGCCGCAATTGACGCGGGGGTTTTGTCACCCCAAAAACAACGTAGTCCAAAAGGCGTTGACTTAACGGTTCGCGGGATAGAAGGCGACTCCCAGGTATCTGCCGAATCGCGAGGTCGCAGGCAAATCCAGATAGACGATGGCGACATTTGGGTTGGCGATGACGGCGGTGGTCAGTCGTGGGCACTATCTAAAATTTGGGACACTGCCCGCGAGAATTCCCTCGCCAGATTTTTCAGGCAAGGAAGTAGTGGGAAATACGAATTGAAAAAGGATACGGATATTGCCGCCGAACTTGGAATAACCCCAAGCCAAGCAGCAATCCTTACTCAACCGGATGCACGGATACGAGACCCATATTTGGCCGACGCCCTAGCACGGCGAATTGGTAGGGACAGACCAGAAGCAATTTGGGGTGCCGATAACCCGACAGCCTATTTTGATGAATCCGGCGACCCGATTACGGACAGGGGTCGTTTGTACGAACTGTTCGGCGACAATGCGACCGACAATCCCCCAGACGACCCACGTGCTCGCCCACGCGGGAGAGGCATAGCACGCAAAGCCACAGCCGAGGGCGGCGATATCAATGCGCTGTTGGAAGAAATCAACTACGAGGGAAATCGTGGTCAACGAGGACTGCTTGAGGGGATAGGCGTGTTATCGCGTGCCGAGTGGAGAAAAGCCCTTGAGGGCGAAGGGCTGAGTCGCGGGCAGGTAGAACGACTACTCAAAAATCACTACCCAAACATGTCAAAAAACAAAATTGCGGCCAAAATTGAAGAAATGTACGGTTCGGGCTTCGGCGCTGCAGTTCCACAAGACCTAGATGCCAGAGAGATACTGGCGCACCGTGCATTTAAGCCATTCCGCACCGGCGGCAAGAGTTCGCTTGGCGAACTACACGCAGCCCTAGAGGAGGTTACGGGTAAGAAATTGTCAAGGGCAACCCTGTCTCGGTATGTAAATAGCACGGTTGACCCTCGCTCTGGAAGCGGTCCAAAACTTCAACGCGGCAAAGGTCTTGGCGGGCTCCCCATCACCGTGAGCCAGATGGACGCGCTACTTGAGAGACTCGGAATTGATAAAGGCGAATTTGATAAATTTCGCCAATAACCCCCTTTATTAATCCGTTATAAAATGGTGGAGTATACTAGGCTAATATAAATCACGAGTAAAATACTTTGCCCACATAAGGATTGGTTCCATGGACTCTAAAGACCTAAGCAAAATGCCTAGCCTCGGCATTGATTCAGACGGTGTTGTTTTACAATGCGCCAAGGGCGGCAATAAAGATGATTGCGGATATGTAGCAAAATCTGCGGTTTGCGGGAAGTGCGGTTCCCTGCCGACAGAAATGAAAATGCTTTCGTCTGACCTGTTTAACCAAATGCAATCAGAGATTGAGCGTCTTACCGCAGAAATCACCAGCAAAAGCGTAGACCAAACCGCATCTGTGCTGGAATCAAAAAAACTCAAACCCACCGCCATGGAGGATGCTGGCACCGAAGACGATGAGTACCTCGAACTCCCATATGACGACAAAAACGAAGATGAAGTTGAGGAAGCCCCAGTCGCACCGTTGAAAAAGAAGCGACCACTCCCCGCCGCGACAGGAACCGATAGCCCTGCCCCCGAAGACGAATCAGAGGACGACCCGGAAGACGAAACCGCAACACTGGAGAAATTCCGCCAGCAACGTTTGGCCCAAATGGGTATTAAGTCATCGGATGTCGGAAATCTCGGATATAAGTGTGCAATGGACTCTAAGGTTTATCCATCCGGAACGCAAACATGCAATGACTGTTCCGGCGGTTGCACGGGGACAAAGGGGCAGATTACATTGCTCCACGCCGAAGGCTATGCACAGACCTTTGTTAAGGGCGAAGTTGTTGATTCTGGATACGTATCCAAGGCAGATATGTTTGTTGTGACAATGCGCCGTAAGGATGCAAAAATCTTTGACATCTTCATTGATGGTGCGTCTGGTCAAATTGAAGGCCACAGAGTTAACGACAGATTCGCAATTAATACCAAAAGCGATTTGATGTTGGTTACATTTGACGAAGCTGGCGATATCGCTACTAAAAGTATTCCAGGCACAGTGGTCAGCATCGAGCCAGACTCTTTTGAGGGAGTTGATTCGTATGCGGTGGAAATTGAATCCCCTAACGGCAAATCGTATGATGTCTTTGTATCGCTAGACGGAGAAGTTCTTGGTTACGACAAATACGAAGTTGAAGACATTGAAATGATTGAGGCAGAGGCAGCCGAGATTGCTTTGAAGCGCGCATTTTCTGAAGATGCTCGCAGGGTTATGGCAGAAACTGGCGATGCGCTCCCTGATGGCTCGTTCCCAATTAAGAGCGAGGGGGATTTACGCAACGCTATTCAGGCATACGGCCGTGCCGATGATAAGACGCTGGCCAAAAAGCATATTATCAAACGGGCGCATACCCTCGGTCAGGAAAATCTAATTCCTGCGGACTGGGTAATCGGCGGTAAATCCGAGATGGTTACGGAACTTGACGAGGAATTTAAAAAATCATTGATTGAGTTCCAACTAATCAGCGACGAATCCTCCGACATTTAACGGCGAAACGAGCCCCACGATGGGTCAGCATAGCAATGTAACTCGTTTCATCACCTCGCTAAGGGCCACCGGCCACTCGCAAGAACGCACCGAGTACTTGGTAGATGAATTTCTAAACGGGATTCTGTATGCCCAAAAATCACCGTCACTTAGTAATGAGATGTCGGTCAAGGGCATGGACAATACCATTGGGGCCAGTGCACCCGGGGCACCTAAACAAAAAGAAAAAGAATTGCCCGGGGTAGTAAACGAAGATGGATGGAAATACGAGCCATCCGCAACTGGCGGACCAGGCAAAAAATTGGAATTATTCCCCACCGAAGCAGAACGACTAAGTTTCTCAAAAAAGCCAAACTTTGGGTGGATTGATGACGACGACCCAAAATTTGCAACAGCAGAAGACCATATGGCATGGGTCGCCGCGCAGCCCCGTGTTCGGAAAGATGTATACAGGGTAGACAAAAATAACAAGCCAATTAGCAAGGTTGAAAAACGCCTTCCGTTAAACAACGACCTCAGTGAAAAATCAATCGGTAGGTCCATCAGGGAACTCAATCCCGCTGGGGGTCTGGCCCAACGCGCAGCGAGGCGCTTCGGTGTTTTGGTTGACGGTTTAGGTAAATTTAGATGCCCACCGGGGACACCTCAGGCTAATCAATTTACCGACAAAATAGGAAGCACCTGTTTTGGGACATCGCTTTCCGAGATGGTCGGTTTGGCAACCGAAGGAATACGAGACCTAGAGAAATTGCTTGAATCCAGTAGTTTCGCCAGTCGCGGAGACGTTGGTTTTTTGCCGGCCAGCAAACTCCGAGAGTCGGAATCCGTTCGCGCGGCGCAGAAGGGATTGCGGGCATCTCGTTTAAATGCACCTGCGCGCGTAGCCAGGAAACTTGAAATAATAGATGAAACAATAACTCAGTTACTGTCGGATTTGAATATACGTAATTTTTCTCCAGAAGAAAAAAAACAAGGCAAACACGTAACGGCAATATTTGCCAAATTAAACGAAATGGGCAACGAGGGCGGCGGATGGACGGTGAACACGGACGGACTGTTTCAGGCAGAAAAATTATGGGAGCTACATAGCAGAAGCAGCGACCCAACAGTACGAAGATTGATGCGCAAATTAGAACGAGACGAGATTACGGTAGAGATGCTTCAGAAGGCCGAGGTTGCCCTTTTGGAAGCGCTGATATATAAGTGGACAACAAACCCCGATGAGGCCAGGCGGGTGAAATACATTATGCCCGCCGGCATACTGGGCGGCGATGGCACGCTTGAGATTAAAGCCGAAGCCAGAATGGTTCCAGTATACAGAGAAGGAACAAAGTTAGCTGATATTAAATACGCAATTAAATATGACACGCAACGGATATTGAGTGAACTAAAAAAAGAATTCACCGCATTGGAAAAGGGTACATCGTACGGGTTTACCGTTGAGGGGGGCGGTAACGACCTAGCCAAAGCCGCCGCGCTCTTGGAATACCTTGATAACGCACGAGCGCATTACGCCAGCACCGCTGCCGCATCTCAGTCGGATGACCCGATAAGGGTCAAGGCGGCATTTGTTGGCTTTCACGAGTTTTTCCATGTTCTGCAAGCCGAAAAAGTTATAGCAGAGGTCCTCGGCAACGAGAAACTCAAAGATAGGCTCGTTAGCGAAATAACAGCCGAAGAGCTGATGGGTTTGATGAAAAATGTTGGCGATGGTATTGACATTAGCCAACTCGGTCTCAGTGATACGGACAATGAAATCAACAGATACTTCGGCGGAAAATACGCTGGCTCTATGACCGAAAATAGCGAAGTGCAAAAACTTGAAATGCTGTCAGAGGTCGGCGCATTACGCGAGGTAGGGGTGCTCGTGGGTGACGAAATTGACGATGCCCTGTCGTTCTATGACACCCCCAAGGTTCAACGAAACAGACTAAAATCTGACACGGACAAGAGGTCGCGCGCTGAACTAACACGAAATACGATGCATAAACCCCAAGTCCTAGTTGGCGGGAAGCCAGATGTTCCCGAGACACCGGTTGAAGATGGGTCGCCGAAGCCGTCTATTCGCACGAAGCGTCCACGCTTGCTCCGTGATGAAATATCTACAATTGCGTATATTAAAAAGCAACGGAAGAACCAGTTACAAGCCCTAGAGCCAGAAGAAGTAAAAGCGGTAGAGCGACTTTTGATACCCGAATACCATCAAATATCACGCCTTACCAGTTCTGACTCAAATGACATTCAAAACGCCGTAACACGTATCAATCGTAAAAATCGGACGCTCGTAGAAATGGGATTAGAGCCAGACCAACTTGACATGGACGAAGCAACGGTTTCTCAGCAACTTGAGAGAACCCTTATCCCAGTATTAACGGCTCTTGATAAATCCGAACTAAGGGACAGTGTCACCATTCGTGTAGCGCGCGGGAACGACGGGGTGAATGTTGGGGACGCCGTCAGTATTGATTCGGTGTCATCTCACGAACTGCTACACGATGACATGGGTGTTCCACCAGGGTCGTTAATCGTTACTACGACCCCAGGCACCAGGGGAATTTTCACGACAGCAAAAGACGGCGATGAGGGCGCGGGGAGACTCATAGTCCCCCCATCAAAGTTAAAAATTACACGGATTGATGCAGACGGAACCGCCTACGCCGAAATAGTAGACCAGGACTCGTCGCGGGATATTTTGGCAAAACTACAAAGAACATGGCCGGAAACATCCGACAATCCTTCAACGCTAAACCTGCTTCAACGGCAAAAGATAGAGATTGACAAGTCCATTGACGTTCATAATAATGCGTTAAGGGGGTCGTCATCTGGCATTCTTGGCAACGGCAGAAGTCATCCAGTCGCCGCAAATAGGGTCAGACTCAATAACACCAAAGCCATAGATGCCATCAGAAAAGCAGGCGGGCGTCCCGTTGGCATTGACAGGGAGTATGCCGATTCGGTATCTGCCGGTCTGTCATCGCGCATGACTAGCACTTTTGGTGATATTGAAACCCCCGTGGAGCGCTCGGTAAGCAAGAGTTCATCGGCTGTCAAAGTGTTGGATGGTCTCAGAAGCCTCGCATCAAATGGCTCGCCAGATGGCATGGAGGACATAGTAATCGGGGAAGAAGTCCAAAATATCCTAGATAATTATTCCGATAATGAAATCGTGCGGATGTTAGATATATCTGCTTTTGACTTGCATCAAGGATTTGACCGTAGACCACGCGTCAGGTTTACCGAATCTGGGCTGGATAAATTCTCCTCTAGTGATGGCATGATTTCCCCAAAACTATCCGGTTCACGAAAACTCGTTCAGACCGAATATCAGGCACGGATGGGTATCCACTCGGATACGGGCAACACGGAACGACCAGTCAGTGGATTCCTGGCGCACTCGTCACACGACGACAGAACGCGGTCAATTCTTAAGCGGCAGGGAATCGTTGCTGGTGACGCTCCGTTTGAGTACCCTGGTTCATCTACCCCGTACGGGAATGTCGGCGCCGATGGAGACATTGAGATTCTTTTAAGACCAGAGGTTTCTGGTAGAACTAGTTACGGCATGGGCAGGGGGGCTGATAACAAAACGCGCCCTGTTTGGATGAACTCAGAGAACCGACAAGATATCGCCGATGCCTTGGTCCACGTTGATGATGCGAATGTGCGCAACAGTAAGGTGCGGGTGCTCAATGCATTAACGGCTTACCTAGATGACGATGTGAGTGCGATGAACCAAACAAAACTAGTAAAACCGGTAAGAAACAGTGCCTCCCACGCTCAAGATATTGATGCATTTGATGCCGACATGTCAGGCAATCAGGTTTTCGGCGCTCACATCATGGGCGGTTTTGGTAAAGACGACATTGCGGAGATTAGATACCCGTGGAGCAAGGTTGAGTCAGCATCCAAGGATGTCGATATATCTGACGTTGTCAACAAGGAACCGTTGTCAAGTAAACTTCAGCGACTTGGGTTCACCGAAGAAGAGATTGCCTACTTCTATTCGCTCAACGGCGACTCACTTGGCTCAATGAACACATCCGCAATGAAGCAACTGCGGGCATACAGGGCAAGTAAAAAAATTGAAGATAAATATAAAAAGCAGGGCATACCGAGTGTTTCATTCGCGCATATATATGGTCTTGATATGCACTCTCCGTTGTCTTATTCCGTCACAAACAGTGCTATTACCAAAACGGTGGATGGTGTTTTGTCGGAACGAATAACAAAAGAAATAGATGCAGAACTTGAGCAAGCGCTTAAGAGGTTGCAGAAAACCAGAGCATCTGTTGCGGGGTTGAGCCGATGAACGGCGTCCTTGTTGCGACAGAGAGTGGCAATATGGTCTATTTAGTGATTGACCAAGGGGTCGGTGAAAACGAGACGGGCGCGGTGGTCGGTCGTGATGGAGTGGTTCATCCCGTGCCGTTTTGGGATTGGGTCAATTCCAAGGCCGACCTCAAAGAACTTCACGACAACGGTTTACAGCACGCACTTTGGACGGAGCCAGGACATAAGGACCACAAACTATGGTCGGACGTGTTTGTTGAACGGAAATCAATAATAGACCCATCTATTTGGGGCGACATCCCCGTGGTTCAGTTGAGTGATGGCAAAAAGCCCAGCAAAAAGAGAAGTGATACCATTGACGCACAGACAAAAGTCGCACAGATAATGATGAATTTGCTGGAAGCAAGAGGAAACAATGGACACTGAGTACAAAGCCCTTGGCCCATTGGGCGGATTGATGCCCCAAGAACTAGTAACCGGGGACATTCTTCGTGGCTACGGACCACGGAGGGGAAATCTTGAAAGGCTTCTGCGCTATTGGCGACCAATTATGAGAAAACCCGGCGGGTTCCGTCGGTGTCGCGTGATTCTTGCAAACCATCCAGAGCTGTACCCGTTGGAAAGAATATGCGCATGGCTGCATCATGAAACAACGGGATTATGGCCCAATGAGGGGTGTCATCACCCAGGCATGAAAAATTGCCGTGGCAAACTAAAGAAAATTGGCTGGAGCAATGCTGACTTTACTCGGCGTCTCGCCAGCACCGCAAGAGGTAAGAAAAAGTCACTGGAAAGCGATATTTTTTTTGCGGAATGGGAACAGGACTCCTACTCGTCAGAGCCACTGGTCACCGGTACGGACTTTAAACATGCGATGGATGTGCTCGGTGAATTTATGGAGATGGAAGCACCGTTTGTTAAATATTTAAGGGATTATGACAACTGGGAACTTGAAGGAACAACGATTTACGGAACCGAAGTAAAAGAATTACCGTATGAATCGCGGTATGATACAGATTGTTGCGGGGGTCTAGATGTCACAGAATGAAATAGGCCGCACGGTTCGTACGAGGGTTATCCTAAAAAATGACACCTCGGATACGCCGAATAAAATACTTCGGTCGTTTGCCCCCGAGCACAAAGAGGTAATGGAGTTCAAAGCCGTATCTATCGTAAGTGGGTACAGCCGTAAAGACAGAAACTCTTATCAGGAGAAAAAATTAGGGCGTACTCTCGTGAGTCTTGCCATTCCTGGCGATAGTGACCGAATTCGTTCCCCTATTCGGTCAGCTTTCTATCGGGCAATCACTCCTGGTGGCGGGTCTGACAGGGGTGGTTCAAAGCCTGGAGAAAATCGTGGATACCGTTGCCCCGAGGGGTATCAATACGGCGGACGCTTCACCGACAGCCTATTATCCAGTTGTGGCGCGATGTTATTTGCCATAGCTGGTCTTATTGGTTCCGCAATCGGCGAGCAAAACAAACCGGGGAGAATCAAAAAACCAATCCCTACGGGTGGAAACCCTTTAACACCAGGAGAATACTCGGGACCAACACGTGGGCGGGCACCAGAGATTTTAATTCCACGGGCAGCATCGCTGAACAGAAAAGCACGTCTTCTTGAAGCGAACAGACTCGTAAAACAAATCGGTGCAGCCGATGGGCGGTTCGTTCGTCTCGTTCGCGCTGATGGGTTCGTGCTAGAGCCAGTCGTCCCTGCATCAGTACTTCGGGCCATTCCAGATAGCCGCGACATGGAGGGTGGTCATTACATCTTATCGGCACGTGGACAAACGGAATTCGGAAGAGACGAACTTGGGCTATTGTCAAATACGGGAATACAAAAAATCACATATGTCATGCCGGGTGGTTCTAATATATCAATTGAAAAAGCGCGCACTCTGACTGTCGGTGAAAGGCGCAAATTAGGTCGTACCGTGAACACCGCCGACTCTATAAACATCTCAACAGACCCAACCGCACGTCTAAAGTATGTCGCCAGCGAGACCGGGGACGGACTCAAGTATACGGAGGAGTTCGTAAATATCCAAAACCCCCATCAGCCAATAAAGACTGGCTCGTTGGTGCGGGAACGGTGGGTTAATGAAATCTTCGGCGGGCGGAGAAAAGGAAGGATGAAGCCATTGGGCACGGACCGTATTTCAACTCGTGAGACTGCATCAAACTCTGCAATCGGCGAACAAATCACGACGGTAGAGGGTGCGATGGCTCGCATCAACGGGGGCGGAACGCTTTCGGACATTAGCCCCGCAATACTTGCCGAAGTTCTCGCACTGGGCGATTTGCGAGAAAGGGTGATTAGTCCATCTTCCTCAGTGGTTGAATTGGGTAACCGTAAATATATTTATAACAAGAAACCAAATACATTTGAAGCACTATCGGAACGGTTTTCTGAGGATGTTCAGCAATTTTTGGGACTTGAATCGCCGGATGTGTATTTAGTGGGAACGGGAGACAAGCGAAAATATCTCCGAGAGGATGTTGAAAGCGCGTTAATAGGTGCAAAAATCCGGCGCAACTCGGGATGGGATGATTTCGGCCCAGAAGATGTTGCTAAATTATTTGTTGCCGACTTAGTCACGGACCAGCGCGTCAGAGGTGTTGACTCGGTTGAGGCGATGCAGATTGGCGACAGAATAGTACCGATGGCATCAACGAACCTTTCTGGTGGACTGATGGATTTGAGTAAACTGGAAATTACAAAGCGACAACAAATGAGTATTGATGCCCTGCTCGGCAGCATCCTCGTTGCTCGGTATTCCGCATATTATCGTTCCCTGAAATCCGACCGTCAGGCAGCAATGCGTCGTGCCGTGGCATCCATGTTATCCCGTGCAAAAAAATTCAATACCAGACAGTACAAACAGCGTCAATTTTCACAGGGTCTTTCGGCTGGCGAAAAACTGCACATTAATATGATTGAAACACTTTACACAAATAGAGTTGAGACGCTGAGCAACAGGGGTGCATCTATTCGCGCGGCACTAGAAGGTCCCACATGAACTACTCGGTAATCATTGATGTTGTGCGAGACGAGCCATACGGCATACTCCTAGAAGGCGATTCGTTTAAACGGGTTTATGGAATAAATGCCCACTCCAAAAAGTGGGCGGCGCATGCCAACGGCTTTGAGCATAAGAGTTTGTTACTACCGACCGGTATGGTCATAACCGCTTCGCTCCCGATGACAAAAGAAATAGAAGTTCAGTTTGCAGACGCGTTCGGCGAGATTAATTCCACTTCAAGAAGGCTGGAGCGTCGCATCAAGTCGTTATTGTCGCCAAGTTACGAAGTCCTGGGGAGCCCTGAGGTAAAATACCCAGGGGAATTTATTTTTGGTGTCGCGCGAAGCTTGATTAGACCGAGAAAAAGACGCAGGCGCCGATTAGGCAGGAAGGCTGAAAGCGGGAAAAAGATTATAGAGACAAAGGTTTACCCGATACTCGCAGTTAAGCAGAAGGAACTGTTTCGCCATATTTACATTGAATCAAAGGTACGCGGAGGTCGCTAATGGAAAAGAATAAAGAAGAACAGGCATACGCTCTCCGTATTGCTATACAAATGGGGTGTAGCGGGGCACACCGAATGGACGGGAAGTGGCATCCGTGTAAAACTCATGAAGAAATGGAAGAAATATCAAACGGAGCCGAACAAGACTCGTGGTACGGCGAGAACACGATTGGAGCACTTAGGGAGCGCGACAAACTGGCTCGCGCTAAGGGCAAATCTGCAATCGTAGAAGCCGAAAAACGTGGCGCAAAACGTAAGCCCAAAAAGGGTAAACGGTGGGACAAACTTGCTGAGCGTGGTGGCTTTGGTGGCGGGATTGGTATCGGCACCCTTCCTGGTGGCGGACTTTACGGGCTTAGTGGCGTTGCCGGCAAGCAAATAATGGTCCCTTCAACGGCTCCGCGAGACAACGATAACGATGTGTTTATTGACCCAAACTCCGCCCGTACAAGGGCATCACAGCTTGGGTGCATAGGCATCAGTCGGCGCATTTCCAAAACCGGCAAAACCGTTTGGACCCCATGCACCAATGCAAGCGACCTTGCTCGGAGGGCCGGAACTACCGCTTTGGGTCGGCGCGGCAAGGTCAACAGGGAACGGCAGGCAATCCGCACGATTGTGAACCAGGAACTAAAAAAACGCAAGAAACGGTGATTTTAATTAGTTGCATTATAAGCACTTAATCATCTGCTATTTTTAATATACATCGGTTGGGTGCTTACCTTAGCTGACATTCACATTCGTATCCCAAACACTAAGGAACAAAATCATGTCGCAAGATAATCTCAAAGAGCTCCAAGGAGCACTCCGCACAAAGATGGCGGACAATAAGGAAATCGCTGACTCATTCAAAATTGAGAACGGCACCGTAATCGTCAACGCAAAGCAGAAGGCATCATTTGACAAAAACATGACAGACATCAAGGAGCTCAAGGGCTTGATTGATGGACTAGAAGCCATGAACAGCGTCAAGGAGTGGGGTTCGGAGGCTTCTGGTCAGTCAGTCGCCGCCGCCGCTGCCGCTGGCTATTCAATTCCAACACAGCAATTGACATCAGTCGGCGAAGCATTTATTGCGTCTGCTGAATTCAAGGCTTTGAACAACGGACTCAATGGTGCAAACATGCCATCCCCGTACCAGTTCAAGGGTGCTCTTGGTGGAGGCTATAACGTCAAGGACGTTTACACCGCAATGCCATCTGGTCCCCCAAACAGCTTTGGCACAATTACGCGTGACCCAATCGTTGTTCCTCCAAAGCGCACGAAGCGTGTTCGCGACCTGTTCCCAGTTCGCACCACGACTTCAACCGTGATTGAGTACTTCCGCATGACGGGATTCACCAACAATGCAGCGTCAGTCGCTGAGCGCGCTGTCGTGGCAGGCGTGGCAGGCGCGGCGAGCACCGCAGTATTCGGCCTCAAGCCACAATCCTCAATGACGTTTGAGGGCGTGCAGACATCAGTCAAGACTCTCGCCCACTGGGAAGCAGCCCACAGAAACGTTCTTGCTGATGAG
>Ga0209702_10001201_pt1 | contig 50958 bp, 35 predicted proteins | sample FRY01_FD_187210 | JGI IMG/M metagenome (GOLD analysis project Ga0209702, IMG submission 187210) | Freshwater microbial communities from Lake Fryxell liftoff mats and glacier meltwater in Antarctica - FRY-01 (SPAdes) (version 2) | ecosystem: Environmental > Aquatic > Freshwater > Ice > Glacier... | reverse complement strand
ATCTCGCGACCAGCAGCGTATCCACTTTGCAACATCTTCAGTCGCACTAGATTGTAGGTCAGCACTCCGGTCCATAGCTCGCGATGAAGACTCTCAGGACTCTGTCCACGCAAATGCTCTAATCCCAGCGTACATTTAATCGACTTAATATCCGGTTCCACTATCCAGCGTCCCTCGTACATGGAACCAAGCCATGCGCCGGGATGCTCTTCCACATCAAGCAAAGTGGTAGCGATGGTGAAGCCCTCGGAGCGGGAGCCGGGAGTATCCACCGTTACATCACTCAATCGCATCTCAATGAATTCAGGCGTGCGTCGATACTTTTTTTTTGACATCCACTTCGGACGCGGCCCACGCGGCCATTTGACCGTTCGTTCGGTATCACTGATTCGCTTCGCACTGATCGAGTTGTCATCTCGCTTGTGATGATTCGACCGCCAATCGACAACGCACGAATTTCAGCGATCACTCTTGGCGACAGACGCTCTTCTGCTTGATCAGAGTCGAGCACAGTCGTCAGATCGTCAAACTCAAGACAGCCGAGTTCAGCTTGACTGACGAGTCGCAGCGTGAGCTTCTTGATCGTCGCGATGGGATCTTCGCGTTGGCATCGAGAACTTCGCACAGTGGAAGTTCGTAGGTTTGAATCATCGACCGCTGAAAAATGCTAAAGCACTGCAACGAGCGGCTTGCTAGAATGGACATGAACCCTCCGTGGTCAAATGTTGACACACGACACCAGGAAAGGTCCACGCCCGCAGCATTCTAACGATCAGTAGGGTCACGCCATCGACGTCATGACTGTACGCGGAAAAGAAACTTAAAATTTATGAACGCGACGGATCGCGTTCTTCAACGCTGCGCGGTCGTCGCAATTCACGGTCGCCAAAACGCAAAATTCCCGTGGACAACGCCATTCAGGCCTGACATCTTTGAGCTCTCTTTGAGCTCTTCCGATCCGTCGGCCTGCAATGCCGTCAGAGCGTTGAACACGTCGTGACAACCGGGTTCCGGAAACTGGCGGCAAAACCACCGTTTTCCAATTCAGATTGCAATTTTCTGCCAAATGTCTGACAAATCACTTGTTTCGTTTATTTCGATTGGCGAAAGTGTCGTAAGTTTTGTGCGGAAAGTCGAATTCCCGTTTACCGTCGTCCCAAACGACGGCCCTATTGAAGTAAATTCCTTCGTTGAAAAACGACGGCCCAATACCATGATCTCATTGCAAGATTCCCCCGATACCGTTTCTCCTGATGACGTTGACCAAAAGCAGGTGGCGAATTCCAGTCGTCAGCTTGCTGGTGTTCTCTCGGGTCGAAAGCGCAAGAGCTACCGTCTGTCGATCGATGGCGAAGAATGCGACATCCCGCAGGCGGCGTTGCGAATGCTGAAGGATTTGTTGGTTCAGTTGTCCCTGGGAAACTCGGTGACTCTGATGCCGATTCATGCCGAACTGACGACTCAGGAAGCGGCCGACCTGCTGAGCGTTTCACGTCCGTATCTGGTAGGATTGCTTGAGGCTGGGAAGATTCCGTTCCATAAGGCCGGAAGTCATCGCCGCATTGTTCTGAAGGATCTGATGGCGTACAAGAAACAGCAGGAACAGGAAAGTGATGCCGCAATGCTGGAACTGGCCCGGGAGGCGCAGGAGCTTGGCTTTGGGTATGACTTGTGAGTCACTTCGCAGCCGTGTTCGATGCCTGCGTTCTGCATCCGGCAGAGCTTCGCGACTTTCTGATGTGGTTGGCTCGTGCTCGCCTGTTTCGTGCGAAGTGGACGGAAAAGATTCACGAGGAATGGACTCGGAGTATTATCCGGCGATTCCCCGAATCTGAGGAGGAAATTCGTCGAGCAAAACTTCAGCGAACAATAGCCCTGATGAATTCCGCAATTCCTGACTCATTGGTGTCGGGATACGAATGCCTTATCGAAGGAATTCAACTGCCTGACCCTGATGACCGCCACGTTGTTGCGGCTGCCGTTTTCGCAAAGGCTGAAGTGATCGTTACGTTTAACCTCAGGGACTTTCCGGCAGCAATCCTGAAACCGCTGCATGTTCAGGCTCAACATCCAGACGATTTTATTGTCGGCCTGATCGATATCGACGGAATGGCCGTCTGCGAAGCGGCTCGAAAGCAAAGAGCGAATTTGCTAAATCCGCCGAAGTCAGTCGGCCAGTTGCTCGATGGTTTCGAACGCATCGGTTTAGTCAAAACGGTTGAGTTCCTTCGACGGCGGCGTGAGTTCCTATAGCGTTAAGTGCATGGCACCTGCGATCGTGGCACCTGCGATCGTGGGAGGAGCAATCGCGCCTTGCCAAACAATTCGGCAAGGAAGCAATCGACTGGCTGAGTGAGCGTCTGCGGAACAACACTTTGACGTCATGGGGCAACACCGAGGATGTTGCGCTGCTGATCGCTGCCGCGAGCACGAAATTGCAAGCCAGCATCATCCGAAAATGCGCCGCAGCATCCGCCGTGAAGGATCTTACGGAAGAGACGTTTGACAAGTTTGTCGATCTGCTGGAACTTCGCCCCGGCAAGAACGCCACTTGGATTGACTGGTTCGATTGGGGTTACGTGCTTGATAATGAATTTGCAAGGCATGACCATTCCGCGACGGCCTACCGAAAAGCCATACAAATCAACCCGGCATACGCCTACGCATGGAACAATCTCGGTAATCTACTGGCGGACGATCTCGATCGAATTGAAGAGGCAACCGGATGCTATCGATTTGCCATCAAACGCGACGCATCGTTGGACGCAGCTCGACTCAACCTCGTATTCCTGTTGCGTGATCGACTTGGCGAGTCGCAAAAGGCTCTTGAATTGTTAAATGATCTACGACGAAATCCAACTCCGCCGATCACAACTGCCCGACAAGACCGGGAGAACGTGACAGGCCTTACCGAATCAGCCGGAATGCGTTTGCGATTCAGGCTCGGAGAGCCAGCACAGCCCTTGCCGGTGGCTCGAGGGGCTGTTGATTTAAAGGGCGACGAAAAGCATTGTTCAGAGCGATTCAGTAGTGCCTTCCACGTTGATTTATTGTTGACATGACAATGTACACGGTGCGTGTTGTTTTTCATGGTTCCGCTGACCATCGTCCAGGCAACGCTCGAACACGTTTAAGCAGTTCTCTCAGTGAACTTCGTGTTCTCCGTGGTGCCCACTGCGATTGGATTGCTTCGCTACTGAACGCGATCGGTGCGATTCAGTATGAGCACGAGGGTTTGATTGGGTCTTCAGGACAGGAGTTGACTGTGTTGTGGTTGACGAATAAATCAAGGGACGCTGCCATGCATCACGTTGCACACGAATTCATCGACGACATCCTCGAAGCATGTTAGGATTCCGGCATGATCACATCCTTGCCAATGACTGAAGCCGACATTCTCAACGAAATTGTTGAGCCTAGTCGCTGCAGATTCAGCCGCCAACTTGCTGAAGAGTTTCTGTAGACTTCGCTGCAGCACCAGTTTTGTGCGGGCAATCGTGACGAGAGTACCAAGCCATGTTATCGCATATCAACCAATTGAATCGACGTGACCTGATTCGAATTGGCGGATCTGGTTTATTGGGGATGAATCTTCCTCGGCTGCTGCGTGCTGAAGAAACTTTGAATGCGGTGGTCCCGAAATCAGGCCGAGCGAGGTCGGTTATTTTTTTGTTTCAATGGGGCGGGCCAAGCCATGTCGATACGTTCGACATGAAGCCAAATGCACCCGACGGTTACCGTTCTCTGTACAAACAGATTCCAACGTCGGTCCCCGGCATGGCAGTTTGCGAACACCTGCCGGAGACCGCAAAGATCATGCATCGCGTGGCACAGATTCGAACTGTGCATCACACGATGAACAATCACAATTCCGCAGGCTACACAGCGCTGACGGGTTACGAACCGCCGATTGACGATCAGCGACTTCGCGAATCGCTGGATCTTTTTCCAGGCTACGGCTCCGTGGTTGATGCGGTTGCTCCAAATACCAACGGGATGCCGACGTTTGTGTCGTACCCGTATCAGATTTCTGATGGTTCCACGACGCCTGGTCAGCGAGCAAGTTTTCTTGGCAAGCAGCATGATCCGCTGTTCTTTCGGAATGATCCGAATGATGCAGATTTTCGATTGTCGCAGTTGAGTCTGCCGTCAGATATTTCACTGGCGCGGCTTGCAGACCGAAGAGCTCTGCAGCAGATCATTAATCAGCAGGCGAAAACTCTGGATCAGTCTGCTGCAGCGCAGGGGCTGGATGCTTACTACATCCGCGCGCTGGAGATGCTGAATTCCGAAAAGGTGCGTGAAGCGTTTGATCTGTCCAAAGAACCGACAGTGTTGCGTGAAGCGTACGGTCGCACGACGTACGGTCAGGGCTGTCTGCTGGCGCGGCGTCTGGTTGAGTCCGGTGTGAAATTTGTGACGGTGTATTTTGCTCAGAGCATCGGCGGGCGAAGCAAGACCGATGGCGGCTGGGATACGCACGGGTTTGATAATACGCGCATGTACGAAATCCTGCCTGAGTGGCATTTTCCTGTGACGGATCGCACGTTGCCTGTTCTGTTGAACGATCTCAGTGATCGTGGTCTGCTGGACGAAACTCTGGTGGTCTGGATGGGCGAATTCGGACGCACGCCAAAGATCAATGCAAATATCAGTCGCGACCACTGGCCGAAGTGCTACACGGTTTTGATGGCTGGCGGCGGCGTGCAGGGCGGGGCTGTTTACGGTGCGTCGGACAAGTACGGTGCCGTTCCGGATCGTGATCCGGTAACAACCGGCGACCTCAGCGCGACAATGTATCATGCCCTTGGCATCGATCACACGTTCGAAGTTCGCGACAACCTCAACCGTCCGCTACCGTTGGCAAAAGGACGACCGGTGACGGAAATCTTTGCGTAATTGTTGGCCGCAGCGTAAAGCCTGCATGCCGCGCACGACATACTTCACGCGGGCAGAAATGATGTTGCAGACTACCTTGCGACGGTGCCCTCTCCCCCCGCAATCAGGTTTCCAATTTCACAATTTTTCCTCGGGGGGAGAGGGTTAGGGGGAAAGAAAAGGCTTGTGATTCTAGGTTCACGACGCTTAAACCGGGTCAACCGCTCATCCGGCCTCCGACCACCTTCTCCCTCTTCGGGTCGTGCGACCTATAAGTAGCGGATTTATTCCAGAGAAGTCAATTCAACTCCTGTGTTGCACGGTGGTTGAGACCAACGTGACGGAGGAGCTCATTAGAGCAGGAGCACGCAGAGAAAACCGAGTTTATCATCTGATCTCCTCCCGAGTGATCTCTTCAATGAATTGGCAAGCGAATGGGGGCAGACGAATGGAATGCTCGCACACGAATCTATGAAATTCCCTCATTCGTTTGCCAGTAGCTCGTTTGCCGCCGTCTGATGACGTCCGCTACGCTTGACAGACGAGCGACAATAAATGAAACCACCTCAACTAATAAATCGCACGTCCTTCCAGTGGGAGAAGGGACTTCGACAAAGCCGCTGAAAACATGATAATAAATCCTTAACGGCGTTGGGTGAGGGGGATTTCAGATTTGTTCTTCAGCGCAGTTTGACAATAAACCAGCCAACCCCCTCATCCGGCCTGTCGGCCACCTTCTCCCCCTGGCCAGGGGGAGAAGGGACAATTGCAACAATCGCCGCTGAAGGCATCATTCCTGACCGGGTACAGTATATGTACGATATCATTGGTGACATTCACGGCCACGCAGGCGAATTGGTTCAGTTACTCGAGGCTCTTGACTACCGGGAAATTAACGGGGTCTATCGCCATCCTGATCGCAAAGCTGTCTTCTGTGGTGATTTTATCGATCGTGGCCCGCGTATCCGCGATGTGCTTTCGATCTGCCGTTCAATGTGCGAAAACAATGTGGCCATGGCAGTGATGGGAAATCACGAGCTGAACGCTCTGGCATTTCATACACCGAATAACGCAAAGCCTGGTGATTTCCTGCGCAGGCAGACACCCAAAAATATCAAGCAGCACAGCGCGACGTTGAATCAATTGTCGGCATCAGAATTGAACGACGCATTGGCATGGTTCCGCACTCTGCCAGTGGCGTTGGATGCGGGTAGTTTTCGTGTTGTTCATGCGTGCTGGGATGCTGGAAATCTCGAAGAACTTAGGTTGGCCAGCCAACAATTCGGAGCCATGACCGAAGAGTTCCTGCATCACGCCACGCGGCAAGATGATCCCGTCTACGAGGCCATTGAACGTGTGCTCAAAGGTCCGGAGATGGATCTTCCGCACGGTATTTTGCTAACGGACAAAGAAGGCAATCGCCGCCAGCGAGCCCGCATTCGCTGGTTCGACCCTGTTGGTGATTTTCGCTGCGGAAAGTACTGTCTTCCGCCGCAATCGCTTGAAGTTCTCACCAGCGTTGAGATACCGAAATCAGTCAAGCCTGCTGAGTATCCTGAAAATGCACCGCCCGTCTTCTTTGGACACTATTGGCTCCCTGCCGAAACACCACCATCACCGCTGCGGTCTAACGTCGCCTGCCTTGATTACAGTGTCGCGAAAAACGGCCTGTTGTGTGCGTACCGATTCAACGGCGAAGCCCGCTTGAGTCCCGAAGGCTTCGTCACTGTGAAGGCGACATAAGGCACCCGTGCATAAGTTTTGTCGCTGCACTACAATTCTAATCCCGCGTCCGTAATGTTTCTTTCGACGCTCGACAAACGCCGTAAATTCTATTCATTGATGAAAAACTGTGTCATGACCGTTCGAACTCGATTTGCTCCAAGCCCTACCGGATACATGCACATTGGCGGGATGCGAACCGCTCTGTTTAACTGGCTGTGGGCACGCCACAACAACGGGCAGTTCATACTGCGCATTGATGACACCGATCAGCAGCGGAATATGGATGAAGCTCTTGGGCCAATTCTGGATGCGTTTCGGTGGCTGGGGCTGGACTGGGACGAAGGTCCGGAAGTTGGCGGTCCACACGGTCCGTATTTTCAGTCACAGCGGCGACCTCTTTATGATGCCGCGCTTGAAAAGCTGTTGAGCTCCAAAAAAGCTTATCGCGACTTTGAATTGCCGGCCGCCACGCAGGCTCAACGCGAAGCGGCAGGGAAAGCTAAACAGGTTTACGTCAGCAGTCGCGCGTCATTGGCATTGTCTGAAGACGAAGTTGCGAAGAAAGTCGCCAACGGAGAATCGTTTGTCGTGCGATTGCTGGTCCCGCGACAGGACAAAATCGTCATCAACGATCATATTCGCGGCACAGTAGAATTTGATTGCAGCCTGATGCCGGATCCGGTCATTGCCCGCGCTGACGGTTCGCCGCTCTACAATTTTGCGACTGTTGTCGATGATGCGGCACTGGAGATTACTCACGTCATTCGCGCGGAGGAACATCTTTCGAACACGCCGATTCAGGTTCTGCTGCACCGCGCCCTGGAAAACAAAACACCCGAATGGGCCCACGTACCATGCGTGGCGTCTCCGGGCAGCAAAGAGAAAATGAGCAAGCGAAAGATCGACAAGTATCGTGCCAGTCCTCAGTTCCAGAAGTTGTTCGAATTGGGTGATCAGGTCTTAAGCCGCATTGGTGTTGATCCGAAATCAAACGACCTGTCGCCGGTGATGGTGGCGTACTATCGTCACGTTGGATTTCTTCCCGCGGGTGTCTTGAACGCATTGGTGCGGCTTGGCTGGTCACTGGACGATCAGACGGAAATCCTGTCTCTGGATGATATGAAACGAAAGTTCACATTGGACCGCGTGATTAAGAGCGCTGCGGGTCTGGACCCGGACAAGATGTTGAGTTTTCAATCGCACTGGATGAGCGCGCTTCCGGCAGAAGAAAAACTGCCGGGATGTCTGCGAATGTTGAAGCAGGCCGGGCTCATTCAGGATGAGCTGGATGCGGAAACACAGACACGAGTCGCCAGCGTTATCGAACTGGCAGCCGATCGAATACGTGTCTTCGGTGACATTTTTCAACTGGATGAATTCTTCATTGCAGACGAAGAAGTAAAAATTGACGACAAGAATTTTCAAAAACGCGTCGTTAAGCCTGAGAACGCGATTCCACTTCTTCAAAGTCTGCGCGGCCCATTGGAAAGTATCGACAGCTTTAGCGCTCAGCCTCTGCACGACCTGCTGCAATCATTCGCGGCCGAGAAACAAGTCAAGATCGGCGACCTGTTCCCGGCACTGCGATTGTGTGTGACTGGTAAGGCTCAAGGAGCCGACCTGTTTCGATCACTGGAACTTCTCGGCCAAGCCTGCGTGCTGCGTCGGCTAGATCGCGCGATCGGTTTGGCAGAATCCCAGCGTGAGTCGTAGGTGACGAAAACGTTGTCGCATCGCTCAGGAAACGCTGGATTCGAGAGAAGTGACCAACGAACGGTTCATTGCATTCGTTGTCTCTCGCCACTTAACGCGTCGTTTCAATATAAGCACCCAAGCACAACGAAATTGGCAAAACCTCGTTTAACCGTCAGCCGCAGGCGTACGTTTTGCCGCACTTGCGTACGCCTGTCGGCTAACGGTTCAACACTTACGCTTATGTGCCGGTGCTCACTCTGTACGGCCAACAGTTCGAATCTTGTATTGCTGAGAAAATTTCGGAACAACACAATCGCCCAACCGGGGTCTGCCGTATTCGATGATTGATTCGAACTGGCAATGACTTGCTTCACATTTCATAAAAATTCATTCGATGGCGGCTCTCGCCATCTCGAAGAACTGAACATAGAACCGTTCGCGACTGACATCCTTTGGCAGTGTATTCATACCGCGTTTCGCAAAATCAGCAGCTAATTTGAGACTTTGAATGGCTGCATCGCGTGAATTTCGGCCGCGATGAATCAAAAAACTGTAGAAATGCACGACAACGTGGCAAAAACATCCGGATGCCGTTTCATGGCTGCGCCAGTCGTTCGTTCGTTCTTCAGGAAATCCATTCACCATCTGGCGTAGATTCCGTGGACGGTACCGCATTGTGGCCTCAAGGTTATCGCGAAACGTTTCGTTGTACTGGTAGAATGACAGGGGTGAGCTGAATTCCAGTAGGGGTTCGTTGTCGGTATGCAATGGGACAACGCCACAAAACTCGCGATAGCCATGCTCATCCAAATGCAGGCTGTGAATCACCTGCAATGGATCGGTGACGCTGATCAGCTTTAGATTTTCTGCGATCGCAGGAACGGCGAATGCTCGCTCCATTCGCTTGAAATCGATTGTTAGTTCATGGGGAGTCCCAATGAGAATGCCGAAGTTTGTGTGTGTATGATTCATGTACCACAACGTGGCATGCGGAAAGACGTGTTGAAAACTTTTCATTAGAATTCGCAATTCGTCAGTAGCAATGGCCGCCATCGGAATCCATGCGCAGGCGATTCCATCGGGACGCAGTTTGTTCTGCATGAGTTGAAAGTATTCAACTGTGTAAAGGCTGCTGTTCTGCTTGTACTGTAGATTCGTGACGTCGGTGGCAATAACGTCGTACGACTGATTGCCGATGCTTAAATGATCGCGAGCGTCATTAAGAATCAGATGGAATTTCGGGTGGCTTAACACGCCGAAGTTCTGCCGATCCAGCAAGCTGGCTGAACGAGGAACCTCAGGTTCAATCTCAACGCAGAATGCTTCAATATCATACGTGGTAATCGCGTGACTCGTGCCACCGCTGCCGAACCCAACGGTCAGTTCGTCGATAGGATTCGAATGGAGCATCAGCGGCAAATGAGCCAGCATCAGCGCATCGACGCGTGCCTCCATGTTTGTGGAGGCCACAAGCTGATCATCGACATAGACAAGAAATTCATCGCCTTTTGACTGCTTTTTGATGATAACCGTCCCGGAACTGCCTGCCTTGAATCTGCGAATTTCGGAGACCTTTGAATCAGGGTTCGGCACGGAGAATTCAAACCAGCGTGTTGAGTCCTGTCGGGATGTAAACTCGCGCAGCGCTGGACGAGATTCAACGGCGATGGCAATGGCCCATCCGCTTAAGCAAAGTCCGATTCCGGCAACCAGCCAGCGTTTCGATCCTGTTCGAGCCAGAATCCATGACAGACATCCAAGTCCGGCGGACATGGTGACCAATAGCGCAAGAGCCGAATGCAGACCAACAGTGGGAATCACCCACATCGACAACGTCAGGATTCCCGCCACAGAGCCCAGTGTGCCCATAAAATACGAAGCGCTCACCCAGCCTGCTCTGTCGGCCGTCGATCCTGCGAGCGACTGACATACAGCCGGATAAATCAACCCCATGAATAATGCGGGGAAAAACATTAAAACGACGATGATGAGTGCCTCGGTCGAATAGATATCGACCAGGGTCAAAGTGCCGTTTGCAGCGGGTTCTGAAATCCTCCAATAGTTGAGTGTCGGAGCCGCGTAGATCACTGGAAAAGTAATCAGTGTTGCAAAGGCAACGGCAAGATTCCCGGAAGAAAAGATTGTTGTCGGCCACATGAAGCGACGGAGTACCGGGAACAGGACCAGGCTGCCAAGTCCCATCCCCAGCAGATAAACAGACAGAGTTAAAGAAAAAGTCACGGTTGAGTTTGTATTAACAATCCCCAAAAATCGCAACCACACGACTTCAAGACCCAGGGCCACGTAGCCAGCGACAAAATACATTGCGCCAAGCAGACGTCTGGAATAGCCTCCACCCGGCATCGAATCGAGTTTCTGTTCTGCATGTGTGACTTGTGATTTAATGCGTCGATTTGCTGCCGACACTCCAATCAACGCCGCAACGATATTGAATCCTGTTGCCACAAAACGCGTCTGTGACACTCCCAGGATTCGAATCAGAAACAGCCCGGTCATCGACGCGCCCAGGACTGCACCGAGCGTGTTGACTCCATAGACTGTGGAAACGCGTCCCTTCTCACGATCCGATAGCTCGGCGACCATCACAGGAATGGTTGCGCCCATGCATAAAGTTGCCGGCAGCATGAGTCCAATTGCCAATACAAATCGAACGCCGCTCAACAGAGGGTTGGCTTCACCCAGCTCGTGGGCCGCAAAGATATACAGCCTGTCGGTCAATGGCATCAGAAAAGGCATACAGAATCCCCATATGCCAATCGTCGTCTCCATCAACGAAAATGCGATTAGCGGACGCTGAAAGCGATTCAGAATCGGCATCGCGAGTAGGCTGCCAAAAGCGATGCCAAGAAAGATCGCCGTCAAAACGGCTGTTGTCGCCGGGGCACTGGCACCGAAAATTAAAAACATCTGCCTTTGCCACAGGATCTCAAACGTTAATGCGCTGGCGCCGGAAAGAAACACGGCGATCAGGCAACGAATTTGAAAGCTCGAACGCAACTGGTGACTCCGAACGGAAGACAGAAGATCAGGGAAACGGGCCTGTAGAGAATCGTGATTTTGCGTCTTGCTGTCAAAGCGGCGGGGGCAATCCGCGAAAGAATCGTTCGAATCCCCGCTGGCAGGTTTACCTTCGTGACTGTAGTATTAAGGGACTGTAGCAGTGCGGAGGATTCGCGGTGCGTGACATTGGCCTGCCATTCTTACGATCTTGCAGAACAACGAAAGCGTTAGGCCCGTGACCGAAGCAGGAAACTCAGGACGTTACTGGCGAATCGCAGGATACACTGCAGGAATTCTGCTTGTCACAATCGTCGCAGTGACGACGTTTCAGACTGACAACTCGCAGCCTGAGACGGTTATTAACTCCGCGAGCGATGTCGCCGAAATTCTGGTAGCAGAAACACCGGATCGCCCACATGACCACGATCTCTTTGTCGGAAGTCGTCAATGCGCGTCATGTCATTCGGAAATCTCTGCAGCATATGAAAACCATCCGATGGCAAACTCAATATCCCGGGTGACTGACCTTCCGAAGGGATCTGAAGAGGCATCGCAGATTGTTCCGGGGACTAAACGCCGGTATGAAGTCGTGATGCATGATGGTGAAATGTTTCATCGAGACGAGATGTTTGACGCAGAGGGACAGTCAATCTTCGATCAATCCGTCCGCATGGACTATGTCGTGGGATCCGGAAGGCGAGCCTTTGCTTACATGAGTCAGCAAGGTGAATTAATGTTTCAGTCACCGCTGAACTGGTATTCACAGGATGCAAAATGGGATCTGTCTCCTGGATACCGTCCGGACGATGTGCGCCGATTCCGCCGCCGAATTTCGGATGATTGTCTGAGTTGCCACGCAGGGCTGGTGGCTGCGGTTGACAATGCAACAAATCGTTATCAGCAGTCTGCGTTTCTCGAAATGTCCATTGGTTGCGAGAAGTGCCACGGGCCTGGTAAGCCGCATATTGATTTCCACATGTCCAAGTCAGAGCCGACATCAGAGCCCGGCGGACACTCTGATCCGATCGTCAACCCTGATCCGATCGTCAACCCTGATCCGATCGTCAACCCTGATCCGATCGTCAACCCTGGCCGACTTGATATCGTGGCCCGTGAAAGTGTTTGCAATCAGTGTCATCTGCAGTCGGCAGCTAGAATTCCTCGCTATGGACATTCGGAGTTCGATTTTCGTCCCGGTCAAAAGTTCGAAGAGATCTGGACGGCGATTGATGCCGGTACGGACGTTTCTGAAGATGGCAGAACTCGCGCGGTCAACCATGTTCAACAAATGCGGGACAGCCGCTGCTACATCGCAAGCGAAGCAAAGCTCGGGTGTATTTCCTGCCATGATCCGCACCGGTTGCCTGCAGAAGATGAGAAGGAAAGTTTCTATCGGCAGCACTGCATGAAGTGCCATACTGCAGAGACATGCACTGAAGCTGAGCCCAAAAGAGTTGAACGCAATGATTCGTGCATCGCGTGTCACATGCCACACCGAGATTCCAATAACATTGCCCATGTGACTCAAACAGATCATCGCATCCTGCGGCGTCCGGAAGAGTCGACGAACGATAACAGCAATGGAATTACACAATTGCGTTTTTTCGACGACGCACACACTCGCATGCCGGAATGGGAAAAAAATCGAGCGATGGGTGTCGCGATCTGGTCATATCTGATGAAGAAGGGACAACAGTCCCCATCAGATTTGACGAGCTTGCTGGAACCAGCTTTGGCAGTTCATTCAGGCGACGGCTTGGTCCTATCGACTCTGGGGGCATTTGCGATTCAGCAAGGACGTATAGAGATGGCAGTGAAATATCTGACGGAAGCTCAGAAAATCCCTGCGGCGGAGGAAGTCGCAGTGGCCGGATTGCTGGACATCTCTTACCAGCAAGGTCGTTGGGAGAAATCGCTTGAATACGTTGATCGCTGCATCGAAATTGATCCTGGTCATCCGGGATACCATGCGATCCGGGCGGACATTCTGAAGAATTCCGGTCGGCTGAAGGAAGGAATTCTGGAGGCGGAACAATCAGTGGATCTGGACCCCACGATCTTGCCCGTTCGGAACTGGCTGGCGAACGCATACGAAAATGACGGGCGAGATTCAGACGCTCAGGCGATGCGAGAGATTGTTCGTCGCATGCAAACCGCTAAAGTGCCTGAATAATCATGAGTTCTGATGTTGCGATTGCACTGTTCCTGCATTTTCAAAACGACACGCCGGAATATGATCCCGATTTCAATGAACTCGCCGCAAACACCAATCGGCCAATCAGGTGAGACGAAATCCATGAGCGTTGCCGATGTCCCATCGACACAATCCGATCTGGAATCACAACCGTCTTTGGATAAGAAGAAGTTGGCGGTATACGGATTTGTATTCCTTGTCGTCGTAGCAGCCATTGGTGTCTATTGCTGGCCACATAATTCTGTGATACTGCCAGCCAGCGTATCGCCGACCGAATATGAAGAGGCAAGGCGGGAGTTTGCCGAGTTATTTCATCGAGAACCGAATGATGCGGATCTGATGATGGTACTTGGTGAAACAGCGGTTCGAAATGAACAACCTGACAAGGCGATCGATTGTTTCGAACGCGTTCCGTCGGACAACATTCGATATGGCGCGAGCGCCAGGCTGCAGGAGGCGCAGGCTCTGTTACGGAGAAACGACGCAGAGGAGGCGGAGGCGAGTTTTCGTGCGTTTCTGGAACTGGCAGATTCCCAGCCGTCGGTCCCTCAGGAACAGGTGAGAGTAGCTCGCGACTGGCTGGTTTTTATGATGGCAGTGGAACTGCGATTTCAGGATCGGAAAGCCATCCTGCAGACGATGATTCAGGAGGGTCGGTTTGATGTCTATGATGCAAAACAGTATTACTTTCCGACATTGCTGATCTGGCAATCGAATCTGGGCAGCAGCCGCCTACGCGAATTCCTGGAGAAAACTCCCGATGATCGTCTGTTGCGCATCGCTGATGCTCGCTATCTGGTGGGAGAAGGGAAACTTGATGCCGCCGGTAAATTGCTGGATACACTGCGCACGGAATACCCCGTCGATCTGGCGATCATCGCGGCATCTTTGGAATGCCTCTATGAACAAGTGGACTGGAAACAATTCGAATCAATTGTTTCAACGGCACCAGGTTTTCAGGACAATGAGCCGTGGCTGCTGACTCAGATGCGAGCGCAGTTTTCTCTTCAATCCAGGGATTGGGCTGCTGCTGAGAAGTATTTTCAACAGGTTTTGAAAGCTGATCCGGCCAATCCAACCTGTCATATGGGACTGGCAGAGGCACTTGGTGGTCTTGGGAAGACTGAAGATCAAAACATTATTCGGGAACGTTCGCTGATTCTGGCACGAATTCGAGTGCGACTTTCCGCCGTCAATCAAAACTCGGCTGCTGAAGCGAGAGCACTTGCACGCGACGCCAGTCATGCAGGTCTGAATGATGCTGCACATTCTTTTGAACTGCTTGCCGAGCACATCGAACGCGGAGCGCACTGATGCCCATTCGTCTTTTGTTCTCTCGTCCGGTGGCGGTATTTACAGCCGCACTCATCGTGTTCGGCACACATGCAGGCTGCTCTCAAAAGCCTCTTCCAGCGGATTCGACAACGACCGGTAAGTCGAAATTGCAAGTCGAGGAATCAAACGACTTGCGTAAGACGGCCGAAGACCACAGCCGCGACGAGAAAATCGCATCGACGTTTCGATTTCGGGAGCTCGGCAAGGAATCAGGCTTCGATTTCGAGCGTTACGATGACATCAAAGGCCAGCACCGCATTCTCGAAGTGAATGGTGGCGGAGTTGCAGTCTTCGATTTTGATCACGACGGATGGCTCGATGTCTTTATGAGCAACGGCTGTCGGTTGCCGCTCAGCCAGGATACTCGAGAGACGCCGGGAAAGTTATTCCGCAATCTCAAGGCGATGAAGTTTCAGGACTGTAGCGAAACATCAATGTTACGGCAGTTCGGCTATTGCTACGGTTGTGCAGTTGCGGATGCCAATGAAGATGGTTTCGAAGATCTGTATCTCACAGCGTATGGGGGAAATCAATTCTGGATCAACAATGGCGATGGTACCCTATCTGAAGTGGCTGCCAGTAATGGCACTTTAACCGGCGTCTGGGGCTCAAGTGCCGCCTTTGCAGATCTCAATGGTGACCAGTGTCAGGATTTGTACGTCGTGAACTATCTCGAAGAGTCCGATGAAAATCCTCACCTCTGCCCGGAACCCACAAGTCCCGACGGATACGTGGGATGCTCGCCGGCTATATTCAATGGTGTGCCTGATTCCCTTTTTCTTTCCGATGGAGCAGGAAACTACATCAATGCGTCATTCGCAGCAGGGCTGAAAGAACTGCCGGGAAAAGGACTGGGAGTCGTGATCGGAGACTTCGGAGGTGACTATCGCCCGGAGATCTACGTCGCGAATGACGGTGAGCCCAACTATCTTTTGACGATTGCGCCTGCAGCATCGATAGATGGGCGAATCACTGGAATTCGACTGCATGACAATGCAACATCGGCAAACGCAGCCTTGAATGAACACGGGTATGCTCAGGCGAGCATGGGGGTAGCGGCTGCGGATTTTAATCGAGATGGCGCAATGGATATTTTCCTGACACACTTTTTCGGTGACACAAACACACTCTATCTGAATCGATCTGCAGGAAACAATCTGCTGTTTGAGGATGCAACCCGTCTATCACGTTTGGGTCCGCCAAGCCGTAGTGTCCTCGGTTTTGGTGTCGCCAGTATCGACATCGACAACAACGGATGGATAGATCTGCTGGTCGCCAATGGCCATGTCGATGACCGAACGTGGGGCAAGGCTAGTCAACCGTATCAAATGTTGCCTCAGGTTTTCGAAAACATGCAGGACGGCTCATTCCGTGAGATGTCAGATGGAGCAGGTTCATATTTCAATCAACCAACATTAGGCCGCGGTTTGGCTATCGGCGATCTTGACCGTGATGGCCGTCTGGACGCCGTCATCTCGCACCAACTCGTTCCCTCTGTGATGCTGCAGAACGAAACAAGTTGCGGAGATTCCGTCACGCTGCGATTGATTGGGACAGCATCCAGTCGGACGCCGATTGGTGCAAAAATCCGGGTTCTAGGAAGTTGGCTGCACACGGAAGAGCAATTGATCGGCGGTGAAAGTTTTCAGGCGGCGTGCGCAAACGAGATCCACATTGGCGGAATTCCAGCGGCAGCGTTGAATCTGGAAATCACATGGCCAAATGGTTTTGTTGAAAACGTCGAAATTCCCGGCAAGGATGGATGGATAATTCGCGAGCGAGGCAAGACAACCGTCACAGGATTTTAGCTTTACTTACCAAAAGTGGCCGTTTAACGCGCTCTTAGCCGACGACGATATCACCGCGGTCTCCATTCCATCACGGTTATCCTTCGCGCGGCCAGAAATGAGACCGGCGAGCGGAGCGGCGTGAGCCCTCCGGTACCTCGTTCTTGTACCAGCACACTCACTCACGCACGCCGCTCGCCAGTTCTCTCACTCTTCACCGCGCGGAGTAAGAACCCGATCGGATTCTGGATGATTGTGATACATGTGATCAGTTTTTTTCCGGGTTGTTGCAAATTTCATGAGCTCAAAGTTCACTTTATTGGACAATTTAGAATTGAGAATCCATCAATAATTCTGTAGTCTGCACGAACCCTGTGCTCTTGCAGGACAGATTTTGTGAATTTTTACTAATTTCGGAGGTGCGTATGATGGGTCGTCGCGTTGGCCGCAAGGCCTTTACATTGATTGAACTTTTGGTGGTGATTGCGATTATCGCAATCCTCATCGCGTTACTGCTGCCTGCAGTTCAACAGGCTCGTGAAGCAGCTCGCCGTACGCAGTGCAAGAATAATCTGAAGCAGCTGGGTCTTGCGATCCACAACTATCACGATGTGTTTAATGCCATTTGCCCTGCTGAGACGCATACGGATTATAACTTAGGTGCTGGCATCCTTGGACCACGACGTCTCAGTGCATTTGTCAATCTTCTGCCCTACTTTGAACAGGCAAATCTTTATCAGCAGATTCAGGCTGCAATTGCCGCGCGAACCGACAGCGGCCCTGTGCCGTGGGACGGAGGGTTTGCTCCGTACACGACGAAACTGCCCGGGATTCTGTGTCCATCAGACCCAGATACGACTGAAGGCGGGGCCATAGGCAAAACAAACTATATGTTCAGCCGTGGTGACGGCAACTGGGACCACAATCAGTGGTCGGGTAACGGTGGTCGTGGCCAGCGGGGATTCTTCTCTTCTTCGGGCGACGGTAGAGATAACAATAATGGCTTGAATCGACAGTTCCGCGACGTGTTGGATGGACTCAGCAACACGATTGCGATGTCGGAGCGTACCAAAGGTCAGACCGGGAATCGAAAGGCTAATAGTGGTGCTCTTTCCATCAACAACGGCGGCGCGATGCGTGACAATCCAGCCAGCGTTCTACCAAGACTCGTCAACGGCGAATTTCCAGGAGAATTCAGAACCTGGAGTGGGACTCGATGGCCTGACGGTGCTCCTGCGTTCACTGGCTGTACAACCCAGCTCGGCCCAAACAAAGGTTCTTATGTGCAGGGTGGCTGGGACGGTGAAGACGGCATTTACGAACCTACCAGCAAGCACACGGGTGGTGTGCAGGCTTTGATGGGCGACGGTGCCGTGAATTTCTTCAGCGACAGTATTGATACGGGCCTGACCACTTGTCCGGGGCCGGACAGCGGAGCTGCTCGTTCAGGCGCATGTGCTCCGTTCTCGCAGTTTGGACGTTCACCATTCGGTATCTGGGGTGCCTTGGGGTCGGTCTCTGGAGGAGAAGTGTCTAGCTTCTAGTTTGAATGGTGCCGTATTTCATGATTTATGACGGAAGGATGGGGTTTGCCATCCTTCCGTTTTGTGTGACTATGCCGTGTGCGGTTAAGACGGGACATTCGTTCAACCGCGTGGGTATCGCCCCGCGATCGCGAATCTGGCCCACGGGACGCGGCCCGCTGGGCACGCGGTTAAACGAGCCAATGCCAACCGCGTGCGTTATTACTGCGTCATTTTGCTCGTTCGATACTCCCAACAATTCTGGGAATATCGACGTAGACCTGTTGATGTTACCAATTTGTTCAAGGGCTGTGTTTATGAGATTTTCTGGAATAGCATTGTTGGTTCTTTCACTGTGCGGCTGTTCGGGTTCCAGTGAGGAAAAGACAGTTTATGAAGTCTCGGGAACTGTCACATTCGGTGGTGGGCCTGTTGCCAAAGCAACAGTCATGTTCAGCCCGCTTGACAAGCAGCCGGTGGCGACCGGGATCACCGACAACAAAGGTGTTTTCCGGCTGACCACGTACGATTCTTTTGACGGTGCCGCGGCTGGAAAGTACGACGTGCTGATTTCCAAAGTGGCTGTACCAAAGGGAAGCAGTGAACCTGCTCACGATCCGACAGGAAAGGATACGGCGAGTTCGGCACCTGTTCACAACGCTGCCGATGCAGAGACAGAAGATGGTGGCGCGACGCTGGATCCCAAGTATGGAAAGCCGGGAAATGGGATGACGGCCGAGGTGAAATCAACCGGCGAAAATGTGCTCGACTTTAAGCTGGAATGATGCGGAACCAGATCACCTTGGATCGCTCGATAAATGGCTGTCCGATATGAAGAGCGGCAGGGCGTTAGCCTCCGATATACTGCGTCAATATCACCCGCGGCTAGCGCTCTGCCGCTCTCTTATTGATCGAGCGATTCTTAGACGATTTCAGACGCCAGGCAGCAACTCGTGCGAAGAAGGATTTTGATCATTGCGGCCCTGGGATTTCTGATTGGAGTTCCAGGGCTTTTTTTTGTCCTGCGGGATCGGGAACCCGAACCAGAGATTCTTCTGGAACAGGCAAGGTCCGCTCTCAGGGGAAAGCGGTTCGCTGATGCGGAAAAACTGGCCGCCTCGATCCTGCCCTCATGCGCTCAGTTTAGTGAAGCCATGCTCGTTGCGGGCGAATCCGCCACAAGGCTGAAACGCCTTGAGGACGCTGCCAATTATTATCGCTTGATTCCCATTGATAGTTCAGACACTTCCGGTCTGGCTCAATTTTCTCTCGCCAACGTCCTGATCCACGCAGGAGATCTTTCAGGCGCCTTCAACGCCTTTAATCTGGTCCTTGAAACCGATCCCGGGGACGTCGCCACGCATTCCAGACTGGCTTTTCTTTATGCCGCGTCCACGCGTCGCTGGGAATCTCGCCCCCACCTGGAATTGATTCTGCGGAGTGGCGGTGCCACGGTCGAGGAATTGGCTCTCCTGGCCGATCTCGAACGTCCAGTGGACGAAGAAGAATACCTGAATAAGTGTCGACAGTCGTATCCGCATGACCCCAACGTACGCCTGGGGCTGGCCTCAATCGCAGCTCTCAACGGTAAGCCGGAGGCTGCCGTTACCGAACTGCAAAAACTTGTTCAGGAACAGCCGGATCTCCTGGCTGCCCAGTCGCTGCTTGGAGAATTGCTGGCCAGCGAACGCAGCGACCGCTTTGACACCTGGCACGATGCTTTGCCGACGAAAGCCGATCAGTGGCCAGACATTTGGTACGCTCGGGGAATCCGAGCGCAGTTGCAGGACAATGCTCAAGTCGCAGCGCGATGTTTCTGGGAGGTGCTGCGAATCTCACCGATTCACCGACGAGCCAACTATCAGCTGGGACGACTTCTTGCAGAATTGCAGCATCCGCAGGCGGAATCATTTGCGGAATTGTCTCGTCAACTGTTCCGTCTGACCACGTTGCTCAATCACGCAAATCGCTCCGATGGTCGCAACGAAATCGTGATGCGGGATATTGTGCAGTTGCTGGATCAGATGGGACGCGTCTGGGAAACATGCGCGTGGGCTCAGCTATCACGACGGAATTTTCCCCAGTCCGAATGGCCGTCTTCTTTTCTGCAGCGGCGCGCTCCTCTCCTGAGTGATCAACTGCCAATGGTTGTGCCTGAGATGAATCTGGCCCTTGCGTGTGATCTCAATGCCTTTCCTGACTATCGGGAGATTCTGTCGAGCGACCGCCCGGGATCGTCGTCAACTCATGACCCGGAACTAGACACACCGATCCGCTTCCGGCTGGAATCGCAGAGTGGAATCGACTTTGTCTACCAGAACGCCGCTGATGATTCCACGCGAGGATCACGGATGCAGGAGCAAACGGGTGGCGCCGTCACGGTTGTGGATCTTGATCAGGACGGCTGGCCAGATCTGTATTTTGTGCAGGGGGCACAGTGGCCCACCGGCAGCAGTGTGCCAGTCATGAGCAATGCCCTGATCGATCGCATCTATCGCAACAGATTCGGTCGCTCGTTTCAGGACATCACAGCGCTGACAAACATTTTCGAAGAGGGATTTGGCCAAAGTTGTGCATCCGGGGATTTCAACGACGACGGATTTGATGATCTGTATGTCGCCAACATCGGCCAGAATTCGCTGTTCCTCAGTAACGGTGATGGCACTTTCACGTCCGTTCCGATCCCCATCGAAGCACCGGTTCACTGGACGTCCGGCTGTGCGATTGCCGACATCAACTCCGATGGTTTTCCGGATCTGATTGATGTCAATTATGTGTCGGGATCGGATGCATTCTCTCGCATCTGCAGTGGCCGCGCCTGCTCTCCTTCAACGTTTAACGGGACACTCGATCAGGTCCATTTCAACGGTGGCGACGGAAGCTTCAACACGCTCGCGGTATCAACGCCTGTCGCAGAATCCAAAGGACTAGGACTGGTCGTGTTCCGCAACCCCGACGCGGAGTTCCCTTCGATCTTTGTCGCCAATGATCAGACGCCAAAGTTTCTACTGTCTCTGACACATAATGAATCAGGTCAGCCGATCTTAACGGACTCAGCATTTCAGACAGGACTTGCTTACAGTGGTGACGGACTGCTGACAGCGGCGATGGGGATCGCGGCGGACGATGTGGACAACAATGACCTGATCGACTTCTTCGTCACAAACTTCAAGGATGAATCGAATACGCTGTATCTGCAGCTTACCGAAGGGCTGTTTCAGGATCTGTCCCGCTCAGCAGGGCTTGCTTCAGCCGGTATTCATTACGTTGGCTGGGGAACTCAATTCCTGGATGCTGATCTGGATGGCGATCTGGATCTGGTCGTCACCAATGGTCACGTGGAAGATTACCGCGATGAGGACGGAGAGTATCACATGCGACCTCAACTGTTCCGCAACTTGGGGAACACACAGTTTCTGGAAGTTACACCTGATGAAGCTGGAGACTACTTTGAAAAGAAATTTCTTGGTCGAGGCCTCGCAAAGCTGGACTGGAATCAGGATGGACTGACAGATTTTGCCGTGTCGAATATCGGGAGCCTCGCTTCTTTAGTCACAAACACGACAGAAGACGCTGGGCATTTCATCAACATCCGAGTTCATGCCACGACGAGTTCTCGTGACGCATTCTTTACACAGGTTGAGGTCTACACCGATCAGCAACACTGGACTCGTCAGCTTCTTGCGGGCAATGGTTACCATGCGTCAAATGAACGTGTGCTGCAGTTTGGACTTGGTTCAGTCGTTGATGTAAAGTCTGTGCACGTGCGTTGGCCATCCGGAGCAGAGACGCTTATCGAAACCCCTGGCGTAGATTGCACACTTGAACTTGTCGAAGGGAAGAGACAAGGAGTGCTGTGGAAAAACGGGGATGTGTATAATTTCAATGGAGCGAAGATTTATCCTCCAACTGGCCGGTAAGCGATATGGCAACAACGAAAGTTCAAAATGGTTATCGGATGTTGCTGACCGTCCGATGGATTTTTGTAGCGCTCTTGATTTCACTTGCTGCTTACTTTGCCTTGCCAGACTCATCCGTGCCGATCGAACACCTGCTTCAAGATGCTCTTAAGTCCTATCAACGTGCTGAATTTGAAGAAGCTCTTCGAAGCACAGGAAGTATCTTGCAACGTGAGCCGGAGCATCCAGATGCGTTATGGATTTCCGGTCGCAGTCATGCACGTCTGAAGCAATACACCGCTGCCGTCCGTGACTTGAATTTGATTGTTCTGAATAGTCCAGACGGAATTGATGCGAGACTGCTTGTCGCTGAAATTCTTCACTATCATTTGTATCTGTTCGACGAGGCTGAGCATGCCTACGGTGCCGTGCTGCGCCAGGATCCAGCAAATCCAAACGCCAATGACGGGTTGGCTCGGCTTCTGTCAGTTTGCGGGCGGCGCAGCGAGGCGATTCCGCTAATACTTCGGCTCGTTCAATTGCAGCAGGCTTCGGATCTCTTGATGGTGCTGGCCAGAGAATCCGGCGCGATCAATGATGAAGATCTCCTGACCCGAGCACATCAGGCAGCCCCAAATTCTGCAGGCCCTTTGCTTGGGCTCGCAAGACTGGCGGATCTAAAGAAGCAAACTGATGAGGCCGTTACGCTGTGTCAGAGGGCGATTCAAAAGTCTCCGAAATCCGTGGCCGCACATATTGAACTTGGTCGCTACTTACTGCAATTGCAAGAATATGGAGAGTTGAAAGATTGGCGCCGCAATTTGCCGCCTGATGCCACATCGTCCGCAGAAATCCAGCGGCTGATTGGGTTCGCGGAGTTGCACGACGGACACCGCACAATAGCTTTGGAACGGTTTCTCTCAGCCGCAAAGTCGTTACCGGACTCCCGAAGCCTTTGCCATCAGATTTCTCAATTGCTGTTTGCTGCGGGAGATCCGGGCGCGGCGCAATTGTATGTGGAACAAATGGAGAGCATTCGTCAGCTCTATGATGCGCAGGATGGCGTGTTGTTTGCTTCAGGTCAGCCTGCCACTGAATCGATGTTGGAATTGATCGCCGCGTATGAACGATGCGGACGTTTGCTCGAAGCGTATGGCTGGACTCAACTGGCAATCCTACGCTTTCCACAGAATCCAGTTTTACGACAGTTGAAAGTGCGACTAGCCGAAGAGACGGCAACAATGAAGCCAGAGTTGGTTCCAGAGTCTGCTAATCCGGCGTTTGTAGTGTCACGCAATCGATATGAGATTCCGGATACTGTCGGGCTGGGACCGAATCCGGAACTCAAGCATCCAGGCATCGCGCCAGATGTCTCTGCGCCATCCCTGACGGGCATTTCATTCTCTGAGGCATCAGCTGATTTGGGGCTGGATTTCACGTATGTCAATGGAGGTGAGCTGAAGCAACGGATGTTTGAGTTTGGTGGCGGAGGAGTCGGCTGCGACGACCTTGATGGCGACGGATATCCGGACATTGTGTTTTCGCAGGGCGGTGACTGGAACCGTCGCGGCACACCAGACAATCAGAGTGACGCGTTATTTAGAAACGTACGAGGCGAATCGTTTCGCGAGGTTTCAAAGGTGGCATCATTTGGAAGCACGGACTTCGGTCAGGGAGTTGCCATTGGTGATATCGATCAGGACGGTTTTCCTGACGTCGTAATTGCCAGCATCGGAGGCGCAAAGCTTTGGACAAATCTGGGTGACGGAACTTTTCAGGAAAAAGGACAGCCTCTGATTCCTCGCACTTTCGCAGTGCCATGGCTGACGAGTTGTGCAATCGCCGATCTAAACGACGATTCTTATCCCGACATCTATGTTGCGGGTTACCTGAGAGGAGCCGATATTTTTGAACGAGTGTGCATGGATAGTGACAGAACCAGTCGACTCTGCCAGCCATCGGCCTTTCGGGCTGAAATGGATCATTTGCTGCTGAACGACGGTGTAGGTAGCTTCGCAGATTCATCACATCTTCTGCCTGCTTCCGTCGCGGAAGGAAAGGGTTTGGGTGTACTGATTTTTTCTCCCGCAGAAAACGGCAGCCCCGGCATCTATGTCGCAAATGACACAACCCCCAATTCATTGTTGGTCAGAGAAGACAACCATGAAAACTGGATCGACACCGCTTTCGCATCGGGAGCTGCAGTCAGCTATCAGGGAAAACCGGAGGGGTCAATGGGTATTGCCCTGGGAGACACAGATGGTGACAGTCATTCGGATCTTGTTGTGACGAACTTTCTGAACGAAGGCTCGGCGTTTTATCACAGTCTGGGAGATTCGGCGTTTCGGGATGAACGATCGGAATCGGGACTGGAGGGCGCATCGACAAGCGTTCTGGGTTTCGGCGTACAATTTCTGGATGCCAACCTGGACGGCAATCCTGAAATGTTCGTCTCCAATGGTCACGTTGATGACCTTCATCGAGAGGGAAAGCCCTACAGGATGCCAGCACAGCTTTTTTCAGTTCGGGATGGACTGTTTCGTCTGCTAAAGTCGGACGATCCGGGTTCGTATTTGCAAAGGAATCATCTTGGGAGAGCCGTTGCTAAAACTGACTGGAATGTCGATGGAAAACCAGACCTCGTCCTCGGCAATTTGCAGCAGCCATCTGTTGTACTCACGAACACAAGTGCATCGTCTGGAAAGTCACTGCAACTCCGTCTGATTTCATTGAGCGGCGATCGCGAAGCCATCTGTGCGTCGGTCACTTGTCAGACTGGAAAACGGCGACAGGTTCAGCAGTTGACGGCCGGAGACGGTTATCAGTGCAGTAACGAAAAGCTCATCACGTTCGGGATCGCTGGAACTGCCTTCGCAGAAGTGATATCGATTTGCTGGCCATCCGGAGAAGTCCAGCAATTTAATAATATCTCTCTGCCTAATCGGCTTACTGTAATCGAGGGCCGTGCTACCCTGTTCACTTCGCCACAATAGCGTAGTGCTCCTGGGAGCATATGCAGATCGCAGATATCGTACGTGCAGATTCAATCATGAAATTTTGCTGTGCTGAAGCCGTCAGTTGTTCAACCAAACTCGCTGCACTTTGGTTGCAAACTGGCTGGCGTGGAGGATTACTGCGATTGATCGTGCTCGCGGGGTTCTTCATGACCGTCTCCGTCTGGGCGGTGTGGCCAATGCCTCAAGTGATGGCATCTCAGATCCCGACGTCTGCACAAGGAATTGCCACCGTTCCTCTCTTCAACGCCTGGACAATCGCGTGGAATGCACACTGCGCCACGCGAGGAATGAAGGGGTACTGGGACGCACCAATCTTTCACCCTCACAAGGGTACGTTTGCGCTAAGTGAACCTCAGCCCGCGACTCTTATCGTTGCACCTGCGATCTGGTGGTTGCGATCTCCAGCGCTTGCATACAACGTTTACATGCTGCTTTCATTGACGCTGAATGGTCTGTTCACAGTCTATCTGATGCGAACTTTGAACACCGGTTGGATGGCGTCCGTTGTCGCCGGCACTGCCATGATTCAGCTTCCAGTCATTCACCTGCAAATTGATGTTCTGCAATTATTGCCTGTCTGGGGAATTCTGTGGACTCTGGCCGCTATCCTTCGGCTTCGAGAGGCTGCGAGTGCGATGATTCTGCAGAAGTCTCCTCCGCAACCAAGTCCACGAATTCGTGGTGTAATTCTTCGTGGCGTTGAAGTGGGTGTGGCATTCGTGGCAGTGTTCGCCGTCGCAGTGCATCACGGGATTTTTCTGACTCTCTTACTGGCAGCAACAGCGCCGTTGATTGTTCCGGGGCGCTACTTTTCGCGATGGCTCCCCGGGGCTGCGGTTGCTTTGCTTATCGCTCTCGGACTCTTGATACCGCTGCTACTGCCAATCAATCGTGTCATGCAGGAGCACTCATTTGAACGAAGTGACACACTTGTCGCTGAGCTATCTATCGCGCCAGTGGATTATCTGGTGGAACCAAATACAGCCGGCATCAAATTCCACATGTTCGCAAAGGAAAGCCGCTGGCAGATGTCGCCTGGCTGGACGAGAACTGTTCTTGCCGTGTGTGCAATCTTCATTGTGCTGCTGCCTCGTTTTAGAACCAATTCAATTGGAATCTGGTTCCTTTTTGCTATTGCGCTTGTCGCGTTTTTACTTTCACTCGGCACCAATCTTCAGATTGGTCATTGGAATGCGTGGAAAACACTTAGTCGGTATGTACCCGGAATCTCCCAGGTTCGAAGTGCATTTCGGTTCGCCTATTTCGTTCAACTCGCGATCATCGCGATTGCCGGCGTTGGCCTGGATTGCCTCTGGAAGCAATGCCGTTCTCGACTGCGTAACAGATTGCTGCGGCAATGGATCAGCGGCGGCGTATTATTGCCTCTGGCGTTGCTGACGATGTTTGAAATACCGCCTCCAACGGTACAGTTGGTCGGTGTTCCAAATGTATTCTCAGCAGAGTGGAAATTGTATGTGAAGGCTCATTTGAAGAATGGCAACGGCGTCCTGCTGATACCCTATGTTCAGGGTGCCACAGTCGGGGACTTTGATGTGACAACCCGCTGGATGTTGAATACAGTGCTTGATGACATTCCGATGATCAATGGATATTCAGGGTTCTTTCCGGATTCACACTTTCGATTGCAGAAGGCGATAGAAGCAGACCCGTATTCTGACGCGACACTGGGGCTGTTACACGATGCCAAAATTCAGTTCCTGGTTGTAGGGAGGCATTCCGTTATGCACGTAGTGGCTGCTGGTGATCGCAACTCTGGATTGCGAATTGTGTTCGAAGACAAGCACGGCACACTCGTACTTGAACTGCTGCATCAACTCGAATAGCGAACTAAGGGACACGACCCTAGCGGTGCGATACGTGGCCGACAGGTTCGTTGTCCATGGTTTCTCATGCCACTTCCGAATTCACAATTTTTTAGATATTCGTGATAGCGTTTGAGATATTCCATCAAGGCCAAGTGTAATGAGTACATTGCCCTGCTCACGGTCCGCCGTGTGCGTTGGTTTCGCATGGTCGAGCGGGTTTGATAATCTGCGACCGTATCGGCTGACAGGCGGATCGAGATACGCCACAATTCGCTCTGACTCTTACGCCTTAGCTGGAGAGCGACATTTCCTTAGTAAATTCAATGAAAATGCTGGTCTTTGTGTGAGCCGCAGGCGCTAGCCTCGGGCATTGGCACGAACAAGGTTTTTACTGCGAAAGCCCCGACGCTAGCGCGTTCGGCTCATCTGAAGTGACGCTGCCCAATTAGGAAATGTTGACAAATTCTCTATCGGTAAAATCATGGCATCGTTTTTCAAATCTACTCGTCGTGTCGAATTCTGTGAGACCGATATGGCGGGTATCGTGCATTTCTCCAACTTCTATAAATGGATGGAGCAGATTGAGCACGGGTTCTTTCGTTCACTCGGCCTTTCGATCGTTGGGACTCAGCCCGATGGCTCCGTCATTGGCTGGCCGCGCGTTTCGGCGCAATGTCGCTTCGAATCACCGGCACGCTACGAGGAAACTCTGGATGTTATGCTCACCGTCCAGCGGATCGGCGTGAAATCATTGACGTTCGATGTGGCGTTCACACATAATGGGCGTAGCGTGGCTAAAGGCACGATGAAAACTGTCTGCTGCATCCTGCGTCCAGGGCAACCACTGGTATCTCTGGAAATTCCAGATTCCTACCGCTCCCAAATGGAAGAGTATCGCAGCGCTTGAAACTCGTAATCGAAAACGGAAGACTATGCCTCTCGTACTTAACATGCACAATGTCAGTCGTTCATTCGAAACGCCTCGAGGCGCACTGGCGATTCTGCGTGAGGTCAATCTGAAAGTCGTTTCCGGCAATGCCGTCGCCATTCGCGGACCATCCGGTTGCGGCAAAAGCACGCTGCTCTATCTGGCTGGAACATTGGATCAGCCATCATCCGGTTTGATTGAAATCCTTGGTGAGAACCCATGGAGACTCAGTTCCAGTCGATTGGCGTCGTTTCGAAATCAGCATATCGGATTCATTTTTCAGGATCATCAGCTATTGCCTCAGTGCAGTGTGCTGGAAAATGTGTTACTGCCCACGCTTGCCGGATTCGGATCAGAGGGTGATGTTCGACAACGTGCCCATGCTTTGCTGGAACGAGTTGGCTTGAAGGATCGACTTCATCATCGGCCTGGTCGATTGTCTGGCGGTGAACGGCAGCGCGTCGCTGTTTGCCGCGCGTTGATTCATCAGCCATCATTGTTGCTTGCTGACGAACCGACCGGAAATCTTGATCCCGTCACAGCAGAAGAAATTGGAACGCTGCTGCTTGAGGTCGCTGCGGAACACGACACAGCCTTGCTGTGCGTCACACACAGTGATGCTTTGGCCGCAACATTTCCACATTCTGTCACTCTGAACAATGGCAGCCTGACATTTACCGATGCGTTGGCACAGCAGCAGAGTTAAGCAGATTTGCTGTTGTGATTTTTCTGAGTTGTTCGATGCTGCCGTTGTTCAAGAAAGTCTCTCCGTAGCGAAACTCGTCAAGAGTTTCGTTCCTTTACGCGCCGAAAGTCTTGACGACTTTCGCTACTTGCAGGCTGTCGGGTTGCGAATACACATTAAATCGACAGCCTGCATCGTGCGCCCTGCAGGGTCGCTGTCTATTGTGCAAAAACCGGTAATGACATGGAGACAGGCCATGTAGTACGTTTCGTGTATGGAACGGACACCATTCGACAACTTGAGCCATGATGAGCTGGTGGGAATGATCCTTCAGTTGCAGAAGCAGGCGGCTGCGCAAACGAAGCAGAACGCGGCGCAAGCGAAGCGGATCACGGAACTGGAAAGCGAGCTGAAGGAGTTGCGGAAGAAGAATCCGACACTGCGGCTCGATGAAGCATTTTCAATGAAGGTCGAAGAGAAGCGTCGCGAAGAGGCTCAGCAGCACGGAAAGCCCTTAAAGAAGAAACAGAATTGCAAACGACGCGGGCGAATCACCACCGCTGAAAAGCTGGCCAAGGCGACTCAGCAAGAAGACATCGCCGCCGACAAGCGTTTGAGCGAAGCGGGTCGTCGAACTCGCGTGGTGCCGTTGATCGATGCCATCCGTGACTGCACACGGGCTCGCATTGCCGATGAGACGAAACCTGCGGATGATGCGGAAAAAGACTTCTTTAATTTGACTCATGAAATCGTGCGTCTGCTGGGCGGCAACGAGCTGATCACATTCGTTATTCATCCGGAAGCGGACGGGACGAATACTATCAGCGAACGCCAGGTTCGTGACGCGGCTCAGGATCGCCTGACCGGCCCGACGAACACAGCCGAACGAGGTGCCCGACGCTACACGCTCATTACCAGCGTCCCGGATTCGCTGCGAGCGTATGTGACGAAGCTCACGCTGAAGTCGCCTCTGGAAGAACTCGATCGCTGACAACAGACAGGTATCAGTTGCTCCGCCGTCTGGTGAAGAAACTCAAACTTCGGGCTCTTGATCTGGCAGACAAGATTCACTCGCCGCTGAAACTCCTGGTGCCGCTGATCAACAACGGATGATTTTCCAAAGACAAATCAACTCGGACCAGTCAAGCATTCGAACCATCAAGTCTCGAACGCACTGACAAGTGCCAAATCAGCAAGCACTCCACGCTGTGCACAATGGACTGCGACGCCTGGGGACATCGTGGCAGCCGGGAATAAGACACGCTCCGGCATTACGACGGAGCGCGTGGGTTTGATTCTGCTGCCGATCATTCGTTTGAACAGTGGGTTCTACGGGGCAGGGGCAGCGCCGGGGAGGCCTTTTTCCTTGTACATATCCCCGCTCTTGTTCATGCTTGCTTCCATTTGCTTCCTAATTTCGTCAGGAGACGCCGCGCTTGGTCCTCCGCCCTCTGCCGGCAACTCATCGACTGAACCACCGCAGCCAGAGACACTGATTGATAGAATCATGAGCAGGAAGTAAGTCGTCCAACGATTCATGTGTTATTCCTTTGAGCGTAGTAAGGGGGGCGGATAGTTTTCGACGGTCCAGCCAGTCAAAAATTCGGACACTCTGGGCCACTTCGGCATCAGTATAACGTCGCGGAATTCTGTGGCAAACGATCGAAAGCGTTTTGCCAGCATTTTGCTTCCCGCGTACAGTGGATTGCCTGATAAAATTCTACCATTTGACGGAGTGAGTTGGGGTTCCGGAGATCCAGGACCGCGAGGCGAAGTGTTCGGTGCACCTCGGTTTCCATCAAAAGTTCGATGCGTTTTGCTTCCACGCGAACGGTCTCCGCCGCCTCGCGATTTCCAAGACGATTCAGACACTGAGCCTTGCGATGCATGATGGACCAGTCCGCCGGGCCTGGCCAGACAGAAAGCGCTTTGTCATAAGCCTCAACGGCAGCCTTGTCGTTGCGGTCAACGACTTCAAAAAATCGGCCGGCCGTTTGCCAGTAGAGAAACCCTTCCAGCGGCTGGGGCCAGCGTACAAAACTGGCTTTGGCTTCGTCCAGCCTCCCGAGTTCGATAAGCACTTTCACCATCGCAGCAACATAGTGAGGATTCTGGAAGGCTTCGGAGGACAATCCGTTCCGAGTGAGCTGAAGCAGCGCATCATCGCGTTCGTTGGCGTCAATCAGCCAGGATGCAAGCGCGGCACAGACCATCGGCGACTGGGGTTCCTGCCACATGAATTCCTTCAGCCGGATCAGCGTTGTCTGGTTGTCGGCAGCCTGGTCCGGCCGCAGAAAACCCATCCGCCGATCAAGTTCCGCATTCGCTGAAATTGGGCTGAACTGGCTGATGTACCATTCACGCAGACGTTCGGGTTTTGATGCATCAGGTGTCAATTCATACAACTTCCAGAAATGTGGTCCGCTGTCATGGAACCGCTCGGTGAGATCCAGCAGTTTCCATAGTAGGTAATGAGTGTCAGCGAGATCAGGATCGAGTGCGGCAGAGTGACTGAGGAGCGATTCCGCACGATCCGGCTGATTCAGGATCAGCAGCGCCAAACGCCCTTCACGCATTCTGGCTTCGCCACTTAGGGGCGATTTGTCCGGGATGTCTGCGAGGCGACTGAGAGCCAGTTTCGCGGCATCCACTGGGGATCGGCTGTCGCCCATCAGGACCGCCTCAGCCCACAGCAGAATGGCTTGCGGATTGCGAGCATGCAGCAGCAGATACTTTTCCAGCTCTTTCTCGGCTTCAACCTCGCGAAGCTGTCTTAGAAGCAACTTACCTTTGCTGAAAGACCTCTCCACCGAAGAAACCCACCATGCCGTGGCCAGCAACAGCCCGAGCAAGAGTCCACAGGAAAGGAATCTGAACCAGCGACGTCGCGGTCCTGGCGAACGATTTGGTGTTTCGGTACTGACAATGGTTACAGGCTCCGTCATCGAATCAGGACCTCCGGTTGTCGTCCCTCGATCACATGCCAATACTTGTTTACGAGCAAATTTTCAAAATGGTCAGTTTGGCCAGACGGCCACTGAATATCAACCTGCACCCTTCCTGAATCGCCGTGGACCGCAAACAGGAAACGCGGATCGCTCGACGAGAGATAGCTTCCACCGGCTCCCAGAGCCTGAGTGAATGAACCACGATCATCCGTAATTGTGACGCGGGCACCAAGTGGAGGCCGCCGATCGCTGCGGCTCAATGCGATGCCGACAAATCCAGAGGCCGTCGGAGTCTGATTTTCCAGCAGTGCGAACGGGCGATCCAAATGCGAAATACCGATGTCCATGTCGCCATCGTTGTCAAAATCGCAGGAGGCAACGCCGCGTCCCAGCCATGCGTCTTCAAAGTACGCACCGGCAAATCCTGACACATCGGTGAAACCACCATGGCCATCGTTGAGCAGTAACTGGGGCGGCATCGAGTTCGGATCATAAGCGGGGCCCAGCACATGACCGTTTGCGATAAACAAATCCGGACGACCGTCTCCGTTGTAGTCCAGCGGAACAGTGCCGAATCCCAGAAATTGAAAGCTCGTCGCAGCAACATTTGTCCGGAAACTGTCATCTTCAAACAGCATGTCTCCCAAGTTGTGATAGAGCGTGTTCTTCATCTGATAGTAATGAGTCAGATAAATGTCCATCCGCCCGTCCGCATCAAAGTCAGCGCAGGCAATGCCCATGCTGGCCTCATTCATCCCTTCACTGCTGACGGCGCAGCCAGCTCTTTCTGCGATGTCGATGTACGTCGGGCCGGGCGATTCTGACTGGGCTGAATTCGGAGCGATGCGTGTAAACAGAGAATTCGCTGCCATATCATTGGCAACGTAGAGATCCGGCAGAAAATCATTGTTAAAGTCGGCAGCCGCGACTGCAAGGCCCTTTCCGGACACTTGGGTCAGCCCCAGTTCGCGGGAACCCTCCCGAAAAGTGCCGTCTCCATTGCTTATGAAAACCAGGTCAGGAACTCCTTCGTAACGTCCCGGTCCACAATAACCGGTGGTTTCACCGTACTTACAGGTCTGATTATTCTGTAGCGTGACATCCATGTAATTGGCGGCGAATAGATCCAGATTTCCGTCAGAATTCAGGTCGATCCAGACACCACTGGTCCCCCAGCGGTCGTCGCCCACTCCCGCCTGATCCGTTATATCCGAGAACGAACCGTCACCATTGTTATGCAACAGGATGTTGGGTCCATAGCTGGTCAGGTAAAAATCTGGGAAACCATCGGCGTCAAAGTCACCGACTAAACAACCCTGCCCATATCCGGAATGGCCTGCTGCGGCAGGTTGTGAGACATCCTGAAACTGCTGACCAAGCCGGTTTCGGAAAAGTTTGTAGCGATGTATAACGTGAGGTATTCCAACGCTCTGGTCGAGAACACACCCGTTCATCAGAAACAGATCGAGCCATCCATCGCCATCAAAATCTGACCAGCCGACCCCTCCACCCATGACTTCGGGCAAAAAGAACCGTCCCGGAACCCTATCGGCGTAGAAGGTGAAATCAATTCCTCGAGCCATTGCTGAATTGACGAATTTCGGTTGGGGAGACGGTGCCACAGGTTGACGGACGGTGGGGAAAGTCGGCGGCGTTGCCCGTAAATTTTCCACGGCAGATGATCTCGTGCCGCCAGTCGCCTGCTCTGAACTCCCGGAAGTCGGCTCAGCGGCGGAAGTCGGCTCAGGGGCATCCGACGACGCGCAGCCAGTGACGCAGAACACAAGAACGACAGCGTGGCGAATTCCATCCCTGAGGCGGCTGGCGACGGTCATAATGCACGACATCATTTTCAGCACCACAGTCGCGAATTTAGAGCATGAAAAAAGCCGGACCATCAATTGTAGACGGCCCGGCCCAGTGTTAGCCGCAGGAAATTTCATGGACGATCAGAATTCTCCAAGAACCTGACCATCGTTGCGACATCCCAAGTTCACCCATGTCCCGTTGTCAATGTTTTCGCTGATAAACCTGACTCCACCATCAGCGAGGGCGATCTGCACGCCGCCTGTGTGGTAGCTTGACGCGGCATTCAGAGTACTGCCACCCCAGTCGCCTTCAAAACCGAAGCAACTGGTCTCATTAGGATTCATGGTGTGGGAGTAGGCAGACGCCTCGCCGGCGAAAGACCAAGACCAACCAGCACCTCGCATATGATGACGACCACCGCCGTTGTCGGCGGAAGCAGTTTGAGCCAGGCAATTGGCTCGCAGTTCTGTATTCGTATTGCCACCGACCCAAGTCTTGAGTTGCATACCCCTGGGGCCATACGGCTCCGGAACAAAAGTTGTCTTGCCGAATTCTGAATATGCAGCCGTGTTGCTTGTGCCGTCCAAGATCGTCGCGAACGTCACAGGAGCGTTATGGCCGACATTAACATACGACGCAATGCCGTTGTGCCGACCTTCCCAACCACTGATCGCTGTGGTTCTGCCTGGAGGAGCATAGCGCATTGTTCCATTGTTAATCGCGTAGGAAAAATTTCCATCAGGACCGTTCTGATTCGGCATGTCCGATGGACAATTAAACATCGGCAAGCGACCGCTGAGTGCAACGTTGTGACCACGGTCCCAGTGCGTGTACGGCAATTGATCGTACCTCAATTGCGCGAATTCGTTAGCACGCTCCAGTTGTGGCAGGAGGAAAACCTTGTCCGACCACGCTCCATGGCGATCCCCTGTTGCCGTGATATTCCACCCGATACTGGGTGGAAACTGATTGTTGACGTCAACATAGTTGTGCATCGCCAGCACGATTTGTTTCAAGTTGTTTTTGCACTGAGTTCTTCGGGCCGCTTCGCGAGCCTGCTGAACGGCCGGCAACAACAACGCGATTAAAATCGCGATGATGGCGATCACCACCAGTAGTTCAATCAGCGTGAATGCACGCCTTTCCCAATTCACCGTCTTCATTTAAAATCCCCCTAAGGCTAATAACGAACGACACCAGATTCTTAATAAGTACTGACGCAACCCAACAACTGGAATGAAACACACCATTCAAAAAAACAGGTAGAGAAGCGTTCAGGTGACACGAAGTGTATCTCAATATCGGTAATCTTGCCAAGAAGTTGTGGAATAAATTCATAACTTTCGCAGGAAATAACTGCGGCGATTGTCAACGAAACAAGCTCATTCGCAAGTAGTACCTGCAGGAGCGTGGGCAACTCGGTCCATGCCAGGTGAAACAGAATCAAGGAGCCTTTTCCGGAACGTCCGTCGTTTCGGGCTGTGAGTCCGACGGGACAGATTCTGCCTGGGCGGGTTTGGCAGGGGGTTCCTCAGCGGGCTTTGCTGCGGCACTTCCCGGCAAAGCACCTGCCAGAACAAATTCCTTCTGATTCTCCGCGGGGTTCTCTGAAACGTCAATAAACAGCGGGGTCGTCGCCATGCTCGCATACACGGATGGAGTCAGGGGACTGGGTGGCATTGTGGGTGTCATGCTGGAAATCACCACTTTGTGGCGTCCGACGTAGGCTCCCGGCTTTCCGTCTGTCTTTAGGTCAAATCGCCCCTCCTCGTCAAACGCACTGACGCCACCGTCGCGGTCATCATCCACTCGCTGAGTTGCCATCCCGCCGACCGTGACAGGTTTTCCGTTAAACATCACGCGGCCTGAAAACTTAACGAGAACCACGGGTTTCTCGGTCAGGATCCGGATTCCGTAAACTGCGGCAGCAACTCCGACGATCACAACCACGAGTGTCAAAACACGGACGATGCTGAATTTTGCGCTACCGCTGGGTGATAGTGCTGGTGGCGAACTCTCCATGTCGTTGTTCGATTCCGTTCTTGAATCCTGTGGCTGCTGCATTCTGACCTCGATTTAAAAATGAATTTACCGGTCACTCCTCGGCATGACTCGTGCTTCCGAAGAATGGCTTTGGACAATACAGTAATCTACACCCGTCTTCAATCCAACAGCGAGAGTTTGAGAACCATCGGGCCAATCGATCAGCAGGTTGGTGACAGCATCATGTTCAACAGCAAACACCGCTCGCCGATCTGAAGTGGAGGCATAACTTCCACCTCCAAACACCATCCTCAGTTGCGGTTGATGCGTAGACACTACTTTAATCAACGCCCCAATCGCGTCGCGGTTGTCTGGATTCCCGATCAGTCGAATTTGCAGGGACTGCGTTTTCGGATCGTCCAGACTGTCGTTTCGCAGCAGAGCCGGTTGCCCCTCCTGATGGCCAACGACCACGTCCGAATCACCATCATTGTCCAAGTCGCAGGATACCAGTCCACGACCGTTGTGAAGTTCTTTGAAATAGGCTCCCCCCTGCGGCGTCAGCAGACGGAATCGACCCGCGTCATTTTTCCACAGCCCCGGCGGCTGCTGGTATTCTCCCTCCTTGCCGAGTTCAGCGAGATTGTCGTCCGTGTGTCCGTTCGTCACGATCAGATCCAGCCATCCATCAAGATCAAAATCCGACAGCGACGTTCCCCATCCGACATAGGGCAGACTGCCCTCCGGTATCCGCGTCGTTCCGGTTTCGACATAGACTCCGTTGCGCAGATTCTCATAGAGCGCGTTGTGTTCTTTAGCGTAATTCGTAACAAACACATCGACGCTTCCATTCCGGTCGAAGTCTCCCAGCGCCAGCCCCATTCCGGCCTGAGATTTCCCCAGGTGATCGTAAGCTGTCCCGGAAAGTTCTCCCGCTTCCTGAAACTGTCCCTTGCCATCTCCCAGCAACAGAAAGTTCTGATTGATGTCGTTGGAAACATAGAGATCAATTTTCTGATCGCCGTTGAGATCCGCCGCAATTACGCCCTGACCACGCCCGCTGCGAACGCGGACGCCTGTTGTCTCCGAGACATTCAGGAACGTACCGTCGCCCTGATTCCTAAACAGCACATCGGGCTCGGGACGCACCATCGTGGGACTGCAGTACATGCGAATCTTCCGAACCGGGTCGCCACAAAACGCATTGTGCTCCAGGCTCCATTCGGCGTAGTGGCAGACATAAAGATCGAGAAGCCCGTCGTGGTCGAAATCAAGGAATGCCGCGCTGGTGGCCCATTGCGGATCGTCAGTTCCACTGGCCACCGAAACGTCTTCAAACGTTCCGTCACCCAAATTCAGATACAGCTGATTTCTGCCAACGCTGGTGACGTAAATATCCGGAAAGCCGTCGTTATTAAAATCGCCGCACTCGACACCCGCCGTGTAAGACGGATTGATCATACCGCTCGCGGCCGTGGCGCGGCGGAATTTCCAGTCGCCCCGATTTCGGTACAACTCATCGCCCGCCGCGGATCGCAGGGGATCAATCGGAAACGTCGTTCCATTCCCGAAATACAGGTCGTACTGACCGTCCATATCATAGTCCAGGCTGGCGAGGCCGCTGCCGTTCGCGGCCGGGAAGGCTTTCTCAGGTGAGTTGCCGCTGACATGCTGGAAGTCGATGCCGGAGCCCTGAATCATGGACGTGAAATGAATCGATGTTCGAAGGTCTGTTGGTTCGGGCGTGCTGGAATTCTCTGGAGTCTGCGGCCGGGAAATTCCATCGGGGCTCTTGCTGACGGCCTGCTCAGGATTCTTCTGCATCGGCTTGTCACCGGTGCAGCCCAGCATCAGTCCTCCCAGCAACGCCGAAACGGCCAGCACGGTCATTCGTGGAGGAAAGAACATTACGAACGCTTCCTGAAACGGCGATGACATCGGTTATTGCGCCTCGGAGGAATTCAGGATCTGGCTGCGAATTTGTTCGGAGGCTTCCGGCCATCGTCCAATATGATGATCGCGAATCAGCGCGGAAACGGAACCCTGACCCATTTCCATACGAACCTGCGCGTCGCGTCGCGCCGGCATATGACAATCGATGCATCGATTGTCGATGGCGGATCCCAGCGTCTTCCGTTCTTCGCAAGCCTCAACCGTGTGGCACTTCAGACAGCTGACGGAAAATTCTTCCGGATGTTTTCGCTGATCACGATGTGGATCGTGGCAGGAAATACACGTCAGCGAATCACTCATGCTGTAGCACTTGCTCTTCATCAGTCGCGCCAACTGATTGGCACTGTGAGGGTCCTCATTTCCCGGGTCATCGGCAGAAAAATCCAACTGCAGATACTCCGCGAGGGGCTCTCCAGGGCGGTAAGCAAATGCCGGGGCATTCGGTTCCCCCGCTGAGTGGCATTGAGCGCACAGTTCATTCATGCGTTCCCGCGACAGCGTGGCAGGGTTGACGATCCGCTTTCCTTCCGTCTCCCCCGGCACCTGTCGATGCCAGTTCACATGTTCGTGACCTGGCCCGTGGCATCGCACGCACGTGACTCCCAGCACGTAATTGTGCCGGTCAAATCGATTGATCGATTTTCGATCTTCCGCAAACCATGTGGCGTGGCAGTCCAGACATCGACCGGGAACGGGTCTCGCAAAATCGGCCGTGCCATTGATATACATTCCCGGACTGTTCACCCAGCGATTGAGTTCCGTCAAATAGCTGACATGCATCTGATACAGATGGTCGCCTTCCCAATACAGATAGGCTTGACCATGATTTCCGGACCCCAGGACCAAGTCGATCGGGGGTCGATGGACATATTCGCTCGCATTCTTCCGGATATGCAGCTCCTGATAGAATCGTTTGTCTTCCGCAACCATCCTGAACCAGAAGTTCGGGTTTCCCGTCTTCAGAATGCTCTGCTCGCCCTCGAAACTTCCCAGAATCGTGTCTGGTCCTGGTTCGGCGGATGTCCTCGCATGAGTTGTCGCCAGAAAACTTTGATAGTTTTGCTCATGACATTCTCCACACACCTGAGGTGCAAGAAAGCCGCGCGCGGCCGGATCGATGTCGGTGTGAAACGGCGGTTCCGTCGATGGTGCGGGCAGCAAAACCCACCCTGTGCCTTTGAGACCTCCTTGGGACGAAATACCAATCCATTCCTCCGGAGCGATTTGGCGCGTCTCTGGGAGTTCTGTCACTGGGCGAATTGAATCCACCGGAGTTTTCGAGCGCATTACCCAGAAAACGACCAAGCCGATCACGACGCTGATGGCAGCAAGAATTGTTTTCCCGGAAGTCGTCAGCACAGGGCTTTTCCAATGCAATGAATCTAAGGAGGGTCCGGCAGTCATCCGGGAATACGAAAACACATGTTACTGAAACAATTCGAGCGGTATTCCCTGAAGGTCAGGCAGCGGTCCCTGTTTCTGGATGGATTCCGCCAGCTCTTTGATAAAAGGATGAGTGGACTTGTCGAGGTAAGGGGCGAGCAGATAGGCGGCCTGTTCCCGGTTTCCCTGTTCAGCGAGGCGATACGATCGCAGCACTTGTCCCCACATAGAGTCGGGGCTATCAATCATCACCTGATTCACGGTGGAATCCAGTTCTTCCCGCCGGCGAATTTGCTCGACCCGGCGCTGCCAAATACCTGCGGTTTCAGTTTCTCCTTCCAGCGTATACCCACGTTGCAGCAGAAATGCGGACGCACTGGACAAATCGGGAGCGTCGGCGAGCGGTTCCAGCCAGTCAAGGGCCTTCCGGAAATCGGATTGCTTCATTGCCAGTTCCGCGAGCCCCTGACGCGCTGTTTCTTCGTTTGCATCTTCCCTGACGGCTGCCTGCCATGCGGCTTCGGCTTCCTCATCCTGTCCGAGCTGGCGGAAGGCCTTCCCAAGCAATGAACGGGCGCTGGCTGTGACGCGGAGGGCAAGGCTCCTGTTCAGCAGGTTCCGCGCCTTTTCAGGTTCGCCGACCCGGAGCAGCAATGAGCCATACTCCAGCAGGAATTCATCCGCCGGCAGTTGCAGATCGCTGGCCTCCGGAGAGACCTGAAGCACTCGAGACCAGGCTTCGCATGCCTTGCGATCATTGCCGCGCTCATGCTCCAGCATCCCCAGCAACAGATTGCCCCGTCCTTCATTGCCGGGAAGCGCAGCGACTCGAGTGGCCGCCTCGACTGCACCATCGTACTTGCCGAGCTTCGCGCGACAGGCGCTCAACTCATGCAGCAGGTCGCCATTCTGTGGCTTGAGCTGAACCAGATACTCCAGCACGGGCAACGCCGAACCCCAACGTTCCAGCATGAGATATGCATCAGCGCAGGCCTGCATCTCTTCCGGACTGGCGGCACCCACCTGGTCGAACAGCCTCACCGCTTCGGAAGGCCGCTTGAGCTGGACGAGAGCTCGCGCCTTCAGAGCAGTCGCTTTTCCATGATCCCGATGAGTCCGCAGGAATCCGTCAGCCAATGCCAAGGCCGTCCGAGCCTCTTGATTTCTGAGATCCCGCTCGGCTTCCCTTAAAGGACGTTCTTCCCACCAAAAAAATCCCCACAGCCCTGCACACAGCAGCCCGACCGCAAACAGCAGCATGGACAACCTGCGGAGGCGACCACGGTTTCGGTGTCGGGATCTTGCCGATTTTGCGGTGCGGGTTACGGATCTGTTCGCATCACTCACTTCAAATATCCTAGCAGGTCGGCCTCACATCGGTATGAATCACACTGCGCACCGGGCAACTCCGACTACATTCTAAACTGAGCTTTGCGTTCCCTAATAGCGGGGCTGATGTGAGACAGATACATTTCGGGGGTATTCAACCATCTTCACTTCGACCACCGGAGCTCTTCGTTTGACCGCGCTCGCAGAAGAACGCGCGTGCCCCCCGCCATTGTAATACACGCAGGTCGCCGACGCCTTTCAAAGCTGCACACTCGCGTCCTGGAGGCACCGAGGGGCGGGAAAATTCATCGAGAATACTAACCCGATGCGTCAGCGAGGGGAAGAATGAGCAGCCCTGTGAAGGTGAGATTTCTTAGTGATTTCTTCTTGCGAGTCGCTTTACGGTGGCGAAGTGATTTCCATTGCCGGAGTAATGTCGTGAGAGGCGGCTATCAAGTACTCGGCCTCAGCGGCGTCGCCACCGCCCCCGCCCAGTACCCCGCAACAAGTCTGATAAATCAATCCGGCTTCAACAACAACAACAACAACGACAGCGTTCTCTTCCACGGAGCGACTCTGGGGCTGGAGTTGACGTATTAGGTAAGCCGTTGATTGTAGAATGCGAGTGATCGCCAGTAGTCCAATCGTCGCCAGTAAAGTGGAAGTTTGGCGCGGGATTCGGCCGCAACCGAATAGTGCTGCTCACGCTCCACTTTGAGACTGGTGGCCGGCTCGCGGCATTGGCACTGGTCTTTGTGTGAGCCGCAGGCGCTAGCCTCGGGCATTGGCACGAACAAGGTTTTTACTGCGAAAGCCCCGACGCTAGCGCGTTCGGCTCATCTGAAGTGACGCTGCCCAATTAGGAAATGTTGACAAATTCTCTATCGGTAAAATCATGGCATCGTTTTTCAAATCTACTCGTCGTGTCGAATTCTGTGAGACCGATATGGCGGGTATCGTGCATTTCTCCAACTTCTATAAATGGATGGAGCAGATTGAGCACGGGTTCTTTCGTTCACTCGGCCTTTCGATCGTTGGGACTCAGCCCGATGGCTCCGTCATTGGCTGGCCGCGCGTTTCGGCGCAATGTCGCTTCGAATCACCGGCACGCTACGAGGAAACTCTGGATGTTATGCTCACCGTCCAGCGGATCGGCGTGAAATCATTGACGTTCGATGTGGCGTTCACACATAATGGGCGTAGCGTGGCTAAAGGCACGATGAAAACTGTCTGCTGCATCCTGCGTCCAGGGCAACCACTGGTATCTCTGGAAATTCCAGATTCCTACCGCTCCCAAATGGAAGAGTATCGCAGCGCTTGAAACTCGTAATCGAAAACGGAAGACTATGCCTCTCGTACTTAACATGCACAATGTCAGTCGTTCATTCGAAACGCCTCGAGGCGCACTGGCGATTCTGCGTGAGGTCAATCTGAAAGTCGTTTCCGGCAATGCCGTCGCCATTCGCGGACCATCCGGTTGCGGCAAAAGCACGCTGCTCTATCTGGCTGGAACATTGGATCAGCCATCATCCGGTTTGATTGAAATCCTTGGTGAGAACCCATGGAGACTCAGTTCCAGTCGATTGGCGTCGTTTCGAAATCAGCATATCGGATTCATTTTTCAGGATCATCAGCTATTGCCTCAGTGCAGTGTGCTGGAAAATGTGTTACTGCCCACGCTTGCCGGATTCGGATCAGAGGGTGATGTTCGACAACGTGCCCATGCTTTGCTGGAACGAGTTGGCTTGAAGGATCGACTTCATCATCGGCCTGGTCGATTGTCTGGCGGTGAACGGCAGCGCGTCGCTGTTTGCCGCGCGTTGATTCATCAGCCATCATTGTTGCTTGCTGACGAACCGACCGGAAATCTTGATCCCGTCACAGCAGAAGAAATTGGAACGCTGCTGCTTGAGGTCGCTGCGGAACACGACACAGCCTTGCTGTGCGTCACACACAGCGATGCTTTGGCCGCAACATTTCCGCATTCTGTCACTCTGAACAATGGCAGCCTGACATTTACCGATGCGTTGGCACAGCAGCAGAGTTAAGCTGGATCTGGACTATTCATAAACTCCGCCACTCTTTCAAGACGTGAAACACAGGAATCATTGATGAACCGCCGCCGACTTGGGAACAGCCCACTCACTGTCACTGACATCTGCATGGGCACGATGACCTTTGGGACTCAGTGCGATGAAAAGCTCTCCTTCGAAATCATGGACCGCGCCTATGACGCGGGGATAGATTTCTACGACGCGGCGGAAATGTATCCAGTGCCGCCGACAGCGAAGTTGTTTGGCGTCACCGAAGAAATCGTCGGACGCTGGCTCAAAACGAAACCCCGCGAATCCGTGATTCTTGCCACCAAGATTACTGGCCCGGCACACGGCTGGTTCGTGCCGCCCGTGCGACACGGCCATTCGGCATTGGATCGAGTGCAGATCATGCGTGCCGTCGAAGACAGTCTGCGACGATTGCAGACCGATTACATTGACCTGTATCAGACTCACTGGCCAGATCATGGGGCTCGCTACGAAGACGTTTTAGAACCACTGACAGAACTGGTCAAGCAAGGCAAAGTTCGCGTCATTGGCAGCAGCAATGAAACATGTTGGGGACTGATGAAAAGTCTTGCAGCATCGGAGAACTACGGATTGTGCCGTTACGACACCGTCCAGAATAATTTCAGTCTGATCAATCGCCGCTGTGAAAGTGAGCTGGCTCAGGTCTGCCGCAAAGAAAACATCGGCCTGTTGCCGTTTTCACCTCTCGGTGGCGGAGTCCTCACTGGCAAATATATCAACGGCGATCCACCGGGCGCTCGGTTTACGGAATACAAAAAGCTCGGCGAACGTCAGCAACGCCTCGCTGACCGATTCCTGAACGATCGCGTTCGCGAGACAGTAAACCGCTTAAAAGTCATCGCTGATGATCTCGATGTCACACTCACCGCGCTGTGTGTGGCGTGGAGCAAGCAGCACGATTTCGTCGCGTCCACAATCATCGGAGCCACCACGGTTGCTCAACTGAACGAAAGCCTGGCTGCTGATGGATTGGTTCTGGATCAGGAAACACTCAACCGCATCGACCAGATCGACGTTGATATTCCAACGCCCATGAAGGAAGACGGACTTCGCCGACTGTGAGGAACATTGCCGAAATAAGGCGTTGAAAAGTACGTCAGGCTTTCCAGCCTGACACGAAGAAAGATAAGTCAGCCTGGAAAGGCTGACGTACTTTATGTTGAAAATGACATAGTTCATGATCTAAAATCGCAGAGCGTTTGGAATGACGATTCGCTCAATTGCGTTGATCACGACTTGTACGGCATCATAATTGGATCAGGTTTTATGTTCTCCAGGCCGGGGAAGCTTTGCTCCGAGATCGTCGCACCAAGATTCGTCAACGCTCGCAGATGCTTGTCGGTTGGTCGGCGACCGAGTAGTTCGCTTGTCAATGATGTTGCCAGGACATCGCCAGACTGTTGCACGATCGGATTGTCGTCGCTGCCTGCGTAGAGACTTGTGCAGAGAATCACGACGGCCAATTGAACGCGGTGCGATAACTCCGCCATGCGGCATTGGCGGTCGGCGAGTTTCAACTGATGGTGACGCATCGTTGCAGAAATCTCGAATGACATCGATTGTAAAACGTTCGCCGCGAACTCCGCGTGCTGTCGCATCGCTGGTGCGAGTTTTGGCCAAGGTCCGCTGCCGGATGACTGCAGCTTGTGGCCGATAAACCATTTCGTGTAATCCCACAACGGTCCTCGAAGTGCCCACGCGTGAAGTGGATTCATCAGGTTCGGTTTGCGAATGTTGTTTGTCTGCAAGGCTTTGCCAATCGGTTCGTAGTAACGACGACCGTGCTGCTTGACGAGCGACTTGAACAGCGCCAGGCCGAGCATTTCCCCTTCGCCTTCATAGATGCATGGAGCCAGAAACTCGTGAACGTTGTCACCGAAGAGATGGCCATGCAGGAACGACCGACCTCCCAGAGTTTTCATGTGCAGTTCAATGGCCGCGTGTTTCTGTGCTTCGCTGCCGAAGACTTTCGCAACGACGCATTCCAGTTCGCCGCGAAACCCCTGGTCGAGCAAGCCAGCACACCATTCACTCAGCGCATCGCAGGCGGTGATCAAGCCGGCCATTTCACCGATTCGCCGCTGCACCAATTCGCGTTTGGCAATCAGTTCGCCATACGTGCGACGGAACTGAGCCCACGGAATCATATCCGCCAGCATCATGCGCATCGTTCCAGCCGCATTCGCGCAGAGAGCGATACGACCGCGATTCAGCCCGTGGTAGGCCACCGTTAAGCCGTCACCGTCGTTGGGAATCAGTCGATTCGCGACCGGCACGCGGAAGTTGCGAAAAATAATGCCGTGATTGTGAGCGTGCTTCAAAGCGTGAAGACCGTAGTTCTTCAGTTGAAAATGTTCATTCTCTTCCGGCGGCAGTTCGGCAATCAGCACGGCGGGAACGTGATCAATCAGGCAAACGACGCCAATCATACGTCCGGGGCAAACATTCGTAATGAACAGCTTCTCTCCGTTGATGAGGTAATCATCGCCATCGCGTGTCGCTGTGGTGCGGAGCGCGGTGAGGTCAGAGCCAGCGCAGGGTTCAGTCAGGGCGAATGCGGATAGTTTCTTACCGCTGGCGAGCAACGGCAGCAGTCTTGCTTTTTGTTCGGCGGAACCGAAAGTGATCAGCGGATCGACAGCTCCGATACAGCCATGCACGGACGCAAGTCCGGCGATAGTGGGATCGAGCATCGCCATTTGCGTGATGAACTGCGAGAACTGAGTAAACGTCGCGCCGCTACCGCCGAATTCGGGATCAATCAACAGTCCCCAATATCCGGCTGCCGCCAGCTCGTTGAAAACCGGCTCACGAATCTTGCGATTGTCGTCTAACAGTGTTCCAGATTTTTTGTGGCGACGGACAACTTCGAGTGAGTCCTGCATGACTCGCGCGGTGGTCGCATTGGGTTTTGCTGCGATTGCTTCGGAATGGTGGAACAAATCGATGGGTGTCTGCTTTTCCCAGACTGCGCGATGAATCGGACTGTTGACTGTTTGATATCTTTCGGCGAACAGGTCTTCGACGCGGTCATCTGCTGAGTCCAGAGCACCCATGCGGCGAACTTCATCGGCAGACTTGCCGCCCATTTTCAGGGCTTCTTCGGCGAACGATGTCTGATGTATGGCTGGTTTCTTTTCAGGTTCGATGGTTGTGGACATTGTGGGATTCCTTGTTGAAACAGGTTGCTGATGGAACCGAACTATTTCGTAAGACGGGACTGGAGTCCTGTCCTACGGCTGTTTTGATTCCAAACCATTCACAGGATTCAAATCTTGGTCCGAGGGTTTTGGCAAGATCGCCCAGGACCTGACGCACGGTGTCGTGGCCCCATGATTCTGCAAGCCGCAACGGTCCACCGCGAAACGGCGGGAATCCAGTTCCCAGAACCATTCCAAGATCGACCATCCATGGTTCGCTGACAATTCCTGCCTGCAATGTTTGAGCGGACGCGTTGATCAGCGAACCAACCAGTCGTAATTGAATGCCGCTGAATGTTTCGTCGCCAATGCGCCGTGATGAGATCCGGGGCGTGACTGATCCAGACGTGATCCCAAGATTCGCGACCTCGCCGCGGCGACCTTTAGAATACGTGTAGAAACCGCTGCCGGTTTTCTGTCCTTTGATTCCGCGACGAACCAGTCCATTCAGGAATTCGGATGTTGGGCTCGCGTCAGCGTCGAGAATCGCCAGCGTTCCGGCGACATCAGCGGCGATATCCAAGCCAACCGTGTCCATAAGTTCAAGCGGCCCCATCGGCATGCCGAATCGTTTCGCCTCGCGATCGACTTCGCTGACCGGTACGCCATCCAGAACTAATCGCACGGCTTCATCAAGGTATGAAAACAATACTCGGTTCACCAAAAATCCGGGGCCTTCGGCGACGACTACTGGAGTTTTTCCGAGGGCGCGAGTGAACTCCAAAAGTGTTTCCAGAGTTTCCGGTGACGTGTTACGAGCTTTCACAACTTCCACCAGAGGCATTTTGTGAACCGGATTAAAGAAGTGCAGACCGGCGATACGATCAGCCCGCTTTGTGACACTCGCCATTTCTGTGATCGAAAGCGCGGAAGTGTTTGATGCGAAGATCGTTCGTTCAGGCAGATGCGCATCGAGATCCTTGAACAGCGATTGTTTCACATGCAGCTTTTCTACAATTGCTTCGATGACCAGATCCGCATCGCACACAGGAGCCCATTCCGTGGTGACTGTCAATGCGTTGCGGGCCGCCGCAGCTTTGTCTAAATCGAGGGCACCTTTTCTCTCTGCGGCGTTCAGCAGATCCAGAACTCGCTTTTCACCGGCAGCAGCCAGCTCCAAATTCAGTTCACGCAACACGACGCGGTAGCCTCGCGTCAGCGCGAGTTGTGCGATGCCAGCCCCCATTGTTCCGCCGCCGATCACAGCGATGGTTTCGATCGGCGCGTGATTGCTGTGTGTGGCAGGAATCCATGTTGAAGCCTTGCGAGCACGTTCGCGTTGCGAAAACAGTTCCAGCAAATTGCGTGTTGTCGGATGAAACACAATGCTGCAAAATTGAGTACGTTCTTCCCGCAGACCTGCATCAAGTCCTTTGCTCAGACCAACCTCCATCGCGCGAAGTGCGGCGGCCAGTGCCGGGTAATGCTTTCCGCGATGCCCAAGCCGCCGGCGCGCGATGGCAAACAGAATCGCCTGACCTGGCCATGTTTTTTCTGTCAACCACTTGAGCAAATTTTCGCTGCGATGTTTTGGCGGCGATGTTGAACGGCACTCGTCAAGGAAACTATTGACGTCAGCCTCGGTGTTTTCAGCGGACGCCAAGGCATCTATCAAGCCCGCTTTGAATGCTTCGTCGGCAGACAGTTGTGTCCCCTGCAGAATCATTGTCATGGCCTGCGTGAGTCCGACGATTGCTGGCAATCGTTGTGTGCCGCCCCAGCCAGGAATCAATCCAAGCTGAGTCTCCGGCAATCCGAGTTTCGTGCTGGCAATGTCCAGAGCAATGCGAAATCGGCAGGACATTGCGAATTCAAGTCCACCGCCAAGGCACACGCCGTGAATGACGGCCACTGTTGGAATTTTCAGCGCGGCGATCGCACTGAATAATGTTTGCCCTTGCACCAACGCATCGTTAGCGGCTTCCGCTGTTTTGATCGACATGATGTGAGCGACATCTGCTCCGGCGAGAAATCCGGATTGTTTGCCGCTGCGAAACACGATCAGCGACAAATCACGCTGCGTGTCGAACTGCGAAACGACGGTTTGAATTTCACTGAGCAATTCTTCATCGAACACATTCAGCGCTCGATCGGCGGAGTTCAGAGTGACTGTTGCAACTTTCTGATCATCAATACTGACTGACAGATGTTTGAAACTATTCATGATGAATCCTCCAGATTGGTTTCGACCCAGATGGCGACACCCTGACCACCGCCAACACACAGACTTGCGATGCCGCGTCTCAATCCACGTTCACGAAGTGCTCGCAGCAATGTCAGGATAAGTCGCGTGCCACTTGTTCCCACGGGATGCCCCAATGCGATCGCTCCACCGTTGATGTTTAATTTGTCGAGATCAATAGTTCCGATTGCGGTGTCGCGATCCAGTTGCGTCTGTGCGAAGTTCGTTGATTGAAACGCCTCAAGACAGGCCAGAACCTGTGCGGAAAACGCTTCGTTGATTTCAAACAGATCAAAATCGCTCAGTTTCATGCCCGTCTCTGTCAGTAAACGATGGGTAGCAAATACCGGGCCGAGTCCCATGCGAGTGGGATCGCAACCTGCGACCGCGTAGGCTCGAATAAATCCCAGCGGCTGCAGGCCTTGCGATTTTGCCCGGTCAGGAGTCATTAATAAAAGCGCCGCCGCGCCGTCGGTGATCGGGCAACTGTTTCCGGCAGTGACTGATGCTTCCGGTGATTTCAGAAGGGGGCGAAGTCTTGACAAAGCCTCCAGTGTCTGTTTCTCGCGCGGGCCGGAATCTCGCGAGACCACTTTACCTTGCTTCGTTGCAACTGATGTCACTTCATCCTTGTAGAAACCACGTTCCCATGCGGCTGTCGCTCGCTGATGACTGAGCAATGCAAATTCATCCTGGCGAGTTCGCGAGATCGCAAATTCTCGCGCCAAACGTTCGGCGGTCTGGATCATGTTCTCGCCGCACGTCGGGTCGGTGAGTCCCAATTCCAATGCGACGACCGGTTGAAACCAGGACGGTCGCAACTGAGCCAGCAAACCTGCTTTCTGCAGCATTGTTGCCCTGCGAAACTTGAGTAACCAATATTGCATCTGGGGCTTCCACAGCAATGGCACGCTGGACATCGATTCCGTTCCGCCGGCAATCGCAATCTCAGTGCGACCATCTTTAATCAGTTGCCATGCAGAAATAACCGATTCCATCCCTGATGCGCAATTTCTATTCACCGTGTGCGCCGGGCGATCATAGGGGATGCCGGAGTTTAACGAGATCACTCGGCCAATGTTGGCGGCGTCGGCGGGAGCTGCCACGTTGCCGAACACGACTTCGCCGATATCATTTGCCTTCAGGCCGCTGTGCGAGAGCAAACCTGCGACAACGGTGCGTCCAAGTTCAGCGGCTGGAATGTCGGCAAGTCCTGTGAACGCTTTTGCGAATGGTGTGCGAATGCCGTCCACAACGGCAAGGGGTGGCGGAAGTGATTTTTGGGTCAGGTTGTTCATTGTACTTGTTTCCCTCGGATTGGTACTTCTACTTCGATGTTCGCAACTCACGCCGCAGCACTTTGCCCAGAAAATTTCTTGGCAAGTCTTCCGTTTGCACATCCACTTTCATTGGACGTTTATAGGCTGCCAGCTTCTTATGGCAGAAATCGTCAAAGTCTGAACGCTGAAACGTCTTCAACGATTCCACAACGACGATGGCATGAACAGTTTCACCTCGATCTTCATCAGGATCTCCGACAACGGCGACGTCCTTGACGCCTGGATACGTTCGCAGCACCTCTTCAACATCACCCGGATACACATTGAAGCCGGAAGTAATGATCAAATCTTTGATCCGATCGACGATCTTGAAGTATCCACGTTCATCGACGGTGGCAAGATCGCCCGTGTGCAGCCATCCGTCTCGAATGATACGGTCAGTGGCTTCCTGATTGTGCCAATATCCCAGCATCACCTGAGGTCCGCGTACGATCAGTTCCCCAACTTCTCCCAGCGGCATTTCGTGCTGGCCTGTTTCGCGATCCATGATTCGAGCATCCGTATCGGGCAGCGGCAAACCAATCGTACCGGAAACGACCATGCCATCGACAGGCCCGGCATGAGTCACCGGACTCGCTTCTGACAGACCGTAACCTTCAACAATCTGAGCACCAGATGCGGCATGAAATTCATCTGAGATTGCCTGCGACAATGGCGCTCCACCAGAAATCACACGTTGCAACGAACTCAGATCTTTCTTTTGCGTCCGCAGATCTTTGTTCAAAGCCGCCAGCATCGCAGGGACTGCGAGAAACACTGTTGGGCGATGCTGTTCGATCAATCGCAAAACGGACTGTGATCGAAATCGGTGATGCAGAATCAACGTCGCTCCCAGTGCAAATCCCATCAGCACGGAGCTGGATAATCCGTAGCTGTGGAAGAATGGAAGCACGGCCAGAATCGTTTCTTCTCCGTGATGCGAACGCGACCAATGCATCAACTGCCACGCCTGTGAAAGCAGGTTGCGGTGCGACAGTGTGACAGCTTTGGGAGTTCCGGTTGTGCCTCCGGTCGGAAGCACGAACGCTGGCGAATCCGGTGCAGTGGCAGGCGAATTGAGTCTTCGTGGGGCAGATTCGATAGCTTCGTCAAATTCCAGCACGCGCGTTGTTCTGCATGCCGCGCCAAATCCGAGTCGTTGAAATCGGACCCATGCGTAACCCAGCGTTTCCAGCCGAGACAGTCTTCCAGCCAGTGACGAAAGAATGACGACGCCTGGAACATAAGGCCCGTCGCAGACCAGCGGCGATAACACATCGAGCGTCACGACAAATCGACAGCCGGTTGATTCAAGCAATCGTTGAATCTCGTCCGCCACCATCAACGGACTGAGTGAGACAACAACGCCTCCTGCCAGCCATGTCGCAAACAGCGTGATCAGCGTCTCGGGAAGATTTGGAAACAGCACGCCGACACGATCGCCAGGCTGCAATCCTTCGCGAATGAAAACAGCCGCCAATCGCCGGGCTTTTTCGAGCAACTCGGAATACGTGAGTTGCTCATCGTAGTATCGACATGCGGTGCGCGTCGGGAATCGCTCAGCCGCCTGCACGAGCAACCAATCCAGCGACTGATTCGGATAGGCGAGGTGATCTGGTACACCCGCAGCATAATGCAACAGCCACGGAGAGCTGCGGGAATGCCTGATCTCGGAAGGATACCAACCGCCAAAATTCCTGAGCGATTCCAACCATGCGGTCAACGATCGACCATGTGCGCTTTCAGCCGTTGCGGAGCCATTAGCAGCAGTCACGCGACACCTCCTGACAAGGTTCATCACCCATCAAACAGGAATCATCACCAGCCTTGGATTTTCTCCATATCAGAACTGTTTGAAAGTTCTGTTTCATTGATCATTCGGAGAAATTTCGTCCTGACGTCGATCGATTATTCGATCAATACCGGTCGAAGTCAACAAGATTGACGACTCGCCACGACGAAGGAGCGAAATCTGTGCCGCATTTGTTTCTAAGCCGCTGTGGAGTGAGCCCCTAGGTATTTTACTTAAATGCGGCCGAATTCCCTGGAAGCTGTTGGCATGCGTTGGGCATAAGTTGACCGCAGTGACGAAACTGCAGCCGTTGGTAAGCGTACAGCAGTTCCATAATTGACACATGGTCTACCGTGTCGGGTTTCGAGTATCGAAATCTGAATCGGGGGAGGCCAGTTTGATGAATCGATTGAAGGGTGCAGAGTTATCGGAATTGTGGCGGGCACGAGTGCGGCGGTTCGAA
>Ga0209702_10001200_pt1 | contig 50983 bp, 47 predicted proteins | sample FRY01_FD_187210 | JGI IMG/M metagenome (GOLD analysis project Ga0209702, IMG submission 187210) | Freshwater microbial communities from Lake Fryxell liftoff mats and glacier meltwater in Antarctica - FRY-01 (SPAdes) (version 2) | ecosystem: Environmental > Aquatic > Freshwater > Ice > Glacier... | reverse complement strand
GATTTTCATACTTTAAGCCATCTAATTTTTGTAATCGTGATTTTGACTAAATTGTTTACCACATTTTTCACAACTATAAAAAACCATTTTTAGTTATAAACATAGTATACATTTTATTTCTTTATATTAATTTATTTTTAATAATTATAATTCCTAATGTTAAAAAATCGGACTACCAAGCCATCGCGGAACGTTGCTGCCTCTTCAAAAAAGACTTGATGAAAAATCGATTTCACCCTCACAATCTAGAACAGTTGGAAAATTGGGGATTTATCTAAACTAACAAACATACAAAAAGAATGTATTTTTTGTTTTTGATTACCGTTTTTGTTAGTTTAGAATAAATAAAAATGTTGTAATAAAAACAATATTCGTTAAAAACGCATAGGTTAAATATTGATAATACTTTAAATGTATTGTTCTACCTCTATTATTGCCGCTATTATTGCCGTTGTTTTTTTTATATGTAAATTTTTCGAAATTAAATTTTTTGCCAAGACGAATACAGAGGACGATGAAAACGAGAAAGAGGATGACAAATCTAAACCATTGAAGGAAATTTTGCGCGATACTATTCTTGTGTATATTAGTGTATGGATAGGAGGATTTGTTATAGACCAGTTTCCATCCGAATTGGGGGGAAAAATAATGCGTGCCCCCCCGATTGTTTTTACCGATCCACCAAATTTTTAAAAAAATGAAATAAACTTAATATGCTTATGATTATCAAGCCATGTCAGAACGTTGTATCATTTTTAAAGATACTTGATAAAAATCGATTTCATCCTCGCCATTTGGAACAGTTAAAAAATTGGGGATTTATGTAAACTAACAAACATACAAGAATGTAATTTTTTGGTTTGTTCAACGTTTTTGTTAGTTTATATAATTGTGCCCCCGATTGTTTTTACCGTTTCACCGATGTTTAAAAAAAATGAAATAATTTCCACGGTTGGTTATAATCAAAAGTTTTATACCAAGTTAATAAAAAAATATAAAAATGGGAATTTTACATTTAAATACCTTTATCAATCAACAATGTGGAGAACATATTCAAACTTATTCTCTGTCTATTTTGAAAAAGAAAAAGATTGTAATAGATATGCAAACATACCTCTATTTGTTTTTATGCGAAAACGGAACATTGATGGAAAATGTATATTTAATGTGTACATTGTTTGTTAAATACGAAATTATCCCCCTGTTTGTTTTTGATGGTCGCAAAACAACCGTCGTCAACAAAACCAATAAGCGAATTCAGCGCAAGGAAAATCGGAGTAAAATAATAAACAATGTGTTATTAAACCCGGATAAAATTATCAGCGAAAGTAAATTTCGGGTTTTAAAACGACAAGTGGTTCGTGTAACCACGGCACAAATAAAACAAATTCAAGATTTAATTAAATCCTTTGGGTTTACCTATTTAGATGCAACTGGAGAAGCCGATGAAATATGCGCACACTCAACCATTACTAATAAAACACATTCGTGTGTAAGTGAAGATACAGATATGTTTGCATATGGTTGTATGAAAATATATCGAAATTTAAATTTAACAAACCAGACTATTAGTTTAGTAAATGTAAAGGGAGTATTAAAAAAATTGAACATGTCGCCGGAAGAATTGCGCCAAGTGTGTGTGTTAGCCAACAACGATTATAATTGCAGCCAAGAAAATGTACCGAGTATTTATTTTGTAATAGAACAATTTCAAAAATATAAAACACAGAACTGTTCCCAGCCATTTTACCAATGGTTTATTATAAACAATAATTGCAAGGACGACGAGGAAAAAAGATTTGAACGAATTTATAATATTTATGATATTTTTGCGAAATCGACCCCATTGCCAACTATATCGTTTCACAATGGACCCGTTCAATATAAACAATTACAAACAACCATGGAGTCGGATGGATTCTATTATATATAAATTCAATAATCTATTAATATTTTTTTATATTTTTATATTGTACGTTTAACTATATTGTACGTTTAACTATATTGTTATTATTTACACCTTTTAACATTTCAAACGCCGATTTTAACGACATTAAAAAATAAAAAAACATAAAATCAATAGTAGAAATTTCACCTACGATGGTCTAACTTAGAATATAAATTACTTATTATAAACACTTGAAATTTTGTTTTGAATATCCAATAACAGCACAAGCAATTCTTTTGCCTGCGTTTCCAGTTTTTAAACTTTCGGCATTTCCGCCTTTCCCACAATCATCTGTATCTTCATGAATAATTAAACCTCTTCCAATAATATTCGCTTTTGTTCCTCGAAGTTTAATAATATTATCATAAAATGTGTATTTTGCTTCACCTTTATTATTTGCTGCAATATTACCTAAATCGCCAACGTGTCGTATCTTCATTCTGGGACATCCGTGAGTTTTATTGTAAGGGTTAAAATGAGCACACATACTAGTGCATTTATCAGTTAAATCCCCCGCTTCATGCACGTGAAACCCGTGTAAAAAAGTCGGTTTTAATCCAGTAATATGTATGTCTATTTTAATTTGGTTATTCGTTAAATCTTCTGTGAATTTGATATTTCCTTTTATATTATCATTAAATACGGCAATAGCATAAATTGGTTTATTAGTCATTTGGTTATATAAATAATATATTATTACAAAATAAACTAAAAATACGAACAAAAAAATAGATATGAAATAATTTCATAATTACATTATATTTTGAAATTAAATTTATAATATTCTTGTGGTTTTTTATCCTTTAATACTTACAGTCTTACTTTCATAATCATTCCTACTTGCCAAATACGCTTATATATTTTTTTATTTTTATAGATTTTTTCTAATTTATTAATTGTATTTTTAACATCATCAAGTGTTTTATATTTAATATGAATTGTGTCTTTTACAAATTTATGTTAATTAATGTTAATTATTTGTTCTCCCACAAATTCTTGCATTTTTCCAGATTTCCAATAATCTACAACTGCGTCACGAACCGTAACCACTCCATCAGAATTATGGATTGTGTTGTAAATTGGCTGTCCGGTGTTTGGGACAAACCCCACCAACATAAATGTCTTGTCCAAATATAATTCCAAGTCACTCTCGATTTTGTCCAATCTATCGTGTATGGAAGAAGTACCGGATATATTATTTGGAGAAGTATCTGGTGGAAGTTCAATGACCATACTAGGATAAGGACCCAGGTCAGAATAAGTTATTGAAGCCTTACTAGAAGCCAAACTACTATTTTCGTCGTCGCTATTTGCGACATCGGATGTATTTTCCGATACATCTTTTTTTAATTTCGATACATTTGATATATGTTCTTTTAATTTTAAATTTAATATATCAAGTTTTAAAAGAAACACTTCATTTTGGGATAAATTTACTTTTTTTTGCAAAGAAGATATTGTGTTTTTAAAATGATACAACACCCATCCAATACATCCAATGTAAGTAACGATCGCAAAAATAATAAAGTTCAGATTATTCAAATCGGTCATTTTATATTTGTTAGTTAGTTCTATTAATTTGTCCGGAATATTTTCTAAAAGCATCAGATGTTGCTAAAATAGTGCAAAAGTAAATCATTTTTTTGTTTTACATAGTATGTTGAATTGTTGGTTTTATCCAACAATAATAATAATAAATAATATAATATATTTAAACAATATTAATTTCAATGTTAAAAAATAAAGGATGCATTCATTCCCCTCCATTGATTAAAACAACAGAAAACAAGGACAATAAAGAAAAGGAAGATATGTACGAATATTCAATGGATGTTGATGCGGAAGAGCAACGCGTACATAATATTATTTTGAAACACTTTTCCGAACCATTATTGCCCGACGATTCGTTTATAAATCCTTTTCACCATTTTTATACTTATGTAAAACTTAAACCTAGAAACGATAATTATCTTATTTTTTGTTTTCCGGGTGGAAAATATAGTACTCTTGGAAATCATTTGCATAACCACCGTTCCCCAAAAGAATTTATTCATTTATTTATTTATTCTTTAATGCATCTTTGCGATTCGCTGGAACTCCTGAATAAAATATCGCTAATTCACGGACACTTGAATATATATAATAATATATTGGTCGAACAACCAACTATGCACGAAACTGTAGACAACCGTCCGCTGATTGCAGATTGTTCCATGACACTAAATACATTGCTTACCAATCCATATGACCCATCAAATATATATATTCCAATGGAATTGCATATTTTTCAATACATGACGCAAAACAAATTACAAAGCATTTCCGAGCAAAACCTGGAAGATATTTTATATGACGTATTTGTGGATAATAAATTGATGGACCCCGCTATTGCAACAAAAGTTGCACTGGAAGCACTTGATTACTTATCCCCAATATATATAAACAAGACTGCTTTGTGTATTCGACAAACGGTATGCCAATCCTCGCACACTTGGGATATATATGCGTTGTGTGCGAATTATAAAGTAGTGTTGAAAGAATTTCGGGTCTCTTTGGAATACTCCAAACACGTGGAATTATGCATGCGATTATTTCACCTTAATATGCATGTAAATCCTCAGCATCGTAAAGATGCAACTTATATAAAAAATGCGATACAAAAAATATTTAGTAGCAAACGTGTGTGTATAGGAGTTGACAACTAAAAGATAGCATTGTTTATATATTGTATAATTCGTATTTTTTTAGGAATATTATATTCATTTGAAAACAAAAATATTTTAAAATTATTAATTGCATTTGGTTCTGTTGAGTCTTTTGATTCTGTTGAGTCTTTTGATTCCGTTTTTATTGGTTTAGTAAATTTAGAAATAATGTTTAATGTGGGCAGATAAACCATATTATCATCAAACACATACCCATCAAATATTTGGTTTAATACGGATGGGTCATTCGTTACCTTTTCCAATAAGGTGCACATATTTTGTACCTTTTGTATAGATTTCATTTGCGCGTTTAATTCGTCTATTTTGTTCGTCCAAGATGCGACTAATATATTTTCTTTATTGGCGCCCAAGCACAATAAACTCATATTGATCACGTCCACCAGTCTTCGAATAGGAGAAGAAATGTGTGCATAAGCATTCATATTTAAAGTGGTGTGTTTGCAAAAGTCGATTGTAATGTTTTCATTGTATGATATATATTCGCCGTGCACACATTTCCAATTATATATACGCTTTTCTATTTCAGTTTTTTCGGTTTTTTCGGTTTTTTCGGTTTTTTCGGTTTTTTCGGTTTTTTCATTCAATAACACATCTTTACGCAAAATCCCTTGTTGTTTTTTTACCAATAATTCGGCACTTTTCGCGTTTATTAGTATCATTATTTTTGCCACAACTTCGTGACTATCTTCTATATTTAACGCATTTTTTAGCAATTGATAATCGGAATTTTGTAAAAGTTGTGGCTCTTCATAGATAAAATTGTGCCGTACGTTGATTAAACAGTTATAATGCCGCACATACATTCCGTTGTTTTTATTGTCATTTTCTTTATTGTTGCTACTATATAAAAATTCCATTGCAAACGCAACCCTGTCTACACCCGCTTTTAAACTGCACAAACCTTCCGATAAAATCGTAGGCAACATGGGTCGTTTTATTCCGCCTGGTAAATAAATAGTGGCGACTCGATGTGACATTAAGGTCCACAAGGAAAATGTATCCAATATAATAGGAACATTAGCAATATAAATAATCAGCATAATATCGCCGTTCTCTTTTACAGAAATACTAAACGCGTCATCAAAATCGGCGCACCCAAAAGGATCGATGGTATAGATGGCTTCAGACAATCTGTCGATAATGTTGTAGGTTTGTAGCCAAATATCCATATGAATGGATGCTGTGTTTAAATTCTGTCTTAAATTTGGAGTTATTTTTTGACGTATTATTTCTTTTGTTAGTTGAGTGATGGAATTATTGAGATTTTTACAAATGATTTGGTATTCGTAAAATGCGTTCAAACTATCTACAGGACCAATTACATTTGCCAATATTCCGTATATATTTTCATCTCTATCATCTTTTTCTTTAGAATTGGTTGCGATCACACAAACCAATACAAAAATATTACTAAAATTCTTGGAAAAAGCCTTGGTTTTCATTTTATATGGCACCAACAAAGGTTTCAAGTCTATATTGTCCGGAATAAACTTATAAATTGGTATATTAGATTTGTTTCGCCCAAAAGTATTTTGACCGGCTAAAATTAAAATGCCCGGGATTTCGTTAGACATCGTTTCATTCATTTATATACATGATTTTAATTCATTTTTTGTTTAATTAACAATTTATAGAGATGTTTTAGACTATAAAATAAATTTTAATTTATTTATTTTGGTATGATTTTTTCAATCCAATTTTGCGAAATCAAATTCGTAAATAAAAATACCCCCGAGAGAAAAGATATTCGGCGATCCAAATCAGTAAATTCAATTCGCCGAAAAGGATTGAATCGAATAATTAAAAACAGCGATACGTATATTTTCATATAATATTGCAAATCACTTAAATACTGAGATGCATTAAAAGACGACATCCCAATTAAAATAGCGAAATATAAAATATAAACCAATACACTCGCAATATCAAAGATGTACGTATGCAATATATGAAAATTCACCATTTTACTTTATCTTTATATTTTGTTATTTTATGATTTACATCTTTGGAAATTCGTCTTAAAAATATTAAAAATATTAAAAATAAAAATAAAAAATATAAAAATAAAAAAGGTATTAAAAGAACTTAATGTATATATATAATTAAACAATGTCTTTGTCTGCATCATCTACTTCCACTACTTATCAGCACAAGACATTGTCCAACGGAATGCCCAATCCTAAATACGCTGACTTGACGGAAGAGGTAGACCCAACAATAGAAAATCAAAAATGGGCGGTCTGGTCGTTTATTAGCCCTGAAAAGATTATCAAAGATAAAAATTTGTTTAAATTTGAAACCTTTGTGAAAAAGTGGGAATTTTCAAAGAAAATGCAAGGATATACACAGTTTATTAATTTTATTGCATTTAAATATAATTTGTCGGCGGAAGATTTGAACCGTGACTTTGCTGATTTTTTGCGTGAAGAAGGTGCTACACTTGCATCTGGATCTACGGTGGAAGATGATTATAAGAATTTTACCGAAAAACATGGAGAAAAACTAGACAAGGAATTCGACACAAAACACAATTTCCAAACTTCGGTTCGTTCGGTGAAAAATAGCGGCAATTTTGCAACAGAAAAAGAGGCGAGAGAACGAGGCAAAATGATTAACGAAATGTTTCCTGCGCACAGTACACGGGTAGGACCAGTGGGCGAATGGGGTATCTGGGACCCTGCGTACAAGGAAGGAGATAATGTGGAATATATGAATGAAGAATTAAATCAGTTGGTACACGAAAAAAACAAAAACGCGGCTAATTCCAAGTTGGCGTTTGACAATCGAGTTCGAGAAGCCAAGAGAACAGCCATCAAAGAAAATATGGAAAAGGCGGAGGCAACTGGAAATGTGCTAACCCAAAACATTGACGAACACGGAGAATTGTTTTCAGTTGCTACCCAAGCAACCGAGTTGGGACAAATGAGTGAAACAGTCACCTCAGACGACGTACACAATGTGTTGTTTGGGGGAGATAATGTAGTGACGGATAAAAATACAGACAAAGGACAAAGTCAGTTGCTGAGCGGACCTTTGGCAACCATCGGACCTTTGGAAATCATCGAACCACATAAATTGTTAACAAGACAAACCACCTCAGGCGGAGACATGTTTTGATAATAAATAGCGACCGTTCACAACCATTCATTTTATTTATAAAAAGGTTAATAAGCGTTGACGTTTCAATAGTGACGTTTGGGTTAAACGTTTATTAAAAATCCATCGGAAGCCGTTCAGTTAGCGGCTGTAACACAAAACGGACGTGTTATCCAATATATTGAAAATCCATCAGAAGCCGTTCGGTTGGCAGCAAAAGGTCTGCAACACAAGAAGTAAGTAGAAGTACTAGATATAAAATAGAATCATAATAGGCAATAAGTATGTACTTTGTAATCTGTATAAATAAATTATTCTTTTTTGCTTTCTTGGTTTTTTTATTCCAATTTATGTTCTTAACTAACAAATAATTATAATCAATATTATCATTTTTATTTTTGTTAGTTTGTTGCTTTATTTTGTTTGAATATATTTTGCTCTGTCTGTTTTTAACATTTTGCAAGCATAAGTTCCAAATATAAACTATAAAATAGAAAAAGTATAATAATATTAAAGATTTAAAATGGGACTGTTACAGTTTTTCACATCGAGGGAGGGACTGTTAATTAAAAATCCGTCCAATTAGTGAAATTGGTAATTTTTCTTGAAAAATTGTTTTATTGTAATCTACCATCGTCTTTTTTAGGACGTAGTGCTCCTTGTATTTTATATTTAGTAATTTGATATGTACTTAGTCCAATAATTCCTCCCAATATTAACCCAACCAGCATTTGTAACACAGTATGATGTTTATACATAACCCGTTGAATAATAGTAATTGTACCAATAATAAGATATACAGCAAACAAAAAAGAAAACACAAGCGTGGATGCATTTGCGGCTGCATTTCTGGCAAATACGGGAGCCATAAATGCCAGAGAATACGCCGTGGTTTGTGCATGTCCCGATGGCATTCCGTATCGGTCGGACCCTTTTCTAGTTTTTAGGTCCGATAACCAAAATTCGAATTTATTGTCACCTATGGTTAAGTCTTCTTTAGGGCGTGGTTGTTGCACCATTATTTTAACCGCAAAATTTACTAATAAATTAAACGCGGCACCCATTCCGAAATATTGCAGATAAGTAATCATTCGGTGCGACCATAGATAAAGAATGGAAAGGAGAAACAATAAATATGGTCCCAATGTCCCAATATATTGTACGAAATATTCCATTGTAATTTACTATATATATAAAAAATAAAATAAAACATAAAAAATGATTGAAAATTATTATTAATTTGATTTTAAATTGAAATGGAATTGCAATCAAATAGTGACGCCAGCATCGGACATTCCAATTATTTGGCTATTAAAAACAAACATGTAAGAGATATATATATTCGCTTTTACGAAAAAGGACATCGTTACGAAATAACTATTTGCCCCGAAGATACAAATTCCAAATACACTTCGGTAACCACATGGAATCACGGACATTTTCCTAAATTCGATGCGGATGCAATCATTCAAAAAATGATGTGTGGTCACAAATGGAACGTCGATAATAAATATTGGGGGATGACAGCGGACGAGATAAAAGAAACATGGAATAAAAATGGTGCAACCGTGTCGCAATCGGGTACCGAGATGCATTTTCAGATTGAATGTTTTATGAATACCCAAATACATAGTAAAGTAAATAAGGAGGAAGAGGAAAAAGACAATAATTATTGTGACGCTACTACTACTCATGCAGATTTACTGGAACATTATTATTCCCAAGAACCGCAAAATAACAGCGACGAATGGTCTTTCTTTATTCAGTTTATAAAAGATCATCCAACGATGCAGCCATACCGGACCGAGTGGACCGTATTTGATGAAACCGTGCATATCGCAGGGTCTATAGACATGGTATATCAAAATACAAAAGATGGAACCTTGTCGATTTATGACTGGAAACGGTGCAAAAATATTGTGGTGGAAAATGATTGGAACAAGTGTTCGACCAATCCTATATTATCGCACATTCCCGATACTAATTTTTGGCATTACACACTGCAACTAAACACCTATAAAAAAATACTAGAAAATAAATATGGAGTACTCATTCGAGAACTGGTCTTGGTAATATTGCATCCCGATAATCCAAACAAAACATATGAACTCATTGAAGTGCCAATACTAACTCGGGAAATGGAAGCATTGTATCAACAAAAACTGGATTTTTCAAAAAATGATTTATAAAAATGTCTATATTGTAAATAATATAGACATAAAACATGTTATCTTCGCTGCTAAACAAAAACGTTAAAGTATGGAAACCAATGGGATGGAAATTAAATAAATGTGTAAATACAAGACGATTGTATAGCGAAGAATTAATTAAAAATTTGGAAAAAAGTACTGCAAATAATTTGAATAATGTAGAAAGAACATTTAAATATATTTTTGGAACGCCATTTATTATCCCGTTTGGAATACAGGCGATTGAAAAAAACTATGTTGTAATTCCATTAAGATTTGGAAAACCCGATGGATATTTCACAGAGGGATGGACTTGTAATTTCCCAACATTCAAACAGATTGTTTGTTTTTGTGGCGATAAAACAATTAACAACCATATACAATTAATAGATTCAAATGGAATTTCAATTACATTATCAACATATTTGACATACAATGTGATTGACCCAGTAAATCATTATGTAAATTTAAAAGAAAAATACGATAATAAAAATCACGGCGTATTAAATAATTGGGTTAGCTCAATGATAAGACGTCCTGTATCGGGTTTTTCACATTATCAATTAACTACGGATTCATTTAAAGAAAAAATTAAAAATGATATTAATAGTCATGAAAATGCTGCCTTGTATGGAATTAAAATTAAAGAATTTGATATTTTGGAAATTAAATTGGAAAGTAATAAATTAGAAGATGCATATTCTCCAAGCGAACAAATTACGGATAAAATTGAGTGTTTGACCGCAGCAACAGCTATATTATATATTATTAACAGCTATATTATATATTATCTATATACTTAAATTATTTTAATAAATTGAACTGTTTTAAATCGGTTATTTTTTTAAGAAAAGCAATCCGTTAATATTATAATTGTAATCGTTTATCTGTTTATGTCTACTCTTATTTCTTTTTTTATCTGACTGTGTAACAAAAAATGTATGTTTGGTTGTCAGCAAGTGTTTTAGCGGTTTATTTATTTCGTTTGTGTTTAAAACATCTACGATGCCATATACATATCCAGAGTCAATTATCGAATCCCCCAGCAAAATATTGGATAGTAACACATACTTATACTCGTTTCCCCCGTTAATTACAACAGGGATTTGTGTATCTGGAGATAAACCCAAATCACAATATTCGTGTATACGTTCTGTAGTACCAATAATTTTATATTCTGTTTTTAATGCATTTGCAGTTTCTAGTTTATGAATGGGAATATTCAAGATTGCCTCCAGCCCATCTCCAATCAGTTCATCCCAATCGCAAAATATATGTGTTCCTGAATGTATTAATTTATTAGTGGTATTGAAACAATAAATAACGGGTTCGGAATAATGTGGCAACAGTACGGCTCCTGGATAATTTTTAACCAACATCCATGTATAAGTTGGGGCAGAATACCAAAATTTAGTCTCCTTTTGTATAGAATGAGACCCGCTCACTATTATTCCTTCTTTTTTTCCTGTGTTTGGAATAAAATACATGTCTGTGTTTCGCCGGGCTAACTGCATCGTAGCGGTTACCGTTTCGCCACGAAACAATACATCTCCAGTTTTAATTTTGCAAATAGGCTGAAACGACCCATTTTTCATTTGAATCGGAGTATTGACATCAAAACAAGATGGGATTTTAGGAATACCCGCCGAATGCACGTGCAGCACTTCCGTCATAAACATGGCGATAAGAGACAGTGGGACAGAAATAGAAAGAAAAACAGCCGTGCTTGCAGCTGCCGCAGGCCAAGTAAAAGGAACAATCCAAAGCCCCACAATAATTACCGCCAAAGAAACCAACATCTTAATAATCATTTCCAATATAGCCCCCATGAGGCTTTGCAATGTATAATAAGACCCCAACATGGTATACAAACCAGACGTCATGATTGCCTGTGTTTTTGCCAAAGAATCTGTAAAAGCAAGAAGCATTTGTTGTAGAGGAATCATTACTCCTAAAATACGATTCATGACATTTTTAGCAATTGCCGCCACGTTTTCACGAAGTGTGGCAAGTATTCCGCGACTTTGGTCGGTGGATTCGCTTAAATTCGTAAATACCGTGGTTAACTGGGTTAATAAAGCGTTAAACGGAGATAAAATCATTCCCATCATATTGGTTAAAATAGATTGGGTGCAAAATTGGAAATTTTCACTAGTAAATTCAAGCGGAGTTTGATTATCATCATCGGGTTTGTTAATCCATCCAGCAAATGGAATCACTTTTGGCGAACAACGCTGATTTACCCAGTCCTCTTTAACCGCGTCTTTTGTTAGTAATAACATATAATAAGACCAAATTAAAAAAATGCAAAAGGTAAGAAATAAAAATCCAAGCACAGAACCGCCATATGAATCAAAATATCCGACGTTTTCATATAATTTGTTTATTTTTTTCTGTCCCTCTGCATTCATAACTAACAAATGTTGTTTTGTTTAATATATTTTATATTTTATTTTAATTATTATGCTTTATTTTCTTAATGACTTGTGATACTTATTGAAGTAGTAGTTGAGGCAATTCGTATCATTTGATTGGTTCAACATAAATTTTATCCTCTTTGTTTTTTATCCAAACTAACAAAAATAAAAAAGAAACAAATCGCAATATTCCGTTTTCATTAAGTAAAAATCCTCCCCGCACTTTTTTCCAAAAAATAATGAAAAATACGGTTGGTTATTTATCACCAATCCATTGCATACAGATGGAAATGCGGTTGGAAAACAAATAAAATAAATCAAAAATATCCATCGCCTAAAAAGGCACATTTAAAGTATATTTTGGTATATTTTTCGGTCGATGAAAATAGAAAGAAAAACCAAGGAAAATCGGATGGGATTATTTTGTTTTATTTTTATTTTTAAAGTTTTTATGGGTCCTATTTTATCCTCCTTCTTTTATCCAAACTAACAAAAATAAAAATAAGAGAAATTAAAACAATGTTATTTATTTGTTAAAAAAACACTATGTAAAACAAAAAAATGAAATAAAATAAAAATAATGTTACTTTCAATAGCATAACAATGAATTATATTGAAACTGAATCCGAAGTGTTTTTCTATGGACACAAAAATGGAAAATTCGCGCCGTTTAGCAATTTCTACACGTGTCATTTTACCAACGAACTCGGAGGCTTTGTCTTTAACTGTTCCGAACAATACTTTATGTATGGAAAATGCTTGTTATTTAACCCAGACAATGCCGACTTGTTGAATAAAATCCTGAACGAAAAAAGTCCCACAAAAATTAAAAAATACGGAAGAATGGTTAAAAATTTTAACCAAGATGTATGGGCTACACATCGTTATGAAATTATGAAAACCGCGCTTTTGTTAAAGTTTAGTCAAAATCCGGACATTAAAATCCTGCTTTTGCAAACTGCGGGAAAACAGTTGTATGAAGCATCTAAATGGGACAGAATTTGGGGCATTGGATATTTTTGCGGACAAGTTAAACCCGAAACATACACAAAATTTGGATTGAATTTGCTTGGAAAATGTTTGATGGATGTGAGGGAAACATTATCAAACTAACAAATAAAAAAACAAAAACATTAATATAAATTGTCTCTAATATAAATAGTTCCTTTTAATTGGTTCATTGAATACAGTTGTGTAATAATATATTAATCTTTTTTATTTTTGTTAGTTTGGATAAAAAGAAGGAGGATAAAATAGGGGGCATAAAACTTTAAAAATAAAAATAAAACAAAATAATCCCATCCGATTTTCCTTGGTTTTTCTTTCTATTTTCATCGACCGAAAAATATACCAAAATATACTTTAAATGTGCCTTTTTAGGCGATGAATATTTTCGTTTATTTTTATTTTTTTTCCAACTGCATTAATGTCTTCGTGGATTGGATTGGTGATAAATAACCAACTGTATTTTTCATTATTTTTTGGAAAAAAGTGCGGGGAGGATTTTTACTTAATGAAAACGGAATATTGCGATTTGTTTGTTTATTTTTTCTTTTTTATTTTGTTAGTTTGTATAAAAAACAAAATAGTAAAATAGTATAAAAAATGAAATTAAAAAACAATATAAAAGTATATTAATATAATAGTTAGGTTCGCAATGTTTAAAAATAATGTAGTTCCTCCTGCAAAAATTATAGGGATTCAATTTAGTTTACTGTCTACCGAAGAAAAACGAAATAGTTCTGTTGCGGAAATTACCAAAAAAGATACAATTACGAATGGATTATTAGTTACTGGAGGATTATTAGATTCACGAATGGGTGTGTTGGAAAATGGAAAAATTTGCCCTACAGATGGACTGGATTATATTCAAAGCCCAGGCTACAACGGACACATTGAGTTGGCTAAACCAGTATTGTATACGCAATATTTGCGCGAAATTACACAGATAACCAAGTGCGTCTGTTTTATGTGTAGCAAATTATTGATTAATAAAAATAAATACAGTTATTTGTTGAATTATTCCCCTATAAATAGAGGCAAGGTAGTTCGTGACTTGTGTAAATCTGTTCGTCGATGCGACAATGACGATTGTGGTTGTGGTTGCATTCAGCCCGATAAAATTGATAAAGAAGGTTTGGCGACCTTGACTGCCAAGTGGGGAAAACCAGGAAAGACAAATTACCACGAAATAATATTAAGCCCAGAATTGCTTTTGCAAAAATTTAAACGTATATCGGACGATGATATTACTTTTATGGGGTTTCATCCGCAGTGGTCGCGTCCACAAGATATGATTTGCGAGGTATTTTTGGTGCCTCCTCCTGCCGCACGACCTTCAGTAAAAGTAAATGCCCTGCAACGAAGCGAAGACGACTTGACCCACATTTTATCTCAAATCGTCAAGGTGAATAATATATTAAAAGAAAAAATGTTAAATAATGGTAATGAAAAAACCCAAAACACTCCTATTCAAACGTATGTTGGGTTGTTGCAACATTATATTCATTGTTTTGTGAATAATAACACACCCAATATACCTCCAATGACACAACGAACTGGTAGACCGTTAAAGTCTATTGTTTCTCGATTAAACGGAAAACATGGTCGGATGCGAGGAAATTTAATGGCAAAACGAGTTGATTTTAGTGCGCGTTCTGTAATTACGGCAGATTCCAATATATCTATTCGTCAGTTGGGGGTTCCTATGAAAATAGCCAAAGTATTAACCAAACCAGTAGTGGTTAACGTGCGCAATTTAGCATTCATGACTAAATTGGTGCAAAACGGACCAACTTATCCTGGTGCAACCTTTTTAATCACTGAAAACGGGGCGAATATTCGGCTGTGTAGTTTATCAGAGGAAGATAGACTTAATTTAGTGGTGCGAATTGGGCACATAGTAAAACGTCATATGATGGACGGAGATCCAGTATTATTTAATCGCCAACCGTCTTTGCATAAAATGAGTATGATGTGTCATATCGCAAAAATAATGGAAGTTGGCGAAACATTTCGTATGAACGTCGCAGATACAAAACCATACAATGCTGATTTTGATGGAGATGAAATGAATTTGCACATGCCCCAGATGGATGAGGCAACAATAGAAATTCAACAATTGGCGGCAGTTCCGTATCAAATAATAAGTCCAGGATCCAACAAACCAATTATTGGTATTTTTCAAGATAATTTAATTGGAGCAGCCTTGTTTACGCGAGACGGAGTCAAGTTTAATAAACAGACGTCCATGAATTTATTAATGATGTTTAAAAAAATAAATGTCCCACAACTATCTGCAATTCCCGAACAGTTGTCTGGGTTTGATATTTTATCTCAAATAATGCCGCCACTGACGTTGAAGATTAAAAATAAAAGATTGAAAGAAAAAGACGATAAAAAAACGTCCAACAATATTATTGAAATTTTAGACGGCAAATATATTCGCGGTCAATTGGATAAAGATATATTAGGCGGAGGAACTAAAGGATTGATTCATCGTATTTGCAATGATTTTGGAAATATGAATGTCGCGAATTTTGTAGATGACCTTCAAAATATAATTACAGAATATATTAAAATTAGTGGGTATAGCGTCGGAATAAGCGATTTGATTATTCCAGTTCCGGTAAAGGACGAAATTATAACCAAAATGACGGAGAAAAAAAATCAAATTAAAAATTACATTGACAAAGTTAGACTGGGGTTAATGGATGGATTAAAAAATATTACCGTGGACCAGTACGAGTCCACCATTATTAACATTGCCAATGAAATAAACAAGGATTGTGGTGCGATTGGAGTCAATAGTCTACCAGAAACTAATAATTTTTCACTAATGGCGGCTATTGGTTCCAAAGGAAGTGTGTTAAATATTCAACAGATGGTGTGTTTTGTAGGCGCACAGGATATCAATGGGCGGCGCATTACCAATGGATTTGACGGTCGAACACTTCCCCATTTTGCAAAATATGATGATACGTTGGCTGCACGTGGATTCGTCCAAAGTTCTTTTGTGGATGGATTGAATCCGCAAGAAATGTTCTTTCATGCGATGGCGGGACGCATTGGGTTGATTGATACTGCGGTGAAAACGTCAACCACTGGATATATTCAGCGCAAAATTATTAAAGGAATGGAAGATTTGCTGGTAGGATACGACATGACGGTGCGAAATAATAAAAATAAAATAATTCAATTTGCTTATGGCGAAGACTCAATTGACACGATTCGGGTAGAAAATCAAGAATTGCCTTTAATGAAAATGTCAATCACCGAAATTTACGGACACTTTAATATTCCTGTCAGCATTCAGTCAGATAAAAAAGATATGGGGTTGTCGGTTATTTTCTCGAGCGTCCATTTTCCTGGGGAAATAGATACATTGAGCCGTTACAAATCGCAATTAGCGAATGTAAACAAAAAATGCAAATATTACACGGATTTTATGATATTCAAAAGAGATGAAATTGTTCGCTTGGTATTTAATTATAATATAAGCACTACAATTAATGCTCCCGTTGCATTTGTATATTTAATCAATAATGTCGCGGGGCAATTCAAGTTAAATTCTTATTCTTTGACAGATATAACCATTTTGGAAGCATTTGGGTTGTTAGAAGACACGTTTTCAAAATTAGAAAGAATTACGTGTGCTCCGCCAACAGAAATGTTCAAAGTATTATTTTATTTCTTTCTGTCTCCCAAAGAACTGATATATAATAAGCGATTCAATTATTCTGCATTGACCTCTTTATTAGATATGGTGGTATATCATTATAAAAAATCCATTATTTCTCCAGGGGAAATGGTTGGGATAATTGCGGCACAAAGTATTGGAGAACCAACCACACAATTAACATTAAATACGTTTCATTTTGCAGGGGTGTCGTCCAAGGGCAATGTAACTAGAGGTGTTCCGCGAGTCGATGAAATTATGGCGTCGTCGACGGAATCAAATATGAAAAGCCCTTCGATGACCATTTATTTAAAAAATGAGGAAGAAGATTCCACTAAAAACGCGGATGAATTGGTGGAACTTATTGTGTTGACAAAATTGTCGGATATATTAATCTCCAATTCCATATGTTACGACCCCGACGGAATAAACAATTCTCAATTCAAGGACGACACTGTGTTAATTGAACAATTTAAAGAATTTGAAAAATATATGAATCCCTCTGCGGAAGAAAAGGAGGAAGATGCATCCAGACAAAGCAACTGGGTTGTTCGTTTAGTATTGGACCGCGAACGGATGTATCAGAAAAACATTACCATGGATGATGTGCATTTTACTTTATCCAAAATATATACAAAAGAAGCTGCAACTTTTATATTTGCAGATTATAATTCGGACCAATTGGTGTTTCGTATTCGTTTGGACGAGTCCATGTTTGATAAAAATAAACCTTTGGCGACAAATGAACACGTTCACGAGTTAGACATTAACGATTCGATGAATGTTTTGAAAACATTTCAAAAACACTTGCTTACACAAGTAGTGTTGCGGGGGGTATTAAATATATCGGATGCTAATGTATCCAAAAAAATAGACAATTACGAAATTAATGGCGGGACTTTTGAGAAAAAAGATATTTATGTGGTAAATACGGTGGGGTCCAATTTGATTGATATTTTGGGCATGGACGAGATTAATCCGCGTAGAACAACATGCAACAATATTGTGGAAATATACAATGTACTTGGGATTGAGGCGGCTCGTCAAACCATATACAATGAACTAACCGAAGTATTTGAGTTTACGGGTAGCGGATATTTAAACTACCACCACACTTCTCTATTTTGTGATAGAATGACATATACTTATAAAATTATTCCGTTTAGCAGAAGTGGAACCGGTCAAGATGATATTGGACCCATTGCCAAGGCATCTTTTGAAATGACCCCAGAAATGTTTTTGCGTGCCGCACGACACGGAGAATTGGATAATATGCGAGGTGTCTCTGCCAATGTAATGTGCGGACAAGAAGGGTATTTTGGAACAAATATATGTCAAGTAATGTTAAATATGGATGCTGTAATGGCTCTTCCGTCTGTTTCAGTACATACTCCAAACATGGAACAACAATTTGCCGACGTTGAAACAAAGTTAAATGCGGAAGATGTATGTGCCAACATTATGAACCAAACTATGGCTCTCGAAAATAATGTGGCGACAATTAATGTTGTTGTGGGAGAAATGGGAGACGCCGACAACGATTATGATATATTTTAAAAAAACAAAAACAAAAACAAAAACAAAAACAAAAACAAAAACAAAAACAAAAACAAAAACAAAAACAAAATATAATTTAATCAGCGTTCATAAAATCTGGCTCGTACAATTGATTAAATTCACACACTAGTTTGTGCAGTATCACGGTCCATTTTAAATAATTAGAATATATTTCGTATTTACTTAACAATTCCGACAAAACAAGAATTAATTTTTGTTTTGTTAGTATTTCGATTTTTCGCATTTTATACATCTTTGCATTATATATTTTCTGCGCTTCTTTATCCTTTATTTTCAATTCTTTTTTTTTTATTAATGGTTGCATTTTATTGGTACATATTACAATCCTTTAATTTCATTTTTTAATTTCATTTTACATATTATGTATTTGCATCATACCCCCCAAAACGCTTTCCATACAGCAGAGACAGAATCATCTCCATCTAAATTCAAAGAAAACGGACAACTATAATTTGGGTTATCTTGCAATGCAACACACGGATTGCAGACACCTTTGTCGCCAAACTGAAACCCGGGGATTAACGCGGGCAAATCGGCATTATTTATTTTTTTATTATTATTGTTCCAAATCATTCCATGTTCTCCATCACAACGAATAATTGACTCGTTCTCTTTTGTCAATTCATGACTAAAATTACTATTTGCAAGTTCTTTGGAATCGTACTGTTTATGGTCGTTCCCATTTCCATTTTCTATTTTATTTTTTATTGTTACACCACTTAATAAAAAATCCCCTTCTTTTGTATTCCACGACAGCATTTGACGCATGGCATTCTCATTATATATTTTCATCACATTGTTTAGCGAAGCTTGAGGCAAAATTTGCACCATGGTGTTTTTTGCAATTTCATCCAAGTATAATTGCTGCGTTTCGTTCGACCAAGCCCAATGATTATTTTTAAGCATATATTCTGCCTCTTGGGGTGAGGCTTGGTGTTGTAACATTTCCATATTAAACTGATAGGTATTGTCAAAAGAAGTGTTTTGATATTCGCGAAATCGTTTTAATAAATCATCCGACCAGTTATCGGTTTTGTTAAATAAATGATTATTAGGACGAAAAGATTCTGTTGGGTTAGTTCGATGCATAACTAACAAATAAATTAAATATCCAAAAAAAACAACAAAAATAAAAGGAATTAATTTATTGTTGTTTATTTTCATTGTTTTCAATGTTTGTTTGTTTTACACATACATTTTAATTTGTTGTTTCATTTTTCGCCACAATATATAATTGATGGTTGCCAATCTTTTTTTATTCTAAACTAACAAAAAATAATCAAAATAAAAAAATGAAATAGAAAAGAAAATAATATGGAATGAAAAATAATAATAATGGGGAACACCTGCTATAATGATTATTCTTTAAAAAAACAAACAAATAAAATGCCAATTTATACATTAAAGGGTGATTTTCGTTGTAAGGTTGTTGATGTGTATGATGGCGATACAGTTACAATTGTACTCTATGTAAATGGTAAATACCAAAAACATAAATTGAGAATGTATGGATATGATTCACCGGAGATAAAACCGCGTAAAAATATTGCAAATAGAGAATATGTAATTCAACAGGCTAATTTAGCCAAGAATTTTATGAAAGAACTTGTTTTTGATAAAATTTGTATTTTTGAATCTATGGGATTTGATAAATATGGAAGACTTCTCGGCAATTTATATTTATCTGAATTATTTGTACGAGGCAAATGTGTAAATGACCTCATGTTGGAAAATAAACATGGTTATGAATATTCTGGTGGAACAAAAAAAAATGATCCGCTTGATGACTTAATAATTAATGATTAAATTATTTAAACGGATTTATTACATTTGTTAGTTTAGAATAAAAAATATATTAAACATAAAAACCGGTCACAATTTTTTACTTTTTTTATTCTAAACTAACAAAAATAATAATAATAATAATAATAATAATCAAAATAAATGTGAAAATAATCTTTTTTTAATTTAAAATAAAAAAATAAAAAATTAAAAAAAACAGTTAAAGATAAACTATTTATATACAACAATGAGTGAACTATCCAATGTTGTTGCAACCACCTCTGGGTCTTCTATTAGTGAAAAACCTCCCCAGCAAAATGGAGGACAAACGCGTTTGGTGGATGTTTTGGTGAACGATCAGCAAACCGCACTTCAGTTATTGGTTACTTTTGTTAATTTGGCTCAAAGCCGAGGTGTATTTAAAATCGATGAGTCTGCTAAAATATTCGAGTGTATTAAAATGTTTGAAGGGGGGAAATAATTATATAAAATAATTTTTATCTGGATACTTTTCCAACAGGACTATCGCGTTAATATTTTTGTCAAAAATATTATATTGTTTTACATAAATAAACACAATGAGTTGTTTATCAAGCACAGCCCCAATTGATATTGATGCAGAAAAACAATCGGGTACATGTGATTTAAAATGCAATTATCAATTTCGATATAGTGACAGTATTTCCACCGCAACCAATCGCGGAGATTATATTTCCATTAATTATGAACCCACGTCATCGGCTCCTCCGGTGCGATTTAATGCGTACGAATATTCTGTATCAGAAATGCGCATCTATACACCATCCTTGCATACTTACAATGACACCAAAGCCGCAGGCGAATGTGTTATCGTTCATACATCGAGTTCTGGCAATTACCCTCTGTTGGTGTGTGTACCTATTGGTGTTGGAGATAGTGCCTCGAAAGCATCTCAATATCTCTCCAATGTAATAAAAACCATGTCAAAAACAGCACCCGTGGATAAAGATTCTACACAAATACCACAGTCATTTAATCTGGATGATTTTGTACCGTCTAAACCGTTTTATTCCTATACGGGAACACAGCCGTATCAGCCGTGTCAGGGCAAAAATAATTATGTGGTATTTACTCCTTCAGATTCTGCATGTAGTGTTTCCAGCCAGGTGTTGGAAACACTGCGGTCGGTGATTCAAGAAAACGCCTACACTACAAATACTTCAACTCCATTTTTTTACAATTCTGCGGGACCCGGGCAGAGTCTTAATTTCGGAAATGACGATATTTACATTGATTGTCAGCCAGTGGGGGAGTCAGAGGAAACAATCGATGTATTGAATGATAATAACAATAATAATGGGGACGATAATACGATCGATTTATTCCAAGGGGAAATATGGAAATATTTTATTATTTTTTTGGTATTTTTAGCAATTGTGTATACATTCAATTATTTTTTAAATTATTTGGCGGTGTCTATAAAACACTTGGAAACAAAATAAAATTAACGATTTCTAAGTACCTTTATTTTTAAGCTTTTGATTTCTTTGTGTATTTCTTTTTCTTTTTGGTGGCGGCGGCGGCGGCGGCGGCGGCGGTGGCGGCGGCGGTGGCTTTGCGTGCCGAAGCGGCTCTGTTTATATGCTTGCGAATCATATTTCTGGCATAAGCCTTTTTACTTTTGCATTTCTGATCGAAACACTTGGCAGTTCCTACGGGACATCTTTTTTTGCGAAGTAGGCTGTTACCGCGCGAAACGCACTTATTTGTGAACAAACACCTTCTGGAACGATTAGGACATCTTTTTTGGTTACTCATAATTAATATACACAAATATTTTTTTTTAAAAATACATGGTAATAAAAAATACACGGATAATAAAATGAATTTAGACATTTCTACTTATTCCCTAGATGATTTATATAATTTATTTCATATTGAATTAGGAACAGAACTAACAAATGACCAAATGAAGGAGGCAAAACGCATGGCGTTATATTCGCATCCCGATAAATCCCGCCTAGATGCGAAATATTTTTTATTTTTCTCTCAAGCATACAAAATTTTATATTCGTTATATACACGCAATAATCCACTAAATCAATCCACCCAGTATGACGCGACCAATCCCGACGAAAATACCTACTTGTCTCAATTCTTCTTAAAAAACCCCCAATTAAAAACAGATGCACACCAATTCAATGCTTGGTTTAACCGCGAATTTATTCAAACTTCGGACTTATTATATGAAGAAGAACAAGGACACGGCGAATGGTTTAAAAGCGATATTGACGCAAGATTGCAAACGGTAAATAAAAATAATTTACAATCTTATAAAAACCAACTTGTAATTAAACAAGAATATGGTGCCTCTGATAATGCCTTTACCGGCGCACTTTTAGGAGATCCGAAAGATTCAAATAATAACGGCGTCAATTTTTTTAGCCACGGAACAGATTTAAAACAAGCATGGACTGAAACGGTATTTGCAGTATCAGAACAGGACGCACTTTTGCATGAAACTTCTATACAATCGTATAAACACGACCGGGATCGAATGGATATTTATCCGTTGCAAAAAGAAACACAAGAGAGAATTTTAAAAGAGCAAGATATCCAAAATAATAGAAACGGTATGAATCAAACCTATTATTATGCCAAGCAAAAAGAAAAAATACAGGACAAAAAACAATTGTTCTGGAGTAAATTAAAACAACTAACAAATTAAATATTATTATACTTTTTCTATTTTATAGTTTTATATTTGGAACTTATGCTTGCAAAATGTTAAAAACAGAAAGAGCAAAATATATCCAAACAAAATCCAAGAAACAAACTAACAAAAATAAAAAAATGATAATATTGATTATAATTATTTGTTAGTTAAGAAAATAAAAAGGATTATACAAAATCAGACATTAAAACGATGTTTTTTCTTTAGTATTGGTGTAGTGGGAATATCCTTTTCAATATTGTATAATGTATAATAATCGTCGTAATAATTTGTATGCGGACGAATAGTTATTGTTGAAAACGGATCCATCAATTTATGAATAAATTCATTCATATTTTCAGGGTCGCTGTTTAATGTTTTGCGGTTCACCCAAAACAGACTCGAACGTTTTTCTTCTGCATCTTTAATTTCTTTGTGAAACATTTGGTCTATAATATAAAACGCCGACTTTAACAAAATAATTTCATTCACTAAATTTCGTTTCTTCTCAAACAATTGAATTACAATTTTTGCAATAATTTTTAATTTATGGTTTTGAGCATGGCTAGGAGTAGTCTTGCAGGCAAGATAGGATGATTCATAGGATATTTTTAATTGCGTGAAATATCGAATTTCATTTTTCACGGTTGTTAAATCCGTAATGGTTTTTTTTCTCATATCATCAATGCGTTTAATAATGGAAAATATATTGGTATTATAAATAACTGGGTAACGTAAGCGAACGGTTCTTGGAATGATAAACTGATTGGTCTCTTTTATTTCGACTATCTTATTTTCTACTTCGGTCAATTTTTTTTTCATGGACAATTCAAATTCTCCCTTTTTATTCATAATTTGTTTTTTTAACTCTGCTTTTAAAACCAAGTCATCTGTTTGTTCTAGCTCATATTCAAGTTGTTGTAGATTAGTATTGCTAAACAATAATATGGAACCAGACGTGAATTCTATGGTACTTTGTAGTTTGTCGTATTGATGAGAAGAAATTTTATGTGCTTCAGATGCCGCGTCTAATTTTAAATAATTAACAACTGCCAACAAAAACACAATAACCCCGTTCAATGCAGATATGAATAATACTCCCCACTTATAATTATTGGTTAAAAAGGCAGTCAACACGGAGGCAATGGTGGAAAATAAAATGGCAGGCATCATAAACATGTTGAGTTTCTTTTCACAATAAAATTTCGACTCCATGTATAATATTTTGTGTCCTTTGAGATAACTCGCTAAAATATCCAACGCACTACTATATTTATCATTAATATCAAAATACATACGGTCGATTTTATACTCCACGTCTTTGTAATCCAATTTGTCTATCGAATTAAAATTGTTTTTTAATTTATGCGTTTCTTCTCCCAAGTCAAAATCCTCGAATAAAATAATATTTTCGTCGTCTGAATCAATATAGGATTTATCGTCTACTTTTTCGTTAATATTATATTTTGCATTTTTTGCGAGGTTTTTCATATGTTGGCGAACCGTATTGTTGTATGTAAAATATTCATTTTTATTTCCGCCTAATCCAGATTCAACATCAATTTCATCCTCTTTTTCTTCCATAATGCCACACATACCACATTCTTCCTCATTTTTTGCATCGCTATTTTCACATTTTTTATCCGATTCATTCATCAACCACTTTTATTATTTTTTTATTTTTTTATTTTTTTATTTTTTTATTTTTTTATTTTTTTATTTTTATATAATTATTTTAAAAATCTAATAATTTCAAAGACTCGATTGTTTCTGCGGATAGCGTTTCGGGAAATTTAATATTAAACATAATAATTAAAAAACCAGTGTGTTCCTCTCGTTGAATGCCCAAATTTGGGATTTTCTTATGAAACCCTGGATGAATAATGCGATTATTGGTAATCGTGTAATTGGTTCCGTTCAAATGTTTTATTATAAACGAAAAACTACACAAAGCCTCTTTTAACGTGATTGATTTTTCAATAATTAAATCTAGCCCATGGCGTTTAAATTCAGAAAATTCCAAAGAGTTGTCCAGTTTAATAAATATTTTGATATCTCCCGCACAATTATAACCCATATTTCCTTTGTTTGGGACGACGATAATTTCATTGTTGTCTACTCCTTTAGGGACAGGGACATATATAATTTCTGTTTCGTATTTTTTTATCTCGTCTTCCATTATCCAACGCTCGATTTCAATTGGAAGCAAGGCACCCGTAAACATATCTGCAAAAGAAACTACTAGAGTATGACTTAAGGGACTTGGTCGTTCATTATAGTTAACGTTTGCACTATTTTGGGTTGAGGTTGGGCTTGGGTCCATCATTTTTCCCATAATATTCGACTGAATAAACTCTGAAAAAACATCCTCTTTATTAGGGAAAAAAGAGGACGGATCTATGTGAAAACTCTGGTTTGGTTTTTTTTGACTTGTTTCCAATACAGAAGGACTAAAATTGGAAAAAATCTGGCTAAACAAATGTTGCAACTCGTGGTCATTTGTACCTGAGTGCATCATAGAAAAAAACGGATTGTTTTTATTGTCGTATATTTTTCGTTTTTGTGCGTCGCCAATAATTTCATATGCGGATGAAATTTCTTGAAATTTTCCAGTAGAATCTGGGGTTTTATTTTTGTCTGGGTGGTATATCATGGACAATTTACGGTATGATTTTTTTATTTCATCCGACGTGGCATTTTGAGATACATTTAATATTTTATAATAATCTGGTTCTTTTTTCATATCCATGTATGATAATGGAATTATTTTTTTAATTGATTTTTTACATTTAAAAAATATAATTATCAATTTATTACTTTTGTTAGTTTGTATCGTTTTTTAAGGGAGAAAAATAACAAAAAAATAAAAAACTAAAATTTGAATTTGTGTAAAGCAAGTAAGCATTGCACAAATTTATTTAAATATTTTTTTATAAATATAATAATAATAAAATTAAACATTTTATTATGGACGAAAACCAACATAAAAAACACGTCGAGTTCGATTTTGAATGTTCCAATTCAGAAAGAAAATACATTATTGAAGTAGGACATGAATTATATAAAAAAGGAATGTTGCAAGAGCAAGGATTATTAAATAATAATTTATTGCCATTATCCGAACCCCCTACAAATCTTACAAACAATATTGGTAATTTTAAATGGAATAATACACACATTCAAAATATTTCCGACCAACACACCCGAGATTTGTGCATTGTTATGTTTCAGTCAATCACGTGGCTGCAATTATGGGAAAATTTGGGAAACAATACCCCCAAAGAAATAAAAAATATTTTAAATACTATGCGGAACTTTGGATATGTTGGGGAATTGGAAGGGTTTAAAATGAATGACGCGATTCAAATGATGAAAGATATAAAAAAAATAAAATCATATAAATAAATTCATGGTGTAAATATTAATTAGAATTAGTTACAGTTGTCTATATATTTTAATTTTCTGGCTTCTTGAATTATAGGTAAACACTTTTTTCCTTTATTGAGACAAAAATTATCACAATTAAAATATTTTCTAAAAATGTCGTTTATATCATTATCAAGTATTATTTCTTTTTTATAACAATCAATACAAGGACAATATTTTTTTAATTCTTCAATTTCATTTTGGTCATATACTTCTTTTGCAACAATATATTCTACATTCTTGAAAATGCCGACACTCACTTTTAATAAATAATTTTTATATGTTCTTTCAACGTCACCATATTTTTTTTTATATTTTTCAGTTTCATATTCTTTATTGTCAAATTCTTCATAAAAATCAAAATATCTAAAAACTTTTTCTTCTTCATCGACATAAAAACCTTCAAGGTCTCCATCCACTACAGGTAACTTGTGATATGATTCTGTCATTGTTGTTTTGTATCGTTCTAATATAAAAAGAGTTACAATACATAATCATTTTTTTGTTTTATATAGTGTTTTAGTTTGTGTGTGTTTTAGTTTGTAATCCTTATATTTTTTCTCTGGGTTTAATTGCATCACAATCATTAATGCATTTTTCCATTTCATCTAACAATTTGTCGGTGATTTTGCCATATTGTTGGTATTCTCGCAAACAACAATGTGTAATGTGGAACAAGTCGAAATTAAACAACACTCCAAAATAAGACTTATTGTTAATATCTAAATCTTTAAAGTAGGCGTGCTGATATTTTAAGACAAGTTGTTTGAATCGCTCGTTATTTTTATGTTTATCGTGAATGTTGTCATCCCAAACTATATCCAAACATAATCCTATTGCAGAAACGTCATCTTTTTCTGTTAAGTTGCACACTCTCAACAATTCTTGCTGATAAACTTCTAAACACACAGAATAAATATCTTGTTCGCTATACAATTCTTTTTTTTCTATTTTATAATCATGTGTCAACTCTGTATATATCTGATGGTATTTAACATTATATTCATAATCATAACTGTTACTCATTGAGTATATATATAATGTTAATTTTATTTGAATTTATTTGAATTAAAATCGCATCCAACTAATTATTGAGTTCCTTGACCGATTTCTAAAGGAGGACGCATAAAATCAGGAGTAATTGTAGACTGGTTCCATATGCCTGTATTAATTTGTGGGTTGACTGGTTCTGATCTAATTTGCTGGTTCGCATTTCTCAATGATTGTCCCACGGTGTCGATTCCAATATGATACCCTGCCTTTAACAAATTAATATTGCTTAGATCGCCTTTACCCGCAGGATTTAATTGTGCCCATTGACTATTGTTGTCTTTAGGCAAAAGATCTGCGGGATTGTTTGCGTTTTTGCAAGAACTAGGAAGTCCAATAGTTTGGGGCTGGCTATTTACGTTCGAATATACTTCGTTTTGTCCCAATGGTTCAGAAGGATGCACTGCAGAATTGGTGTTGTTTTTATAAGCGGCTGTTTTGTTTTTAGTCATTTTTTCTTGACTTGTATTATTTTTCTGGTTTAGATAATAAAAAAACATTAATGCAATTCCCGCCAAAATAAATACCACGTGATGTTTTTTTAACATATATACTAAATCGTTCATTGGTATAACAAATATTATATTAAGAAAATAATTTATTTTATCCAAATAATATTTATTGCTATTTTTAATTTAATCGTTCATAATTCCATATTTTTGTTTTATTTCTTCGGCTTTTAAATATAATCGGTCCGCCTCCTTTTTTGCTACATCCGCTTTTAATAAAGCAGACTGAAACATTTCATAATAAATATCCTTTGGTTTTTTTAAAATAATAGGTTCTGTATCCCCATTTTTGTCTAATTCATCTCGGAACATTATTTCATTTATCTCATCGTTGGTACTAATATCCTCTACATCCAATAAATCAATAATCTCTTCTTCATTGTCATAGTTTATTTCCTCTCCATCGTTTATAATTTTAATATTTTTTGCACTTTTTTTTGTTTTATTAACAGGAATAGTTTGCACATTTACCTCTGGATTAAAAGAAACATTTAAAGAGTTTTTTATATCTTCAATGTCGTTCCTAGATAATGAACACGATTTATCTTTATCCCTTATTTTCTTTAATTCCTTGGATTCTTCCTTGGATTCTTCTTCATTGGATTCTTCTTCCTTGGATTTTTCTTCCTTTAATTCGTCTTCCTTGGATTCTTCTCCCTTTAATTCCAACTGGTCTGATATATCATTCAATGGAATAAACGTGCTATTGTTTTTAGTTGGGTTTTGTGTAAACAATTTGTGTATGGGGGGACTGGGTTTCATGGGTATTTTAACAAAACAAGTATCTAAATATGGGTCTGGATTTACCACCGCAATTTGTTTTATTTCAATATCAAATTGGAAACTTTGTGAGGTGAATTTAACTCCGCGTATTTCCAAAATACAAATCATGGTTGTTTTGTCCGGAACAATATCCTCCATCTTTATTATTTTTCCTTTTTCCTCTGTATTTTCAACACTGTTGTCATAAATTAATATATTGGGTTTTACATTTGTTCTGAATAAATATTTTTTTCCAGTTTTATATAACTTAAAACAAGACACAAACATGGTTTCTAACTCGTCTTGTTCTATTTTTTTTTCAAACCAATCCATGTTGCTAATGATGGCAATGGTCGTGGCTTCCAAATTTTCCATCCAATTAATAAAAAAGACATCGTTGCTATTAAACACCAGGTCGGTGTACATTTTTTTCCCGCTAGTGTTTTTAAAGCCTTGTTTTGTGGTGCACATTGGAGATTGAATTATAACGGACTTGTCGCTTAAAAAAATCGGAGTAAAATATACTCCGCTAAATACAACACTCGGAGTGCCTAAATATATTTTATTGGTGAAATCAAAATTGCTAGTTGGTTCAATAATGGTGGTGTTCATAAATATTAAATTCGATTTTTATTTGGTGTTATTTTATTTTTATTAATTATACACATACAATTTATATTATTTTTCTTAAATAAAATATAATATATCCGCACAATAAAATGGAACTCGCTATTCCCATTATCGCATTAGGTTCATATTTCATCGCTTCGTCAAAAAAAAAAAAAAAAAAAAAAAAAAATACAAACAAAGAATCCTTTACCAACATGGGGAGACGAACGTCGGCTTTATTGCCCAATACGGATATTCCGCCACAAAATTATCCAACACTAAACGAAAAAGAATTGGTTGATACTATCCAAGAATACCCCAATCCTAATAAAGCAACCGCTACCTATTTAAACCAAAATGCATACGAAAATAACCAGCGACAAGGAAAAGATGTTGGTCAAAATATCCAGGATATTTATTCCTTTCAGGGAAATTATATGGATTCTACCGAGTTTAAACACAATAATATGGTCCCATTCAATGGAGGAAAAGTGCGTGGTCAAATTTACAATAATGATAACGCCGAAGCAATACTGGATACTTATGCGGGTACTGGGTCGCAAATGATTAAAAAAATCGAACAGGCGCCTTTGTTTGCGCCCGAGTCCAACGTCCAGTGGACGTACGGAATGCCCAACCAAAGCGAATTCTACCAGTCGCGCGTTAACCCCGCCATGCGAAATAATATGGTGAAACCGTTTGAATCCGAGCATGTGGGTCCAGGATTAAACAAGGGATACACTACCAAAGGGTCGGGTGGATTTAACGCAGGGATGGAAGACCGCGATGCGTGGTTGCCGAAAACCGTGGACGAATTGCGTGTGGCGACCAACCCTAGAGAAGAATATTCCATGTTAGGGCATGAAGGTCCTGGTCAGTCCACGGTGGTGAACCGCGGACTAATTGGCAAGGTGGAAAAATATGCCCCAGATACATATTTCATCAATACTCAAGATCGATGGTTGACAACCACAGGAGCAGAAAAGGCGCCACAAATGATTCCTCAAGAGTTGTTTAAAACAAGTCACCGAGAAGATACCACGACTTCTTTTACTGGAACCCCAAGCGCACAATTAAAAACAGCGAGTTATGTACCAAAAGTATCCAAGTCCCCGCGTCGCCCGGAATTAGCGACTAACGACATAGGACATTCTTCGGCAGGCGATCGGGGGGCGCAACAAGAAAATATCGATAAACGCGCGAAAAGCCATACCAACTTTAAAAATAATCGGTCGGAAAATTGCCAACCCACCACTATTCGAAGTGGGTTTAGCAGAGCCATAGGGGCTGTCATTGCACCCATACTCGATATATTAAGAGGCTCAAGAAAAGAAGAATACGCGTGCAATACACGCATTTACGGCAATTTCAACTCGGAAGTGCCGGGCAATTACGTACAAACCAATGGAGATGTTCCGGATGTTACAATTCGCGAAACCACCCTATTTACACCCAATGGATACATCAATAATCAAACGGAAGGCGGTGGGTATGAAACAGCAGAACACCAACCGATTCATAATCAGCGCGATTCAACTACAGACTGTTCTTTTTATTCCGCATCTGGGGGGTCAGGAACCAAACATGGTAACCGTACATACGAGGCGGATTACCGTTCAACAACAAACGTACTTAAAGAACAAACATTGCGTGGTCGCACAAATCACGGCAATTCCAGTATTTTTACGGGTGCTTCCGCCCAAGGAACGGTGTCTGCGTCTAAATTGGAATCCGACCAAGAAAATAATCGGGTACAAACTCCCGCAACATTGGTATACAATGGACCTAGCGTGGAAACCTTTGGTAAAATAAACGTGCCGCAATATAATAATCAATGTATCGGATGTGAGCGCATCAATCCAGATATATTAACCGCGTTTAAAGAAAACCCGTATACACATAGTTTAACTTATGCGGTTTAGAAACTTTGCATATAAAAATATATTTATCAATTTGAACTTTTATTTTTACTAACCAAATTTTTACATTTTTGTGTTTTGTTCGCTATAAATCGGCGTTTTAAATGTGTAAAAGTTGGTTTATATCATTGGCAAATATTGAATAGTTGATTCGTCGTATTTGGTTATTTTATAGACTTTATCAATTCCATCAATCAATATTGTATCTCCAGTGTATAATTCATCCACTCCATTATCGTTCAATCCATTTTTTTGTTTGACTAAAATAGGCAATTTTACGTTATTATGTTGGTTAGAGATGGTGTAATATTGCCATTTACTTCGTCTAGTAAAAAGAGGACGACCCATTAGTGGCAAAATACCATCCGCGGAGGTTTCGTTCAATGGGGTCATAATTCCTACTTGTCTGTATGCTGTATTGACGGAACTTGTTGCCACGTTAATTGGAACGACAGGTCCCAATGTGGGACCGACAAAATACCGCTCGTCGCGAAACGGCGGATTATATGGGTTTATTAAAGGATCTGTAGTTAAAGGTATATTGTTGTATGGGTAACTTGGAATACTTCCGCCCAACCCAAAATATCCCCCAAAATTAAAAGGCGATTGTGGAGATTCCACATCCACATTTACGTTCACATTGTTGTTTTGTTTTTTTGTGGATATGTAATACACAATACCAACCACAGAAAAAAATAATAAAAATATGAACGTATTATCTAAACATATAAATCCAGGGTTACATTTTTTAATTTTCATTTTCGTTTCCTTTATACTATATTAATATTATTTCGACTGAATGTAATTGAAAACCCGTCGGAAGCCGTTCAGTATAAGATAAACGGGCTAGATAGAAAAGTAGATAAATGTTTATGTATTTGTGTAACTCTAATAATTATCCAATCCTTTTTATTTCTTAACTAACAAAAAATATAATCAATCCTATTTTATATTTTTGTTAGTTTGTTTCTTGGATTTTTTGGATAAAACAAAAACAAAAAATAAAAATAAAACACCAAGTAAAAATAAAACACCAAGTAAAAATAAAAAAATGAATTTATTTTACACAATATAATACACAACTATTAAAGCATAGAAGCCCCATATTTACTCTTAATTCCTATATCTTACTTTATTCAATTAATATGACGAACCACAAACTTCAATCTTACTCTGGTCTTCCCAGAGCCAACCGACACATGCACACCAAACGCACTCATCCATCTTCAATGCTTGCACGCAGAACCAGATATGGTGACAGACCGTTCAACGCATCTCTAAACAGAGACCTTGCGAATCAAGACAAGAAATTGTTGCGTCATCAACAAAATATAGATGCACTTCTTTCAGTGATGAATCTATAATTATAAAATAATAATAAAATATATATTAAATAATGTCTAATGTAGTTGTTTTTAAATTAAATACCAACCAACACCGTTTTGCAAAAAATAAATTGTCCCTTCAAATTATTAATGCATATATAATAAATGCAAAAAAAGCGAATGTGGAAAAAGTGCGTAAAATTTTAAAAGAAAAAGAAAAAGAAAAAGAATCAGTTCGAATAAAAAGGAAAATTAGAAACACAAGCCAACACGAAGAAGACACGGTTTTTATGCATTCCATTTATACAGATTTTACAGATTCGGCTTGGGTTGAAAATAATCAATTCAAACAAACGTTGTGCCAAATTTCTACAAAAACAACAGATGCGGAAGCCGCATATTATGAAGAGGTTGGTTTTGAATTCATACATAAAGATAAAAATGAATTTAATATAGTTTGGACCGAAAATAAAATGCATAAAGCATCCGCATCATAATTTTACCCAATATGTTTTTTTGAACTACAACAATTCAAGATAAAAATATACTTTTCATTTAAAACACAATTAAAAAACCAACAACGAACTATGTGCGCACCAGTCGCCAAACATATTAAAATATTACGTTTAGGTTCGTGTTTTTGCACTTTTTTGCCTGTTTACCCTTTGTTGCCGTTTACTCTTCTTTGCCCGTTTACTCTTTTTTGCCCGTTTTGTCCTTTTTGATCTCTTTGCATTTTTAATTTTCTTTGTTTGTTTCCCTCCATTTAGACCACCTCTGGATGCTTGTTCTATCATCAATGGTTGCGAACCGGTTGTTAAACTCAATGTAGACTCATTATTTACGGCTTCTGTTAATATGTTTATCACTCTATCATTATTTGGATAATTTATCAATAAGGATGATAAGAGTTCTGGATTGGTTGCAAATAAATTATTAATGCCTGATTTTAACTCTGTTTTAAAATTGTCACTTATTGATGATGGAATTATTAATTTATCAATAACATTATTAAAAACAACAATAACATCGGTTTTTGTACCTGAATTGTTTAACAACTCAATATAAGTATTCGCGACCTGTTGTATTAACTGTCTACGCATTATATTGTAATCATTTACACTTATTTTTACAGTGGTTGTAAATACTGATTCAATTAAACACTTAAATATAAAACTTATTATGGTAAATATAATCCCACTCATCCAATACATAAATATCAACTCTGTACATATTGAACTATAATGTTGGTATATAGAACTTATATCTGCAGGAACATTTGGAATTTTTAATGCTATTTGTGCAGATACACTTGGGAGCAATTTTAGAATATCCATACCCACTGCAATCTTTGTTCTTACAGTACCTATAGTGGATTTTTTAGATCCTTTAGCATAGTCCCACATGTTTTTAGTCACTTTAACAATACCTCCCAATGGGTGTCCCTTATCCCCTTCTTTTAATCTGATTAAATCTGATGTAACGCTATTTGCAAACTGTTCGGATATAGATGCGAATGCCAAAGCCGATTGACGCTGCGTTTTCGCTGCAGATTGTAGTGCGTATACTCTAGATTTCAATGGTTCAAACAGTTGTTCGGACATGGCTTCAGTACCCCCCTTTACTAACGTTTTTACAAGTCTCCACCACTCAATTATATCTATATCGTTTATGTCTGCAGACATAGATGATGGGGGGTCCAATAATAATTGGTTATTACTCGTTCGAACATTATCAAAAACGGTCATCATAATATTTGCCAATTGACCGGAATTAGCACCCGAATTGACGTTAACAATGGCTGTATTTGATACATCAATATCCTCATCCCCATCATAATACAATTGAAAAAGTTTGGATAGAGATTCCATTTCTGGAATATCGCTTACGCTTGTTATTTTAGCAGAAAGACGTGTATACTCAATGTTGGCTAACTGTGTCTGTACTTTGATAATATTTGATGACGTATATGACAAAATTATTGTAGTAATAACTAATGTAAATACGGACATAATAACCCATATGTATTTAACGAAACTTGACCGTTTAATGATGGTAACGGTTTTATTATTGCCGTAAACCATCATATCTGACCCCCCTCCTCCTTTCATATTTAATAATTTTGACTTCATTTCGGATTTAATATTAAGTTGTGAACTACGAATATTAATTTCCCCATCCACAATTTCAATATCATATAAAATACATATTATTGCCATACACGAATGCAATATTGAACTGTTTATTTTTGTTGAAATATCTAAGACAGACAATAATGTTATTGGTTTATCGCCCGGATTAGTAGCATCTAATTGAATATTCGAACTTACTAATCGGTATAATATATTAAATCTATTCTTAAAAATTCCCTTAGTAGATAGTGCGGACATTATCTTTTAATATATATTATATTTATTTTTTTTAATTTAGGGTCGAACTAACAAACCAATAATTTGTCTTGGTGTCGGGTCATTTTACCCAAATTAAAAAAATAAAAAATAAAAAATTAAACATAGGTTTTAATCTCGTCAATATTTAGACACCCCGCGTCTTTTGGAAGGAGTCGGTTTGGCGCACATAAAAACTGTTTAAATTCAGGACGAGACAATTGTTCGCTCGGTACGTGTTTGTGTACCTTTCGCGCAATCATTTTATATAATTTAAAATCCAAATATCGTTCATCTCCATTGTCTTTATACAAAATATTTTTACCGTCGTCGCTGGTGCACCATTCCGCCATTAATTTGGCAACAGGATTCGTATTTTTTGCAATTAGTTGTTTGAAAGAACCTTCTCCGTCAAAATCCACGTCGAGCAAATCATCGAATAAAGCACATGCCAAACGGCAAAGATCAAAACTATAATTTGGTTCTATTTTTGGTTTGGTTGTGTCAAAATATGGTTCGGTATTATATTGAGAATGAGCGTCGCCGTTTTTTTCAAAACTATTGGAGCAAAAACGATGTCCGCGGTAGTCAAAAATCGCACGACCAAAATCAATTATTTTATATATTTTTCCATAGGTCGGTACTTTATACAATTTTCCATCATGCCGATAATAAATGAATTTTTGTTTTGTTTTTACATACATAATATTATTTGTATGCAAATCGTTGTGTGTAAAATGAAATGCTTTTTGGTACACCACTAGCGTCATAATAATCTGCATTAAAATAGCAAACCATTCATTGTCGTTTATTTTTTGGCTATTCATAAACTCGTCCAACGTACCCACGCACTTTTCTAAACAAATAAGTTGAACCGGATATTTAGAAATTGTTGCGTAGATTTGCTCTTCTTCATAAGAGGAAGAAGAAGTGCTCGAGTTTCCTTCTGAATCTTCATTTTCACTCTCTTCATCCTCTTCTTCTTCTTCCTCTTCCTCTTCCTCCTTACCACTTTGACTTGACCGCGAGGACCAGGACGACGAGGAGGACAAGGACGAGTTCTTTAGTTTTACTATTGTATTTGTATTTTGTATTTCTTTTGTTAGTTCTGTTTCTTGCACAACCGTTGTTGTATCTGTGGTTAAAGCAATGCATTCTATGGATTTGGTGTCATCACAATGTTCTTCTTGCACATGTTCTTCTTGCATTGATAAGATAAATTCTGCCCCCAATGGTTCTAAATTTTCAAAATTCAACCGCAATTTAGGGGTAGTCGGACGAATAATGTGCGAATAATCATCCACTTGAAATAAAACGTTTTGCCGTGTATTGAAAAAAACAGATTGGACCAAATAATCCAAGTCGTCGGCAATGTTAAACATAAACTGTTTTTTAATGGTCAAAAAAGAACCATAATAACGAATTCCATTTTTAAATCCGAAACCTTCAACCAACTGGTTGGATAAGAACGAAAAGAATCCATCCACATAAGAAGCGTTGTTGACATCATATATTTTCTCCATTTCTTTGTTTTTTAAAGATTCATTGTTTGGATTATTGCAACTTGGAATAGGCAGACAACCGGTCAAGTCGTCCAAAATTTCATCTGGGAAATTTCCGGTAATATAATTAAACGGATCAATTAGCGGAGATACTTTGATGAAAATATTTTGCTTAAAAGTATATGGTTTTTTCGATTTGTTATTATTATTGGCATTGTTATTGTTGTTATTATTATTGGTGTTGTTGTTGCTACAGTCTTGCAACACAGAATTAAAAATATAATGTTTATTGGTTGATATTTCGGTTTGTGTAATGTCTGCAATGTGATATTTATGGTTTAAATGTATTTTATTAAAATTCAAAGACGACAGGGTAAAAAATCGTTCATACACTGGATTATAATTTTGTGGATTTGTAAAATTAAAACCCTCTAATTTTTCAAAAAATTTGGTGCAATTTGGTGGCTTGATGTAATTTATCGGCTTCATTATTTTCTTCTAAATAATTTTATTATATATATTTAACACACTCTTTTATACAATTTTATTTTGTATATAAATTGAATATAAATTGAATATAAATAAAAATAAAAATAAAAAATAAAAAATATAATTATAACAAACAAATGTCTCAACTAATTTTGCCGACCTCGCAAAGTACTAATGGTCGTGTAGATATTATAAATAAAACACCCAATATGCACAACCTATTTGCCATGTATGATAAAATTCCCGCCAAACAATGTGCTACCCTAAGGAACCCAACCGAAGGAGGATGGGAAAATACACCACTTTCAGGGGCTTTTTTTTCGAGCGCCAACATCCAAATTTTACAAAACGGAATTCGATTTGGCGTGTATCATCAATCCAATCGCCAATACACCATTAGCGAACAACCATGTGATATTTTAAAACAAGTTATGCGTAGCGTATTTTTACAACATGCCGTAAATAATTTTAACCCAATACCAGAACAGGTAGCGGCTTTAAACGATTTGGTGATACAATCCTGCGTCCAACAGTTGTTTGGCGAAGCCAAAGGATATTTGAAATATTTGCAAGATGCCAGCACACTGGTGGTACCATTGGCGCCACCTACCCTGGTTACGGCTCCGAATAAACGGGCGTATAAAATGCCAAATTGGTTTTAATTTTTTCCAAGAACAAATGTTTTTTTTACTTTTTTTCGTCCTAATAACATATAAATAATTAAAAAAATAGAACAATAGAATAAAGCAAATGTTTACTCGATTTTATGATGACCCTTGTCGTATTGTGAAACAAAATCAAATAACCACCGAACCAGGTCGATACATGTTGGATGTCCCAGGCAATGGAGACAAACCGTGTTATATGGAAGACCCGCAAATTATCCCGCAAAAATGGGCGGGAAATCTCTGGACACATAGCGTGGATATTCAAAGTTCAATGTTGGGTTTAGATAAACAAATGAATAGGGATTGTTTGCGCCCCCCACCTAATACAAAACCCGAGATTATTGCACGTCCTATTATTTATCCGAGTAGCCGAGCCTTAACCACCGACCAACCACGAGCAACCAACCCCGCATGGACTGCGCGTGACCTAGACCAGAGTTATCGTACCCCGTTGATGGAGAATTTTCAGGCAGAGTCGCGTATTTTTCAACCATTTTCGTACAATGCCAACACCCGCATCGCCGAAAAAGACGGGTTTGTTCGCCAAACATTTTGCGTTCCCACAGATACCAATTTTTATTGATTGCCGTCGGAATCAATCACACATCCTTCTGGAAATAGCAACTTTACCGCATCCAATATGCGCATTTAATTAAGTTTGTTAGTTGGGACATTAATTCGGTGGATATTAAATTATTCAACGATCCGTCATGAAAGTATCTTCCCAATCTAAAAAAAGACACTGTCCGATAGGAATTTTACCATCCGTGGTAATTAAGCATGAAAAATAATCAGGAGGAGGGTTGTGCGTATCCTCCGCGCATTTCGTATCGCAATTTTTATAATCTTTTACTTTCACATATTTGTCGATAATATTGTCCCATATATAATGCTCCCCAGTTACTAAAATGTCCGCACCATTCACCCCTTTTCCTTGTATACGATAACACTTGACGGGTTTTGGTACAAACTTGTTGTCAATACGCATTACCGAAAATACTCGCCCGCTATTAATTCCCCACAAGTATGCACCCAGCGGAATATCTTTCATGGCAACAATTCCCCCCCCCAATAAATAAATTTCCGTGTCTGGATGAAAACAAGAACCAATGGCCTGTACCATTTGTCCCGGAGGACCTTTCCAAGCACTGGTCATTGTTTTTAAACTGCCGTCAAGTACATATAACAACGTGACTACAATGCCAATAGTTTTCCCCATCATATCTTTCATGCTCAACATCATGCGCTGAAATTCAATAACCAAGTTCATAAAAACCCCAAATATATTTTCAACAATAGAAGTAATAAAATCCCGAATCACACTTACCATGGTTCGAATTCCATTTAAATTTTCACTGAATTCCCCCCCAACCGTGGTTAACGACGAAATCAAACTGGTGAATGGCTGCATCATATATCCCATCAGATTCATCTGCGTGTTTTGTACGCAAAAAGTAAAATCTTTGCTAATATCTTCCGAAAAAACCCAATAAGGTGGATTGCATCGATATTTCGGCCAGTTCTCTTTTATTTCTTGGGCGGACTTGAAATACATCATAACAACAATTAATAAAATAAATCCCAGATTTACATATAAAAAAGACATATAATTGGATAACGTCGGCATATTTATATATTTCCTCCCTTTATATCTTGTTGTTTTGTTTTATTTTTTTATTTTCCGTGCATGTGATAATCATAAATTATTTAATTAAACTAACAAAAATATAATTGTTGCAACTATAATTGTTACAACTTTAAATATATAATATTTGTTTTGCATCTTCGTCTGGGTCAAAACAACGTTGTAAAAAACCCATTATTTTAATTGATTTGTTTTTAACCAATTGATTCTCATAAATGTATTCCATATATTTTCCAAACCCATAATATCCGCATTTTGCATGCAACAACATGGGGAATTGTTTGGAAAATACTTTGGTTTTTATTTCTTGGTTGCAAAATTGAGGGGACTTGGAAAGATAAACGAGTTGCGTTTCCTTTTTATTGTACGGATGGATTTTACACAAATAAGTATCGGATAAAATAATGTATTTATATTCGTGGTCGGAAGTTTGTATTTCTAAAATATCGGTTTCGTCAAACCCGATAAACGTATAATTGTTATTTTCGTAATGAGTTATTTGGGCGGAAATGTCAGATAATATATTAAAAAAAGTGGATTTATTGTTTTTGTTAGTTATGGGGCATATTTGTTGACAGTAAATTAATAATTTTTCTTTTTCTTCGGGGGTTTGGTTAAAATAAATGGACTGAGGAAATGGCAACAATTCTTTTTGAAGATAGTTTAATAGCAAAGAAGACGTCAATGAATTGTTTTCAAAATAAATCGCCCATTTGCTTTTGTCATATTTACAAAACATATTTCTATTTTTGCGTTATATTATTTATTTGAATATTACACATATAAATTATATACCTACACACAAAAGTAATGATTATAAATAAAAAATGATTTAAATACAACTAATTTTATAAAATATAATTGAAATGGAACCATGTTCGTCTATAGGCATAGGCTTGGGTACTACACATTCGTGTGTCGGTGTTTGGCAAAATAATCGGGTGGAAATTATTGCCAATGTTCAAGGTAATCGTACTACACCATCATTGGTTAAAATAAAAGAAACGGCAGAGGCATATTTGGGACACGAAGTAAAAAGAGCGGTAATTGCTGTTCCCTCTTATTTTAACGATGCCCAGCGAAATGCAATCAAAAACGCGGGACTTCTATCCGGATTAAATGCTCTTCATATTATTAATGAACCAGCCGCATCTGTAATAGCTTATGGGCTTGATAAGAAGGGAGACGAAAAAAATGTATTGGTTTTTGATTTAGGAAGGGAAACATTTAACGTGTCTTTATTAAATATTGACTGTGGTGTGTTTGAAGTAAAGGCAACCGCAGGAGATATGCATTTGGGGGGAGAAGATTTCGACAATCGACTTGTGGAACATTTTATACAAGAATATAAGCGAATTCATAAAAAGGATTTATCGTCATCAAACAATGCGTTGTGTAGATTGCGAACTGCGTGTGAACATGCCAAGCGTACTTTGTCTACCACCACATACACACAAATAAAAATAGATTCGCTGTATGAAGGAATGGAATTTAATACTACTATTACTCGTGAACGATTTGAAGAATTAAATATGGATTATTTTCGAAAGTGTTTAAATTCGGTGGAGAAGGTGTTGGTGGATGCAAAAATGTCTAAATCGCATGTGGACGAGGTGGTATTAGTGGGCGGATCTACTCACATTCCCAAAGTGCAAGAATTGTTAAGTGACTTTTTCAACGGAAAAAAACTAAATATCTCCATTAATCCAGAAGAAGCAGTGGCGTATGGATCTACGGTACTGGCTGGATCTACGGTACTGGCTGCTATTTTATCCAATCAATCAAACCCGACTAATGATAATTCCGCCTTGGACAAAATTCAGTTTGAGGATCTTCCTGTTAGTTATGGGACATATATGTTGACTTTAATTGAGTAATTTTTTTTCTCTGAATAACTCATCATATTAATTAATAAAAAACAAAAAACGAAAAAACATATAAAAACATATAAAAACTATTTTTATTTAACAATAAAAATATGACGGAAGTTATTTCTTATAATGCAGCAACAATCGCAGCAGCAACGTCTACGTTGGATTATTCAATCAATATGAACGGATATAATCCCAACCCGACACTGTTGAACAGTTTAATGACTTTTTATTCTGAACCGGAACACATCAAGCAATTATATATGTTGATTTCAGGAGAAGATAAAATATCTCTTCGTTTGTTGGAATGGACGATTATTAATTATGCAAAAAACGAATTGCTTGTTATTAATAATGGAATTACGGAACGGTTTTCGGTGCATGCAAATTATAAAGCAACTTTGTCGGGGTACTCCAAGGATCAATTTGACCCGTGTTGTCGTACGGAACGCATTGATATTCCCTATTTAAACAAATTGTTAAAAACTACGATAGCACAATTAAATTTCATTCGGTGGGTTATTATAAATAAAATATTGAATTATATTCGCGAAAATTATTCGGTTATTTTCAAAGATATGAAAACGCGGAGCAAAACCGCGAAAAAAACACCCGCGACCATTACATCCGGCGATGCAATGACAGATGTCGCAACAGAAGTGAAAAAAAACGAAACCAAAACACGCAAGCGTAGGACAGACGCCATAAATCGACATACTGTGAAAAATTTTAAAATAGAGCAGTGTTCAACTACTCTTAAATTTGGAATCAATAAATAAATAACGTTTTCTTTTGCAAATCAGGGTTTTGTGCTTGTTTTTGTTTTGCGAAATAATTGTTGACGATTTGACGAATTAATTTGTTTTGAATTTCTGTCGTTGAAATTTGTTGTTGTGGATACTGTTTTTGTTGCTGTTGTTGTTGTTGTTGATACTGTTTTTGTTGTTGTTGTTGTTGTTGCTGTTGGTGTTGAAATACTGGTTTATTGAATTTGCTATATATGTAACCATTTTGCGGAATATTTTTATGTTTTTTATTTATAACAGGGTATGTGTTTTCCAGACGATTTTCTGTGTTTTCCACTTGCTTGGACAATTCTTGTAATTTATCGTTAAAAACACACAACCCCATATTTTCCAAGATGGAATCATAGGTTATTTTTTGATTGCTTTTACTTTTTATATTTTGATAGGAAGGTTTTATAGACGATTTGTCGGGAACAAGTTTTTTTGTATCCACGTTTGGTTTTGTATCAACTATAACTGGTATATCTTTTGATTGATGTAAGGATATTTCTTCTACGATTAATTCCACTTCCATTTTTTAATTTACTATATTATATTATTTGCGTTTATTTTACGAAAAAAGAATACAAAAATACATAAATAATATTCATGAGCGGAGTTTTATATTATAGCAATTCGTGCAAACATTCCGCCAAATTGCTTCAATATTTAAAAAAAACTAATTTCGCCACTAAATTTCAGTATATTTGTGTGGACCAGCGAGTGAAAGACGCAAGCGGCAAAATTAAAATTATACTGCAAAACGGTCAAAAAGTAATCATGCCGCCAACTTTAACTGCAATTCCCGGATTAATGTTATTAGACCGTAATTATCAGATTTTATATGGTGATGAAATATATAAATATTTGGAACCTAAGCAAAACACGGAAATAAAAGAAGCCACAGAGAATAATATGGAACCATATTCTTTTAGCGGAAGCGGGGGCTCAAGTTTTGTGGTTTCTGACAATTATAGTTTTTTGGACCAAGATTTAGATTCTCAGGGAAATGGCGGGATGCAACAAATGCATCACTATGAAAATCTTCAGTCCATCAATGCCCAACAAGGACAACAAGGACAACAAGAACAACAAGGGCAACAAGGACAACAAGGACAACAAAACTTTAAACAAAGCGATAATATTCGAGAATCAAATAATCGCATTCGGGATGGAGAGATAAATACCACTCAAATGGCTAAGCAACGCGGATATAATTCTTCCCAAGCACCAGGACCGGGGTTTTAATGCTTTAAACAAAAATACGATTTATTATTATTTAAACTAATAAAAAACAAAATGATTGCATTTGCACTTTTTCTAAAAATAAAAATATCCTCTAAATTATCCAAGGCACAAACTAACAAAAAAAGAAATAAATAAAAATAGGATGATTATTCTTTTATTTATTTCTTTTTTGTTAGTTTGTCATTATCCAACCTTGGAAAAATAATGAAAAAAAAAGTTTTTTTATGTGATAAAAATTTATGTACTAATAATTTATTTTATAATTTTAGAGAATCTGTGGTAATAATGCGAGGAATTACATTCATCCCCGCCAACTCTTGAAACAATAATTTGCACGCATATGGTATCTTTACTTCAGAAAAATTAGTGCGATTGCTACATGTATTGCATAAATGGATGTGTTTTTTGTCATTATATGCGGCAATCAAACCACATTCATTGCAAACGTGTACTTTATATTTATCCGATGCGACATATAATCTTTCATGCATAAGTGTTGCGGCTCCGTGTGCCCCAATGCAGTCTCGCTCCATTTCTCCAACTCTTAGCCCACCACCTCGGCTACGTCCTTCTGCAGGTTGTCGGGTGAGTGCCACAGGAGGTCCAGTGGAACGGGCGTGTTGTTTATCGTTCACCATATGTTTCAGTCGTTGGTAAAAAGTTGGTCCCATAAATACGGAGCAATTCATTTGCTGTCCCGTTTCTCCGCTATATAAGAGTTCATTTCCGTGTGCTTCGTACCCCATAGACAGAAGTTTTTTACAAATCCAGTCCATGGTGATGGTATCGTTAAAACACGTTCCGTCTCCAAACAACCCCAGTTCTACCAGGATTTTTCCAAGACCACACTCTAAAAATTGCCCGATAGTCATACGAGATGGAAACGCATGTGCGTTAACAATAATGTCTGGTCTTTCTCCCGAAGCACTAAAGGGCATATTTTGTTCGGGAATAATACGCCCACATGTTCCTTTTTGTCCATGTCGAGAACTGAATTTATCTCCAATCACAGGTTTACGAGTCGCCCGTGTTTTTACCTTGGTAACTAGATAGCCAGAACCATTTGTATCTAATATATTTTCGTCAATAAACACTTCTTCCCCACACGTTTTAAGCAAAATGCTTTTATCTGTATATTTATTAGTATTGTTTATGCCGTCTTTTTCCTTTTCCTTTATTGTTGACACTTTCGCCATAATTACTGACCGATTTGGTACCAAACTATCTTTTGGAATAAATCCGTCGGAATTCAATTGGCTATAATCGCCCATTTTTATTTTTTCCGTTTTGTCTACATCTGGAATGCCTCGGATTTCGTTTTTTGTTTTGTCCTCATCTTTTTCCGAGTGGTATATCGTACTTTGAAACATTCCCCGGTCAATCGAACCTTGGTTTATTAAAATCGAATCTTCTTGATTGTATCCATCATAACACATAATGGCGACAGTAATCATGCATCCCGATGAATTTTCGTTAAATTTAAAGATGTTCATTAATTGTGTTTCTACCAAAGGTTTGGTCGGATAATTCAAAACATAAAAGGTTTTGTCATGACGGTTATAAAAATTATTCATAAATACTGACATGGCTTGTTTTACTTGGGCACACTGATATACAATGCGTGGAGATTGGTTATGTCCTGAAAACGGAATGCACGACGCAGTCATGCCGAAAATAAGACACGGGTCTATTTCACAGTGCGTATAAGCATTGCTATTGTCTCCGCTGCATAAATCCGCATTTCGTGTTGCTATAACGCTACAATTTTGTTCTGACGCATCAATATATTCAATCACAGAATCTCCCAGCGTACCACAGATGCATAAATCCGCCCAAGTTATTTGTTTTGTTAAAACCATTTGTAATATTTTATGTGTGAATAATAATTTGCCGTTCTTCACACGAAATAGTGGGCGGGTGCAACGTCCCGATACAGAGCAAATACAAATTTCCATATTAAAGTAATCGTAATATATCGAGGTGAAAACATTGATAATTCCCTGATATTTTAATTTTTTTAACGCATGATATACCTCCACTGGATTTTCTGTATGTTTAACCACCCCAATAAATGCGCCGTTCAAAATCACTTTAATTATGGGATGTGTATCAGCAACTAGCGAACTAGTTGAAAATTCATTTATAGTTGTGATAAACGGAGCAATTGATTCTTGTAAAGAAGACACACTTGTTTGAATAGTGAAATGTGTCATTACGCTCATATTATTAACAATTCCTACCGATTGTCCCTCTGGTGTTTCATATGGACATATAAAGCCCCATGAAGATGGATGTAATTTTCTTGGCTCCACCAACTTGCCGTTTTTATCAATAGAACGAGAAATTCTTCGTAAATGGCTTGTATAAGCAATGTCAGTTAAACGATTCAATAGTTGGGCGACGCCTACTTTACTATCACTAGAATTATAAGCAATACTAAAATCACCCGTATTTAGGGCACGAATTATTTTTGCTTCAATAGATGAATTAATAAAGTTGTCGATATTAGTAAAATTCATAATGTCTGTAAAATTATTGGTGGATTTCCATACGCCGTTATCAATCTCTTTGATGCCGTATTTTATTATATTCATTTTAATTTTATTTACTTGATTCACCAGCAATTTGTTTAATAAAAACCCAGTAGTGTCTATGCGTTTACTTTTATAGGAATCTCTATCTCCGGGTTCAATCCATTTTAGTTTTGTTTTTAATAATTGACATACCATATAGCCCAAAAAGTAGGTGCGTTGCGACATGTCGGAACAATGTATAAATAAATCATTTTCCAACACTGTTTTTGTAAATTGTATTTTTTGCGGAATCCCAATTTCTTGCCGCATTTTTTTAATTAATTCCTTTTTTGTGTTTTTTTCGGATGCACTTTCTTTATCTGAATCTTTATTTAAATAAAATGGAACAACATACGTATAACTCGCAAAGCCCATGATGTAATTAAACGCACTTTCTTGGGTTAAATAATTGCTTGCTGCGACAATGGAAGAATTCAGTTCATTTTGTAATAATTTTGTTTTATCGTTTTGTTCGTTGGACAGTATAATATGATTGCAAATATCTAAATCCGATATTACACCCAATGCCCGAAATAATATAAATAGGGGAATTGGGATTTTTATTCGCGGAATGCTCACCAATAGTGAGTCATCTACTTTTGAAATATACACAATCACTTGTTTTGGCGATATCAATTTAGACGATGGAATGCATTTTATTTCAGCCTTCCACGAATATTTTGTATTATTTACTTGATTTAATATGTTGTAACACTGCACTACGTTTTCTGCACCACGCTCTTGTGCCAATATTACTTTTTCCGAACCTTTAATAATAAAATATCCACCAATATCCTTGTTGCATTCGCCCAAATTTAAGTGTGGGTAGTTTTTTAGTTCGCAAAAGTCCGACAATACCATAATTGGCATTTGATTACATATATTGTAATTGGGAAAAGTTTTATAATGTGTTGATATTTGTTCCAAAAATTCTCCTTGGCGTGCTACATATTTCACCCGAATATCCATGGTGATTTGTGATGCATAGGTGCAATTTCTTTTACGTGCCTCTTGCGGAAACAAAATTTTGGTGGACCCATTATTTTCATAAATTTGCGGACGCAATATATGCATATTATCAAAAGATACGTACATTTCCAAACTATACAACTTCGTATTGATGTCGAAATCTTTTTCAGAACGAACACATATTGGGTTAAACATTTTAAATGTATTTTCAAATTCAATCTTGATGAAATTATTATAGGATTCCAACTGGTGTGCAACAACAATGTTTAACGGAGGTAACAATTCATTCAGCATTTTCCATATATCTTTTGGTTGAATTTCTTGTTCTACATTTTTTTGTTCTGTGTATCCATCTCCTTGTTTTTGTTCCGCATTTATTTCTGCATCTTCTATTTTTTCTATTTTTTCTTCTTTATTTTCTATTTTATTTATAGGGCATATAAAATTCATTGACGAATCTATTGCTTAGATATAATCAAATAGATTTAAATCATTTTTATAAAAAATGATATGAAAGGTTATTATCTTATTTATATGATAGTCTATGCAATTTTCGGAAGAGCAGCAAATCGCGTATGATATATTTAATTCTGGAGAAAATATGTTTTTAACCGGTCCAGGCGGGACGGGAAAATCTGCCTTTATTCGTTTTATTCAAGATGAATCGATACGAAAACGAAAAGATATTCAAGTATGTGCGCTAACTGGGTGTGCGGCACTCATGTTGGAATGTAAAGCAAAAACAATACATTCGTGGGCGGGAATTGGGTTATGTACCGACTCCATTGAAAAAATCATAACACGCATTTCTCGCAATCGGCATGCCAAATCAATGTGGAAAACAGTAGACATTCTAGTAATTGATGAAGTAAGTATGATGTCGCAAAAAGTATTTGATACCCTGGATGCGATTGGTAAATACGTTCGACGCAATCATTGTATTTTTGGCGGAATTCAATTATTATTTACGGGGGATTTTTACCAGTTGCCTCCAATTTCAAAAAACACAAATACAGAAACAATATTAGAAGACAACAACAGTAGTGCATCCAAATTTTGTTTTCAAAGTCCAATTTGGATGCAAGCTTTTCCTTGGAAAAACCACATTACGCTAATTAAGAATTATCGACAAACAGACTTGGTGTATCAAAAAATTCTTAACCAAATACGAAAGGGCATTTTAAAACAGTCCAGTTATGAAATACTGATGGAACAAATCGGAAAAGAAATACCATCATCTTTTAAACCAACTAAACTGTACCCAACTCGTAATACGGCTAATATTGTGAATGATTCTGAAATGAGTAATTTACAAACGGAAAATATACAATTTTCGATTAAAAACCGATATGATTTAGAAATGTCGCCTGCAGAACGGATATTGCAAATGCCGTTTAACAGGGAGCAAATGGATAAAGAATTGTTGTATTTACAGAAAAATTTGCTTTGTGTTCCGGTATTGAATTTAAAAGTGGGTGCGCAAGTGATGTGTTTGGTAAATATTAAACTTAGTAATGGAGATTTAATATGTAATGGTAGTCAAGGAGTAGTAGTTCGGTTTACAAATAAAATGGAAGGAACTAATAATGCTTCGTTGCCAGTTGTCTTGTTTAATCATAATAATTATGAAATGACAATGGACTATCATGTTTGGCCGAGTGAAAATATTCCAGGGATTGGGGTGACACAGATACCGCTTATTCACGCATGGGCGATCACAATACACAAATCACAGGGACGTACTTTAGATATGGCGGAAATAGATGCAGGTAGTGGAATATTTGAGTGCGGACAAACATATGTTGCCTTGTCACGAGTTAGAAGTTTAGACGGGTTGTTTTTATCTGCCTTTGACCCTAGCAAAATTCGTGTGAATGGATTGGTTCGGGAGTTTTATGAAAAATTGGATTATCAAACGGAATTGTCAAAGACACAACAAGCATCCGCAAACAGTGACAAAGTTGTAGAAAATAAAAATAATACGCAACGGTAATTAAAAAGACAATAATTTACAAGCAAGCATTTTTTGTTTTTTTATAATTTATAAAAAAATGATTACTTTATTAATGGACGATTATTCAGAACAAAATGATGAAACTGCGAGACTGGGTGTCGCCAGATAAAATTGATTGGTTTTGGTTATCTAAAAATCCAAACGCGATACATCTCTTGGAAAAGCACCCCGAAAAAATTCATCGGATTGATTGGGGTGAGTTGTCTATGAATCCAAACGCGATACCTCTCTTGGAAAGAAATATAGATAAAATTAAATGGGTTCACTTGTCTATCAATCCAAACGCAATACATTTGTTGGAAAAGAATCCTGATAAAATTCATTGGGGTTGGTTATCTAAAAATCCAAACGCAATACATTTGTTGGAAAAGCATCCAAAACAAATTCATTGGGACCAATTATCTTATAATCCAAATGCGATACATCTCTTGGAAAAGAATCTGGATAAAATTGATTGGTGGAATTTATCTACCAATCCAAACGCAATATCCCTCTTGGAAAAGAATCTGGATAAAATTGATTGGTGGAATTTATCTACCAATCCAAACGCAATATCCCTCTTGGAAAAGAATCCAAATAAAATTAATTGGGGTGAGTTGTCTATGAATCCAAACGCGATACATTTGTTGGAAAATAATATGGATAAAATTTATTGGAATAACTTATCTTTGAATCCAAACGCGATACATCTCTTGGAAAAGTATCCTCATGAAATTAGTTGGGTTTTATTATCTGCCAACCCAGCCATCTTTGCCTATGATTACCAATCCATCGCGGAACGTTGTGGTATTTTTAAAAAAGACTTGATCATAAATCGATTTCATCCTCGCCATTTGGACCGGTTTGAACACTGGGGATTTGTCTAAACATCCATGTGCGAAACCACGTATTTCTTTTTTAGACAATAATTTGTCAAATCATATATAAATATTTTTATATGGTTTATATATAGCAAAATAGATAATGAAAGGGAATTATTATTCCGCCATTTTATTTTATGGTATACATTTTTATTTCATTACTTTGTTTGAAGTTCTTTTTTATATTTATTATATTTTGCCATACGAACAACAAATAATAATTGGATTATTTGATTTAAATTTGGACGACCAATTATTTATCACCAAGTATAATATAACTTTTCAGCCAACCGAATTTTATCAATCGCAACACTGCAAAAAGGACATCCAACAAATTATTCAAGCAAATCGTCCCCTTTTTTTCTACTGTTATTATTACATTGTGTTTATCCACGTTTGTTTATTGTTATTGTTTTGCTACGATATTTACATTGTTTATTTAAAATCAGAAAATAAAAAAATAGTAATTGCCAATACTTTTCCCCTCATTATTATTCCACCCGATGTCACTCTGCCCGTTGTCACTCTGTCCGATGTCACTCATAATGTTATGTCTGTTGTTCGTGGGGGATCCAGTAACAGTTCATTTTCTTCGATTGAATTGAATGATAATGAAAATATGGAAATAGAAGAATGGAATATTGAAAATTTTATTCCCCCATCGAATGAACTAACAAATAAAAATAATGTTAAATGTTTAAATTATTATTGGAACCACTCCAAATTTATTGCAGAAATTATTCGCAGTTTTTATTTTATTCTTTTTGTTGGAATGTTTGAATATCTGTTTTTTACCCAAATTGTGAATCAATTTAAAATATTTGACCTCGAATCCATTTTGTGTCATTTGTTAAATAATTATTAATTATCATCCAACACATTATCATAATCGTCGTCTTCGTCTCGGTTTCCAGTTGCCATTTCGTATGCCTCTTGGTCTTCGTCAAACGCATTATATGCTTCTGGTTCTTCTCCTTGGGTCGCTTCCAACGCATCACGCATTCCCTTGGTTTTTTCATAAAACTCAGGGTTGTATGTTTTTAACCCTTTATAATTAGTAATATTGTATTCGCCTGCCCCGATGGTTCGGTTTGCCTCGTACATGTCTAATTCAATCTTTTCCATTTTTTCTAACCGAGTACGAAACTTATTTTTTTCATCTTCTCTATGTTTAAAAGCAATATCCGATATTTTTTGATATGTGCTATTTATTACGTCTGTAGTTGCAGTTGTTTTAAAATAACCAATAAAAAAGGATAATAATAA